>Ga0123355_10020564_pt1 | contig 10547 bp, 9 predicted proteins | sample TergutEmb28metaG_3_FD_89872 | JGI IMG/M metagenome (GOLD analysis project Ga0123355, IMG submission 89872) | Embiratermes neotenicus P1 segment gut microbial communities from Petit-Saut dam, French Guiana - Emb289 P1 | ecosystem: Host-associated > Arthropoda: Insects > Digestive system > Gut ... | reverse complement strand
CACACACACACACACACACATACGAGATTTGGAATTCTGTCGTCATTCTGTAACCACGCAGCAAGACATTTTTATAGTTGCAGTTACATCCGTCATGTATCGAAATCTGGCATTCGAAGTTTAGAAGCAGTCGACAAGTATTTATGTTCTGATCGGTATTGAAGCCTGGACCTCTGCCGACAAAAGTAGCTCTACGTAACAGCATACTTTATTGTATTATGCTGTCTTTCAAGGTCGTTTCAAGTTTATGTCTCATAAATTCAGTGAAAATGTGACGTCAGAGTCTCAAGGACTATAATTTGCACGAGCTCATCAATGAAATGTTAAATTTGGAAGTCAGAAGTGTAGACTGTTGTCATAATTAAAACTTCGTTGACACCAACAAGTGCACAATTCTACAATCTGCTTATTTTTCTCTTACTTAGGTGCTACCTGTTTCGGCACTATCGGCATCTTCGGGGAGCTTACACCAAGATTGCATTATGCACCGAAAATGTGGAAACATGTGGGAAAAAAATATACAGTTTTTGGAATTGCGCATTTGTTGGTGTTACCAGCGTTTTATATACCATAATGCACGGAATGAATAATGTACAGTTGTGGTAACTGTCAAGACATGTGTATGAGAGGAGCAAAACAAGAAAATGGTCAGTAAATGTCTTATTGTGGAGAAACTGGGAAAAACGAGACCTATGGGAAAGTTACGAGCAAACAGATGCAGATATAGATATAGATATAGATATAGATATAGATATATATATAGATATAGATATAGATATAGATATAGATATAGATATAGATATAGATATAGATACACCGCTACAAAATAAACTATTAAAAACGGCGTGAGAATGTGGAGCGAATTAATGTGGATGAAGTGAGACGAAAACAGTAGACTTTTACGAAGGACGTTATAGAATTTCGGTCTCCTTCAGATGGGCGCATTTCTTGGTTCTGTAGGTGATTCTCACATTCTAAAGATTAATTCATCCATGTTTAGCTACTTATTTCAGTATACGGTCAGCCAGTTCTCAGGTCAATATCACTCAGTATCACACAGCCCAACTAGGCTAACATATTCCTTCAGAAAAAGCTATCCCTTTGTAAAAAGTTTCTCATCGACTATAAATCTCTCGGTACTATGGCGCTAGTCTGCGATGGTAAATTGAAAAAATCCAACATTGGCACTAGCGCTTAATAATCCGGCAGGTTAGTCGCTTGTTAGGCTAGGCACAGAGCCACGGATAAGGCAGGTGACTTGTCACAGGACAAGAGACCTGTGTCTATGTCTTCCTGAATGAAGGGCCACAGTTCAAGCTTCATGGCAGGGCAGACACAGGGCTGTAGCGATCTTCGTCTATTCTTTTTCGCGCCACAATTCACAACCTTGGCAAACAGCAGCGTGTTTACAGAGGAATTTGGCTGGTTACACCTGCCTGTTTTCTTCGAAACCGATTAAGTGAGGTCATGTTGATGTAATGTCCAGGTTGTCGGCGCCTGCTTTGTGAAACTCTGCCCTACGCTGAACTGTTTCTCGATTAGTTGGTAGATTTACTGCTGTAACTCAAACAGTTGACTGAAACTGTTGTCGACAGGTCACTTGGAGAGATGGCTCATGGCCTTCTCTCTGCGCAAGAACATACGGGATCTTCTGGCAGACCTGCCAGCGGAAGGCGACATTCACTGCGTCTACGGGGTGAGGGCGCTGTGCACCGCAGTCCTCTATGTCGCCCACAAAGTGATCATGCTTGCATTCAGCCCTTATTCTAACCGAGTGGAGTTAACCGAGGTATCTATATATTAAATGGGCCAGAATAATTAATTTAATATAGTTACTGTGTCACGAGCTGGAATGTGGCAAGGAAACTTTTCGTTGCGACCGGACCGCCTATGTGGCCGGCTCAGTCTCCCACTCAAGTAGGTACCGTGTGATCTTTCCGACGGTAAAGGTAAAGCAATCCCTGTACAGTTTTGCAGAGGCCCTGAGAATTCCAGAAGGTTGAGGCTCCCACATGTCAAGACAATCGGCGCGTGAAAGTAGTAAGGTTGTCAGCCGTCAGCACCGGCCGCCTTTACCTCCCAGAAAATATTCTTGTTATTATTTTCTGTTGTGGGCCGGGTAGCTCAGTCGGTATAGCGACTGACTAAGAGCTAGACGATCCGGGATCGAATCCCGGTGAAGAGGAGATTTTCTGCCCATCCAGACCGGCCCTGGGGCCCACCCAGCCTCCTGTAAAATGGGTACCCGGTCTTTCCCGAGGATAAAGTGCGGCCGGGGCGTGCTGCTGAACGCTCACCCCCTTTTAGTGCCACGGTGATGGAAGAGTAGAGCTACACTTCTACCCAATCTTTGGGCCACACCGGGCCTGTAACGAGAACACTTTACTTTACCTTTATACTAGTTTCTTTTAGAGGCTGAGTCGACCCCAGGGGCATAGTGAGGTCGGAAGGAATATGTTAATGAAAAATTCCAGTGACACCATCGGGAATCGAGCACGCAACCTTTCGACATGTGGCGCAGTGCGTCAATCAACTGCGCCACCGCGCGCTAGATAGGTGTGGGTGGTCAACGCCACTCCCCGGCCGGTTTACCCACCAGAACGGGACCCGGTACCCATTGCAAAGGAAACAAATTTAGCTTCCAATTCGGTCCGGACGGGTACAGAAAATTTTCTCCCCACCGGTGTTCGAACCCCAAACTTTCCAGCCCTTTGCGAGTCGCTATACCGATTACGCTGTCTCGGGCACCTTGTATGAGTGATACAAAGGAGAGAAATACGACGTGTCTTTAAAATTCACGCGTTTTAACCTTGAGCTGGATGGTACTCTAACGTGCTTTAGAAAATTAAACTGGCTAAGATTTTTCCGGTCGCTTTTATACAGGTTTCCAATGACAGCTGGACCACCGTGTTGCGTACCTCCGTGGTCTACACCGACTCATTTCTGATGCTGAGCGGCGTTTTGGCTTCATTCAACATGAGTAAGGAGATGGAACGTAAGAAACACATTGACTGGATCAAGAAGTATATGGCAAGGTTTATTAGGTGTGTTCTTATATCCACGCTATATTAATCTGTACGCAGAACTCCCACGTGCTTCCCTAAAGCTTTGATTATAGACCATGACGTTTTTTTACAAAATAAAACAAAATTTGTTTCTTCGCCCGGGACGTGATTGGCTTTCTCGGCAGTGTTACAATATATTTCGACAGAAGAGAGGGTCATATTTGATTTCTTACATTCTGAAGCCACATGTTCATTCCCAAATTTGCTTTCATTTAGATCCCTCATTCTCCTCAAATCATTCTTATTTTCTTTCCCTTATTCCTCTTCTTATTCATGCACCAAAAATTGTGCTAGAAGCCCTTTCCAAGATTTGTAACTATTAAAAATTATTCCCTCCTTCTACTTCTAGGTCTTCCTTTATTACTTTCTCGATTTGTAACTATACAAGAAGGCTACTTTTGCACTGTACATTTTATATTGGGGACCGCTGTAGCACAGTAGTTAAGGTGCCGTGCTACAAATCGGAAGTTCGCTGGTTCGATCCCAGCTTCCTTCCGATCGCACTATGGCCCTGGGATCGAATCATCCTCTAACAGAAATGAGTAAAAGGAGCATTTCCTGGTGGTAAAGGCGGCCGCTGCGTATGGCTATCAACCTACCACCATCCTGTGCCGTTGTCGCGAAATCTGCGAAACTTAACTTCCTGGAACCCTCTGGGCCACTCCAGGCCTGTAGCTTTTACCTTATTACATTTTATATTACCCTTGCACTTTTTTTTTCATTTTATTTCCTCAGTTCTTCAAAAAATATTAGTTCGCAGGAGGTCTGTATTTTTTATTTGCAGGTACTGGTACAGTGAAATGTGGGTTTAGAACTACAGTCTTCATTTTAATGTCATTTGGCACTTTGTATAATACTTACTTACTTCCTTACTTACTTACTTACTCCATGGTGCAGTCCTTCTTGAGAAGCTAACTGGTTTGCAGCTAGTCAAGAAATTCCCCGCATTTCACGGAACCCCAAGGTTCATTACCGCACTCACAATCTTCCGCCACCTGTCTCTATCCTGGGCCAGCCCAATCCAGTCCATATACCCACATCCCACCTCCTGGAGATCCATCCTAATATTATCCACCCATCTACGCCTACGTCTCCCCACTGGTCTCCTTCCCTCCGGTTTCCCCAGCAAGACCCTATATACCCCCTCTACTCACCCATATGCGCCACATGTGCAGCCCATCTCATTCTTCTCGATTTTATCACCCGCACAATATAAGTACAACCCATTTAGCTCCTCGTAATGCAATCTCCTCCATTCCTCAGTTACCTCGTCCCTCCTAGGTCCAAATATTCTCGTCAACACCACGTATAATAAAATTAATTATATACGTCAGCACTACGTTTTTATTTATACATAACGCTACATGTTTCGACCCATCAGTCGGCCATCTTCAGGCCTACATATAGACTAAGCCATTGGTGCTGTGTGCACTTCGGGATCCCAATAGATTTACATTAATAAAATACATAAAATCTGGTATGTTTTTTTTTTTTGCTGAGGATGAAAGAAATACGTTTTATGTATTTTATTAATGTAAACCAATTGGGATCCGAATGTGCACACAACACCAATGACTTAGTGTTATGTAGGCCTGAAGATGACCGACTCATAAGTCGAAACATGTAGCCTTACGTATAAATAAATAGATAGTGCTGACAATTTTATTATACATTCATTCTAACACTTCGTGATGCCTTCCTTCAAATTGGTACTCTGTCCAGTAACTTTTTTTCCCCTTGGCTCAATAGCCCCTTGTGAGCCATTAGCTCCTCATTATCGAGGCTTCAAGATCATACACAACCAAACACGCGACACTCGGTACGATTTCTCTGGCCGAGTGATCGGTCCGATGCAGAGACCTCTACTTGCCAACACACAACATTCACAACACAAAGACATCCACGCCCACGGCGGGATTTCAACCCAAAAACCCAGCAAGCGAGCGACCGCAGGTCAATGCCTTAGACCACGCGGCCACTGGGATCGACTCTCAGCAGCAATACGGTGCCTTCCACACAGGAAACACTACTTTCTGAAGAGTCAACGGTTAATTTCCGTTAAGGGAAACATATCTTTGTTTTGAGAATCACATTAAACGCATACGTATTTAGACCTTTTGTGCAGAAGATATAAAGGCATTACATTTTGGAGCATTTACTGAATGTGTTCACCTCTGTGTGTGCCGATCCCGTTGGCCGCGCTGTCTAAGGCGTCGGTTTGCGGCCGCTCTCTTGCTGGGATTGCGGGTTCGAATCCCAACGGGGACATGGATCTCTTTCTCTTGAGTATTGTGTGTTTTCAGGTAGAGGTATCTGCGTCTGGCTGATCACTCGTCCATGGGAGTCCTACCAATTATGGTGAGTCTTTATGAGTGATCTAGAATGAGGAGGCCAACGCTCACCTTCGGCTGCAGCGCCACAGGAAAAAAAATTTACCTCCGTGTTTAAAGGCCAACAAACTGACACGTTTGATCATCATTCACCATTTACGGTATTTCAATACAAGTCAACAGCAGTAACAGTCGGTCTTATTACACAAGTGATGGATTGAAAACATTTGGGTATATTATCTCTGTATTACTGGTCAAGTTTATATTGCGATCAATGGAGGAAACTGACTCAGTAACATCTCACTGATGATTACCATACAAGCAATATTTTAGTGTAAGAATTAAATCAGATGTCAAAAATAACTTGTGTAAGGTGACATTCTATTATCGGATATTTGATATATTTGTTTATGTATAAACCACCGAACATTGGCCGGATAGCTCAGTCGGTATAGCGACTGAGCTACTGGTTGGACGGTCCGGGATCGAATCCCGGTGGGGACGAGGTTTTCCGCCCGTCCAGACCGGCCCTGGGGCCCACCCAGCCTCCTGTAAAATGGGTACCGGTTCTTGTCCGGTGGTAAAGAGCGGCCGGGGCGTGTTGCTGACCACTCACACCCTTCTAGTGCCGCGGTTATGGAAGAGTAGAGCTACACCTCTACCCACCCTCTGGGCCACACCGGGCCTGTAACGGGATCACTTTACCATTTTTATAAACCACACAACAGGACCAATACGAAATAAAATAATTCAAAATGTGTGGAAAGAAATATTGAAATGTTTAAGTAAATATGGACATTAAAAATTATACGTATTTCTAATATTCTCTCTTATAAATTCAACTCAGAACCTTCTACTCAAATGCTTTCTATGATGTCCCAAACAGACTGACGCCTGCTCTATTGGCAGTACTTCTATTCTATGCTTACGTAATGGAGCATTTGGGGAGTGGACCACAGTGGAATATGATTGTGAGGAGAAATGCAGACATCTGCAAGAAGAACCTTTGGAAAAATCTTCTCTATATACAGAACTTCTTCCCTTTTGAGCAGATGGTAAGCTGTCGCTGCAACAAAAGTTATGTGTGGAAAATATTTACCGATTTTCTGTTTCAAATTGTGTTATTGATTTGCAAACGTAGCCTAACATAAGATATATTTACAAACTGTTTCTAGAACTATAGAAGCGAAGCCGGAATAGCTCAGCTGATGTAGTGAGTGGTCTACGGATAGGACAAAGGCAGAATGGTGACAGTATTTGGGCAGGGACAAGATTTCTTGTCTCCGAAAGATTTAGCCGGGCGCTGTACCTTACGCACCTTCTGACCGGATGGAAAATGTGGGGGGGGGTGCCCTTCCCACGGGATAAGATGGCCAGAGCGTCAAGTTAACCCCTCTGTTCCATCTAACGCAGAGGTTCAAATAAATTTACTCTGCCCATGTGTCAGCATGGTGTGTAAAGGGAAATTTTTTTCCGTTTCTCAAATAGCGATATTAGGGAAATATCAGCGTCAAATATATTCTTTGAATTATTAGTTATCTGGGAAAAGTGTCATTGATGATTCCCTCATAAGAATGTGCAAAAAGCATTACATTTTTCTTAAAGTTGTGAATGTTGATATCTCTTATACTGCAGGGTTCTGAGACTTGGTACAGTGTTGAACAAAATTACCAACCTTTCGAAGGAAAATATTCCCTAACCCCTATAGGCCACATGTCTTCATAACTCAGGACACCAAAAATGAACCTCCTGCACAGCTTGGAGTCTCACAGCGATACACTCCCCATCCTGTCCGTTTGCTTACCGGCTCTGGAGCCCACCCAGACCCATTTCCACCACAGAAACTCTGCCGAGTATTAATGGGATTCAAATACGAAGCTGACCAACTACCTCCACGCAGTACCAGGTGGTACTGGAGGTTTAACTCCACGCCATTGTCACCCTGTTGCAGTGCGCAACACACACTCATCAGTTGGCCCTGGACATGCAGCTATCACTCCTGTCACCATTACTGGTCACCCTTCTGTGGCGGTGGCCTGTATGTGGTGTGATTGTCTTACTGTGTCTCCACGCCCTCTCAGCATTCCTACGCTACATAGCTACGCTCCGCAATCGCCTGTCACTTGTCATCTACCATGGCATGACGTAAGATATTCTAACATATTTAAAGTGTCCGTTAAGTTAAGTCTGTGGAGAGAATCGCTTTTAATTCTGAAGGGGAAATATCTACATATAAATATCATAGCTGAAATTTAATTTATTCAGTAATTTGCCTTTAAAGCAAGCAGTATATGGTCACCGCAAGTATTCAGATTTTCAATTAACCACGTCTTTGACCCTGTTCCACATTTCTTTGAAACCTTCTGTAACATTTCTGTGCGGCGATGATAACTTTTGCTTTTCATTTAGTATGACACAATTTCAAATATTAACCCTGAGGTCAGCAAAGCTTACAATTTTTTTTATCTGATTTTATTCATTTGTTCAATCCAAATTCTGCAACAGTACCTAAAATTTGGAAACAACAATTGTCTTCGACAATTTTCGTATTAATTTTTCACTAATTATTCTGCAATTCCACACTAAATATAAGCCATGAAAAATAGTTATAAAAAGTATAACTTAAATAATAAACTACATTTTCCTATATTAGAGTTTCTGAAGGCAGTGAGAAGGAATATTATTAGCTGCTATAGCACCGTGCATTCCAGCATAAATTTATCGTCAGTTGTATCTTGGAGATGGAGGCAGAAATTACATTCGAAACGACGGCAGTTTTCTATCAGACAGCAAGACGTCACAGTACATTAGCCGGCAAACTTTAGATTACTCTCTGTTGGCAGTGTGAGGCAGCTGTACAAGACTGCAAACCTGACCTACAGTCTGTCACTACACAGAGCAACTCCTTACCTCCTGGGAGTTGGTCTGGGCCACATTCTGCATAACAATAGCAAAAACGTTCACATTTCAAAGGTAAGTAGGCCCATTTCAAGCATGTTACCCCACTAGAAGTGTACAAATACACGTTTCCGTGATAAGTGGATATATTAGCGTTGTGAGGTTAGGAGTCCTCACAGGGAAGACTGCAAATTTCATTCTCCTGAGACATGCCGTCAAGTAGTTTGTTAGAAAGTTACCAACGTTTGAGACTAAATTGCTACAATAATTATTAGGAAAGTCCATCGCATGATTAAATTCATAAAGTCCCTGATTTTTGACCAGAAATCTTACATTATTGTTATTTTCATAAAGTCCCTAATTTTTGGTCAGCGAGCTTGGGATAACGGATAATATAAAGATGGATCTTCAGGATGTGGGATGGGGAGGCGTGGACTGGATTTATCTGGCTCAGGATTAGGACAGGTTGCGGGAACTTGTAAATGAGGTAATGAGCCTTCGAGTTCCATAAAATGCAGGGAATTTCTTGACTAGCTGAGAAAAGGTTAGCTTCTCAAGAAGGACTCTGTTCCATGCAGTATGCAAGTAAGCAAATAAGTTAATAAGTAATGAATTATACACGTGAGCCTGGGATAGCACGAGAACCACGCAGTAATCTGTACTTATTCAGAGTCATTCAGAAGAGTTGAGCTCTATTCTGGGAAACTCCAGAAATGCGCATTTCTCGCCTACTTTGCGGCTGAAGCCTGAAATTAAGCGGTATCTTTCTGAAGTCATAATGCAGGAAATTGAACAAAGGGCGCCACATTCTTAATGTACCTGTAGCGTCTATAATCATGTGACAGGAGGATCGAAAGGCCAGATTAGGCTTTCGTTGGAAGTCGTTTAGTAAAGTGACAATGGCTTCATAGAAGTAATACATTTGTAAATTTTACAGGAAACAGCATCTCCGAAAACGTTTTACTGTTCTGAAACACTTCATGATGTGCGAAGTCCAGAAACCAAGTAATTCCTGTCTTGAACAATTCTGTATACAAATTTTCTGGCTGCCATTCCAGAGACGATAAAAGAATTCAGGTTGTTCCACCAGGTCTGATGTTAATTTTCAGGTAGCTGTGTGGGGAGGCTGGCTGTTGGCTATCTACTTCGCCTATCTTTCCATGTTCTTACCATCCGATATGGGACTAAGGCACTATCGGTATGATGTGCACAACGCATCAATTTATGCAGCTTTTTCGCCCATTACCTGGTCTTTAGCCCTTGGCTGGCTCATATGGGCTTGTTTTACGGGAAATGGCGGTAAGCATGAAAGAAATTTCTTACCAGAATACAAAACAGTTGTTTTGTTTTTGTACCCATTTTGTGCCCGGGGATACTATTATTTCCTTGTCAGTATCAGTAACGTGTACAAGCAACATAACAAACCAAACACTTAATTGTAGCATTTGGTTTCAGTTAAATATTATAATTATAAATAAAAATTTGAGTAAAATTTAAAAAATAATAAATTAAATTATATTCCTAATTTTCAAAATTCGTGGAGCAGAACACTTCTTCAGGAACAAAAATTCTCTTAGCTAAAGACGCAACTCCCCATATTTACAGAGTCCAAATGTTCTTGTCCGTCTTCACAATAGCTAGCCACTCTTCCCCACCCCGAAGAAGACAAATCAAGTCTACACACTCCTATCCAATACCTCTAAGACCCAGTTAGTATTATCCTTCCATCTACACCTAGATATTCCAAGCAGACTGTTTCCTACAGGTTACCCCTCCAAACTCCTGTATACATTTTTTCGTGTCCCATACGTGCCACATACGCCTCCAATTTCTCCCTTAAAAGTAAAAAGAGTAAAAATTGTAATTATATTATCAGTGGAAAAGATATTAATTATAACTATATATTTAAAAACAATTTTGAATGATGGGGCCCCACAGAATATACAATGATGGGGGCCCACAGACTTACACATATTTTATCCCAAAGCCGACACACCGTTTTAGAACACATTGGTTACTATATGTACCATCTCAATCAGCAATCATCACTCTAAATTATGCACACAGAGTAACCTTGCTTGTTTTCAATTATTCTACGACACAAAAGTGATTATTTCTCTAAGCAGCGTTACCTAGTTGAAGAATAAGAGACCAACTTGATGTCACAATTTATTAAGTTTTATTTTACTTCTTCTATGCTCAACATGTTTCGGACATTAATACATCCATCATCAGGAGCCTGCGACTTTTCTAT
>Ga0123355_10020563_pt1 | contig 10547 bp, 4 predicted proteins | sample TergutEmb28metaG_3_FD_89872 | JGI IMG/M metagenome (GOLD analysis project Ga0123355, IMG submission 89872) | Embiratermes neotenicus P1 segment gut microbial communities from Petit-Saut dam, French Guiana - Emb289 P1 | ecosystem: Host-associated > Arthropoda: Insects > Digestive system > Gut ... | reverse complement strand
CCCCCCCCCCCCCCCCCCCCCCCGGCCACCAACAACCATTTCGGACTTGGAAGTGGATGTATTTTTTTTTTCCATTAAAGTTATGAATGCGCTCTTTTTCTTTCTCACTCCATTCGAATGCCCAGTCCATTAAGCAGGCCTCCCGGATTTCACTGCCGTGTCTTCGGTGTATACAGACGGTCTGCATAAATCACCAAGTTCCAGGTTATGAAATATTCAAAGTTCAACATTTACTTACCCCACTTGGGTCTAAATACTTCACACACAAGTTTCTTTTTAAACACGTCTATTCTTCAGCTGCCAGAAGTGACTGAAGAGTTCCACACTAAATAAGATCAAGAACTTGCGGGATTTATATTTATCCCAATTTTGTCATGGAACTTGCTTCTGTTTTTCTATGTCGCTCAAAGATAGAGAAATTAGAAATATTTATTACAGATGTCGATACAATGACTTCGTTGCGGATTTTAGTTCGTGTATTTGGACAATGCTCAGAAATTTGTGGAGCAAACCATAGATTCATGCCAATCGTAATTGAAAGAGTATCGACAAATCAATTCATTAATTGAGTATCAAAGATAAGAGAATCATCAGATGACTGAAAGCAAGTAATGGTCTCTTAAACCTGTTTATGGTAACCTAGCAAGTACCTCTGATGATAAAGGATTAGTTAATTTTATAACATCAGAATGTCAAACTGAAATAATCATAAAGATATCCTTTTATCCCACAAATAATACCCATAGAATGAACAATATTATACATTACATTTCTAGCAACATTCCTAATATTCAACATCATAAACTACTTCACTCAATCACCAAGTAAACAAAGAAAGACAAAGAAAACTATCGACATCAATAAAACAATCTGAAAGTGATAAGAAACTTATTCTCAATTTTTGACCCAACAACAGAAATCAGCAACCAAGAGAGCTCAGATTCCTTTTTCTTCTTGGTTGCCTGTGGCAATGGCTGCTCCTACGCCTGTTTCTGCCTTAGTTCACTCTTCTACTTTGGTTACTGCAGGTGTTTATTTATTAATTCGTTTTAGCCCTTCTTTTAGTAGTTGATTATCCTGCATTTAAATGCCAATAGTACTAGGCACGTGGAAATATCATTTCCGCTGCCTGTAGTATTTACCTCTGTTTCTTAGCATCCACAAGCATGATTGATTGGACTGGTTACACGATATGAAACGGCATCTGACGACTATTCTATTCCATGAAAACTAGAAGAGATGACCTATTTTCTAATCTGTTGTCTGATGTACGACAGCAGTAAGATAAGTACAAAGGTGTGTTTCCGTTGCAGTTCAGAGAATACGAACTCCAAATGGCTTTACTGCGAGTGTAACAAAATTTCAGTTTCTGCAGACGCAAATAAGTTATTGACGGTGTGCTGACACAAAAGACAGCACACAGCAGAAGATTATGAAATCTGCTGTTGACAAAGATTATCAACACTGAGTCAACTACCGTGTAAAAAACCATGGGTAATTTTTTTATGCGTACGTAAGTAACACGTTCCAAAATGTTGCAAATGACGTTACGGTCCTTAAAGGTAAAACTGACCCTGTTTAAAGCCACGAAGACGTATGGGATAGCCAAGGTACAGTTACACTGACTCTTGAGTGGTCAATTTCACGACCCGGCCGCTTTACCTCGGGGAAACTACCTCTGGTACCCTTTGTATAGAGGCATGTTGAACCCCAGAGTAAAGCAGTCCCGTTACAGGCCTGGAGTGGCCCAGAGGGTTCCATGAAGTTAAGGTTCCCAGATTTCTTGACAACGGCACAGGATGGTGGTAAGGTTGTCAGCCTTACGCACCGGCCGCCTTTACCCCCAGGAAATATTCTTGGTACTCATTTCTGTTAGAGGCTGAGTCGACTCCAGGGCCATATTGCGATCGGAAGGATTATGTCAATGAAAAATCCATGAACCCCAGAGTAGGTCTGGGTGTTGTGTAGAAGATAAGAATCTCTTGCCCGTACCGGAAACCGGACCAGACTTCCTCGGTTGACCAGCCAATAGGCTGTCACTATACCGACTACGCTATCCTCGCTTGGATTCAGCTCTTACACGGATGTACTGCACACAGTCTTGAATTTTTCCAAAATCAGTCGTTCTTCTGAAACGCAATAAAATGATATATTATTTCAGGAGGATCAATAAAGCCTGACAAAGATGGAGCACGACAGGTTAAGCCTACGTTATCAGATTTCATAGAATCTGCTTTTGGTTCCGAAGATGTACAAGGAACAGAGGATTCCAGCTCACATTCGTGACGAGAGGAATAAAAAATGCATCTACAGCGTTACATGCGGTGTAGACCTTTTTGTAACGGACGGTATGGAAATATTTTAACTAGTCTAATTGTGTGATGTTTTGTAGTGGTGACAGATCTACCGTGTCTTACAGCACGTGTGTTATCTCAGACTGCAGACTCCGAGAGGGATAAAGTTTATGTCTCCTGGGGTTATTCGTTTATACGTCGGCTAGGGATGAGGGTTGTTACACGCACAACAGCGATATATGACAATTAATCTAAGAGGAGTGTTCATGTCGCTAGAAGCAATTCATTGTGACAGATAATGTGGCATTACGAGCTGAGCCCTGACTTTGTTTGTGAAATGACAATGCTGTTCTGTTTATAATTTAAAGTGCAGAACCGGATGTACTAGCAATTAACTGGAAGGTACAAATAAATTCGTTCCACTGTGACTTTTAATACTTTGATTTGCACAGAGAGGAAAGCCTGAAAGTAAAAAAAAAAGATATACTATTTATGCGAATGTTACGAAGAAATCATCAGTATGTTCAAGTCTTCTGGATTGTTATGTCTATCAGTAAATAGTTCCAGACCTTCCGAAGGATCGAGGTGCCTACGAACGTAGGGCAGCATTTATTCAACGCCGCAACATAGCGTCGCAAAAGAAATGCATCTACAGCAACTCAGCTCTGAAGGAGAATCTTAAATCCCGCAAATCATTACAACTGTGGATCTCATTATTTGCCGCTTAGAGTACAGTCACATTATTATTCTTATAAACGAAGTACCTGAATTCGGAAGTGCAATGTACATTACAAACTTTTTACCATGACAGACATTGTTTTTAAATTCAGTCCTTTCCGTACATTCCCACGATACCAAAAATAGACCTAACGTGTTGCAGTTTTGCTGACCGAAACTGTACTTCAGAAACTTTCGTTAATTGCGTTTGAAGAATATGATGAAAATCTGGCTTCCTTTTTTTGCTTTCATCTTTAGGATTACGACGGGAAAGAGTTCATTCTGGATTATCGTTAACGGGACGCACGTGTCAGTTCGTCCGTTCCCTCACTCAATTACAGACAACAAATTACTGATTTTCGTGAAACCGAGAGCCTCGGTGAGAGACAAGAAACAAGGCAAATGGAAATGTTCATAACTGTCTCTGCGTGATAAAAAGGAATATCCGAATTTTGACGTTCTTTCTTATCCTCGAGCCTGGTTCGAGTTTAAATGATAATTACTACCCTCAGAATGCGCCTGACTGTGGCTCAGGCGCATTCTCAACAACGTACTCTTACACAACACGATATGCTGCCACAGCACCCTATTAATATAAGAGAATTAATTGGTGAGTGTTTTTAAATGTGACTTAAGCAAGGAACAATGTAGCTCCCTGAGAATGATCTTAGGATCGAAACATGTTCGAGCGATTTTAAATGTTTTAATGTGAAATTTTATGTAAGTGCATTTGTTGGTTGATAATTGAAGTGATTCTACGAAATTCACGGTGCAACAATAAAGACACACTCAGGATATTTAGTACTTATTGCTTTGCTATCGCAACAATGGTTACGCGAACGCGCCTCAAAGTCAAAGTTACACCTACATTGCCTGTCTTGTATATATTATAAATATAGGCTGACAGCTGTCTGTCAGTTCACAGACACAAATTTATACTGGAAGTTAACGAAAACTTAACATTGTCTTGTGTAACTGTGTGGGAAGGTCACAAAATTATATACAGGAAGCTAAGTTATTTGTGCCAAAGAATAAGACTGGTGGAGCATGTAACATGTATGGGGAAGAAAAGAGGTGCATACGGGCTTGCGATGGGGAAATAGGAGGGGAGGATATTTTCGAAACCTAGGCATAGGCGGGACAATAACAGCAAAATGGGTCTTTAAGGAATAGGATGGGGTGCGTGGTATGGATTGATCTGGCTCAGGATAGGGGAAAATGGCCGGCTCTTGTGAACCCGCACATGAGCCTTCTGGTTCCACACGATGATGGTATTTCTTAATTAGCTTTGAAAATATTAGCTCTCTAGAAGACTCTCCTCCATGGAGTATTTTCATATTCAGGATGTGTTTGACGAACAATTAGATACTTATAACATAACGTGAAAGTAAAAATTAATGAGTACAGTTCATTAGCCCATGATGACGGAAAACCAAATAGGCTAGCAAAGCGTAATGAACGTTTTATTAGAGAAGACAGACTTAAATCTCAAATGAACAACTGATCATCCTGAATAAAGAACCAGGCTTTTTAAAGAAAGGACGCTTTATTATCGCCTCTTGCTATTCATTGTTCAGAAGTATATATATTATCAGTAATAAACACACTTAAAATATGGCATAGAAAATGTTAATTTCAGATGCTATGACAGTGTTTAAAATTATACACACCAGTGCGATAAGAACTTTTTTTTATCTACGCGGTGTAATTGGAAAAATGCACATGGTGCGTCTGAATTGCTGATATCACGTTGAGGATCATTCCGCCTCATTTGTACCCCAGCAGAACTTTACTTGCAGCAAATGTGCACAACCCATGTTTCTGTTTACACTCAACTTGTTCCATGTAGCACGAAATATCCATATGGCAAAGAGAATTTATGTATACTGCACAGATGAACTTGAATCCATTCGAGCAAGAAAAACTATAACGACGGACCAAGTTCGCCTCATCATACATCGGGGTCTCGCCGAGGTCTCCATCGATGATGCGGGGTTCTTTATGTGATACAATTCGCTGTTTTCAGCGCCAGTTATAAAATCGAATTATTACCGCACGAGTGGTTACCAAATGAAGAAGCTACGGCACATCAACACACAGAACAGAGAACCAACATGTTTACATTAACTCGTCAGACACCTTTCTACTTTAAAGAGCACTGTGGCTCAAGCAGTATCGCTTCTCGCTTATAATGCCCAGTTCGAAACTAATCTGTTGTAATACCGACTATACATACCAACATTTTTCTTGATTTTAGTCGTCCCTGAAGACAAATTCCGAAAGATTACCTCAAATTAGGCCGAAACTACTTCTAATAACCCAAGATACTGATAGCACCGTCAAATAAACATCACCATGAGGTTAAGGAATTTCCTAGAGTAAAAGTGTTAAAGTGTTATTAGCACTGATTTTTACACTGTATTATATAATACTTTAGCCTTAGCAACATAAGATAATGCCAGAGGCATTGTACTAGAACATAGATTTCCTATGCACCCATCCCACCACCCCTACATAGCACGCGAGATCTCGCACCCAAAACACCTTACATATACCCAGATAAATTAAGTATAACTGTTTATAAAAGTTTATTCAATACATACCTGAAGATGGCCGAAGAAAAGAGCCGAAACATGTAGTAGAACCCCTATGTAATAAACTATACATATTCTTTACCACCACTAGTTGTGTCAGACAAATTTACACACCCCAACACAAATAAACATCACGCCTGAAATATATAAATAGATACCAGGGAATTGTCTCCGGTTAGATATTAGTTTCATGTAATTCAAACGCACATCGCCATGTAAGTACAGTCTTGAAAATACAATTAATTTCAAATTTTAGAGCAGTTTTAACTTACTGCTCTTCTTAAAGTACAAGTCTTGTGTTAGTTGTGTTTTTGAGAAGTATGGTAACTGTAGCGCTCCTTTTTAAAATGGTTATGCATACAGGTATTTAAACTCTGCTGTATTTTTCTCAGTTCAGAACGTTCCGTCTCTGTATTGGGCGTGTACGTAAACATGAGTGTATAAACATAATGCGACGTCACTCTGGCACCACTTCGGCCAAGGTTCATAACCTTCAACATTATAGAGAGGAACTACTTCACAAGTCGCAACGCGGTACCGATTTTGTAACAAGAAGTGGCCTAACAACAACACTGCGTACATACCGAACAGTGCATTGGTAACAATGAAGTGACACTGGCAGATGATGTCGTAGTTTCTAAAAGCACACTGGCAACTACTGGTAAACTAATAGCTATTGAATGAAGCGTGCTAACACGCTTTAACAGCCATACCAAGGGATGATGTTAATATGTGAACCAGTGTTTTGTGAGGTCAGTGGTTAATCCACAGTACACCTTCCTTTTTTCACTATGAGCAACCGAAGCTTATAAGAGAAGGGCAAAATACATGCCAATTATTTCCTTCGTCGGTGTTCAGTTTGTCCCTCATTATATTCTACTTGTAAAAGCAATTTAAAGTAAGTTCAAGATATTCGACAACAAAGGCGTAAAGATAACACCAAGATGAAGTCAATTTATACATCCCAAGAGGTTTTAGTCCTGCATTATCAATATGCTGCAGGTACAAATGTTCTCATACATAATAATCAGCCATACAGATAAAACACGAAAGAAAGACAGCCCCATTGTTCAAAACCCTCGCAACATATGCGAGGTTATGGGTACCAGATCAAAATTCATGTGCTTTTTAAAGAATAGACCAAATAGGAAAATGTTTCAAATAAAAGTTATAGACTTGAATTACGCAAGTGTATTTGCAGTGTAATTAAAGGATCGACATGTCAAGTCCAGATTCTTACCCCCAAGGCCATTCCCAGTTACAAATATCATAAAACTAGGATTTATCCTTATGCACATATTAAGATCATAAGCACGGAATACACGAACAAGCATTTACAGAAAATATGTATTGCTGAGTTTATAATGAATGTTCAAAATGAAGGTGACCTCAACCAGAATACGAAAAGTCACGCGGTTGTGAGAACGTGTTTCAAACAGCGCTTCCTTGGCTAAAGGGTTGGTCATGAGGTTCAAAACATTGGCCACCCATATTTCCAGAACTCAACACCCTAAATATTTGTATGTGGAGCCCATAAAACATCTGAAGTACTAGCAGAAAGTGGAAAATACATATGCACTACTTCGTCCCATTACGGGTTGCAGCACGTGTGAAGGACAATCCTAATGAACTGCTGCCGTCTTCACTGTCGATTCACAGACGTGCCAGGATGAACAATGGGGGCGAGGACGCTCCTTGAACATTAAGAGTAATAACAAATAATAAACGGTAAACAGCAATGAAATAATGTGAAATGCCAACTTGATGCAACAAGGTAATTTTATTGATGTATTCTTAGCTCGACGTGTTTCGGGCGCATACGCCCATCATCAGGAGCAATAGATGTTAAGTTGCAGCATATGGTTTTCTGCACCGAGTTTTTGGATGAGTGGCGGTCTTGAGAGCCGCTGCTTAGGGCGTGTGTACGGTGCGGATGGTGCACGGCACCATCCGCACCGCACAGCCATCCAGCCAAAAACTCGGTGCAGAAAACCATATGTTGCAACTTAACATCTAATGCTCCTGATGATGGGCGTATGCGCCCGAAACACGTCGAGCTAAGAATACATCAATAAAATTACCTTGTTGCATCAAGTTGGCATTTCACATTATTTCACGAGGAAGATGCACGGTCAAACAACCCTTAAATAAACAGCAAATTCGGGGTCGGGATACCGCAGTCGGTATATCTACTCGCTACGGGCTGAAAGATCCGGTGATCGGATCCCGGTGAGGGAGAGATTTTTCCGCACTCGTCCGGACCGGCCCTGGGCCCCACCCAGCCTCCTATACAGTGGGAACCGGGTCTCTTTCTAAGGGGGCAAAGCGGGCGGGGCGTGGCGTTGACCACCCACCCACATCTAGCACTGAGGTTAAAGAAAGAGTAGCTATACCTCTACTCCCCCTCTGGGCATTCATGGCCGGTTCTAGGGTGAAACAGCAAATTCAGGTTAAGGGATAAAATCCCGGTCCTGTAGCATGCTAAACTGATGAAGGGTTCCTGTGGCTTCCCCACTCCTTCCGTGCCAAATCATCTCATGCAACAAACAGTTTTCTTACCCATATTTCCAATTCAGCATTCACTATTCACACTATCACTCCACGCTTCATAATTTAAGCTGCGAAAAGCACGTTAAATAACCAATGTTCCAACAAACCTACAACGAGAAAACCTATTACAAATTGTGAAACAGAAGACTACGGAAAGGAAAGGGAAAAGTAAAGTGTCCAAAATAGCCGGAAGGGAAATTACGTACTAATTTAAATTTAAATTTTCTCCTGACAATGCCTTAAAACCTCTGTGTAAATGGCCTTTCAGTTTGTATGGGTTCAAAAGCTGATCATAAAATACGACAAGGAACGTGCGTACCCTGAAATTTCATTACGAGAACAGCAATACCAGCTGCAGGCCTCCCCGTGTTACCAAGATATCAATACAGTCTGCTGTTAATAACTTCCCTGTCACTCGAATAACCCAGCATGCTCTCACACTGCACCTCCTCAGCAGTGCCATCAACCTGCCGGTATCCATCGTATTACAAGAGAGTTTCTCTACACGTATATGACGGGGTGACTTATTATGCTCAGATTATGTGGGGGCTGTTTGTTGTGTACTGCATATGTAATTTTAATGTACATGGCATTTTGCGTCTTGGTGTTACCGCTGTAATTATGTGGTAACTGGCAGCCAATTACGAAAAGACCGTGGAAATTTTTGTTTCAGATAACAGACAATATTGGATATAATACTGATTACTTAAAACTGCCTGGTTCTTTGTTTAGTGCACTTTCTGGCTTCGATGCGTCAGCGGTGATTTTTTGTACGTCTTCGTTTCCAAACTCATTCTCCTACGTAACAGACAGACTGCTTATACCGATGAATTTAAAACGTACCACAGCATAACTGTATATACCGCCGTCTTCATGAAGATGAACCCTCGGGTTCGTAATGTGTAGCAGGCATCAAATTTAAGAATTAAAATACTGATTTAGAAAATGTGCACTTCGTTGGTTTATAACGTATAATAAGGATACAAATGAGGTAAAGAAACAGTAACAACCGGAGGACACAAATTGAAATGCTAAGACACTGTAAACATAATTGACAAACGGAAGGACAGAGTTCATAGTGAAGCAATCATTCCGCTGTACATGGTGATCAAAAATACAGTCATGACGACAAACTTTTAAGCTATAAACGGAAAGGGTTGATTGACAGGTAGGTTTAGGTAACGAGAAGTCTGAAGAAAGACAAGATGTGGTGATTTGGATGCCTAGGAGACAAAGTTGTGAACGAAAACAACAGATTTTGACATTTTGCTGACGGTGCATCTCAGTATATTGGTCTCAGTAATTAACCAACTTGATGTACAAAATTTTTGTTTTACAATAAGTTTATTTCATGCCTCTACATGTTTCGAGCACATATGCTCATCATCAGGAGGTCAAAATTGCATTACACAGCCTCTGGTGTCATCACACCTATAGGTGGCCGTCCGGTGCACGGGTTGAGGGAGGACTGGTTGGAATGCATTCCAAAATCGGACCGCTTAAGAAGGCACTCTTTACTACGTACTATAAAATCATCGTGTACTTTCAAAATGGCGACAAAATTTTGTGTAAGAGGTTATTTAAATTATATCCAAAGGGGTAGTCCGTTAGACTGAATTATGCAAGAAGTCGTATTGTAACAACTTAGCCTGAAAGCTTGAGCGTGACAAAGTTCGTCCTATCGTGATTATTTCCATCTCCAGATACAAAATTGCGCCTTGAAATTTCTTAGCTGAAGGAAGCGGCTAATATTCATAAATTGCCAGTAAGGCCAATGCAACCATTGCCCGAGCGTCGAGCAGTCATTCGCAATACTGGAAGCATGGTAGAGAATTTTTTGTCAAAGAAGGAATTAGAAGTACATCTTAATTAGCACAGTGAAAATAGTTTATTTAATTAACACACCTACAAATGCACATATATATACATGTTATTTAATAACACTAAAATTTACACAAAACACTTAAAACACTCCTACATGTTTCGAACACACGGTCATTCTCAGGGAGCATATATTGTTCCTTGCTAAGGTTTTAGTTTAAAATCACTGAGTGTTTTTAAACTAAAACTTTAGCAAAGAGCAATGTAAGTTTCCTGAGGATGATCGTGTGAATGAAACATGTAGGGGCGTTTTAAGTGTTTCAGTTTAAATTTTAGATTGATTTAATAACATATACAGGGTGTCCCAGAAGGAATGTGCCAGACTTCGGGAGGGTGTTCCTTATGCTAAACTATACCGATATAACACAAAACACCTATGTCCAAAGTAGAACTGTTACGGAGATAATGGCCAGAGAAGTTTGAAACTTTGACAGCTGTTACTCACTTATTGATTACCAAATACATATTGAAACTGGCAGGAATATGTGGTTTCTGTAATGTTAATAGCTGT
>Ga0123355_10020562_pt1 | contig 10547 bp, 6 predicted proteins | sample TergutEmb28metaG_3_FD_89872 | JGI IMG/M metagenome (GOLD analysis project Ga0123355, IMG submission 89872) | Embiratermes neotenicus P1 segment gut microbial communities from Petit-Saut dam, French Guiana - Emb289 P1 | ecosystem: Host-associated > Arthropoda: Insects > Digestive system > Gut ... | reverse complement strand
GGTGTGTGTGTGTGTGTGTGTTTGTGTGTGTGTGTGTGAGTGTGTGAGTGGGTGTGTGTGTGTGTGTGTGAGTGAGTGGGTGAGTGTGTGTGTGTATGTGTTTGGTTGTGTGTGTGTATGTGTGTGTGTGTCTGTTTGGGTGTGTGTGTGTGTCTGTTTGTGTGTGTGTGTGTGTGAGTGAGTGAGTGGGTGAGTGTGTGTGTGTGTGTCTGTTTGGGTGTGTGTGTGTGTGTGTTTGGTTGTGTGTGTGTTTGGTTGTGTGTGTGTTTCATTTCATTGGATGAATTGGCATGTGAAAGTAGGAAAGTACATCTTACAACTAAATAAAAGTTAATGAACAATATCCTCATAATTTAATGTACAGGTGGTCATTATCCAAGGAAAGTGAAATTAGATATTTGTGTCCTGAACTTTCTGAATAATACGAACTTCTATATCCGAAAATGAGAGTCAATTCCGAACTACCTATCGGGTTGAAAGATGTGAACGAATATATATTTCAACCCTCTAGAGTGCCTGCAAAAATGCGTGGATAAAATAATATATAAGACTGCATGTATTATATAGTGTTCCTGAAGACGAAAATTGGAAGTTCGAAACATGTAGAAGACAAAGAAAGATTAAATTAAGCATTAATTTTAAAAAGCGCATTTAGATGCTTAACGTTACATAACGGAGACAAAATTCACGGCAAAATACCATAAGGTTACAAGAAATGTGTTCACAATGACCTTTTGACGCCAAAACGTGTTCGGTTTTCTCAAGACAACTTCCTTTTGTTACGAAGAAACAAACAAAATGCTAACGTAACTATCAGATGTTCATGCGAAAATATGTTTTGTCTTCGACACGCGAAGCTTATTCTGAAATGTGCCTTCCATAATATTCCACACGACTCAAATAAACGTCCTGTCGAAAAGCTGGAAGAAGGCGCCTACTGCCATTCGATAGTCTCTAAATAACTTTATGTTACTTTTATCTATGGTTTTGCAGTTGACTGTTTGTTGCGTTTCTTAGATCACACACAGTTATACACAGACACACTCGGTAGGACTCCTACAAACGAATGAAAATCTCACCGCTTAGGCAGTTACCTACACAACACAGAACAATACATACGACAAAATCCCATGCGCTAAAAGGGGTTCGAATCCGCGATCCCAGAAACCAAACCGCTGCAGAACTTCACCTGAAGCCAAAAAGCCGGCGGGTTGGACAAAAACGTTTAACATTCTCTTACTCCATCTGTGCTCACGTACTAAAATAATCGAGTGTAAATATGATGAAATAATTAAACAATACATTTACACAAAGAAATATTTTGGCTTTACCTGTTTTATATCATCCAATAAAGATTACTGACATAAAATATGCCAACCATATTTTCTATCACATTCATTCAAATTCATTAAAACGTCTGTTTTCGTCATGTATAAAGGTAAATAATGGAAGTGCCAATACTTACTGCAAAATATATAGCTGAAGTTTGGTTTGTAATACAGAAGAAGGGGTGTATGTTGTGAGTGTTGGGTAGGTTGGTTATATACGACGGTGAAGATCCTGCATGGAATACTTCGGAAAGGAATAAAATAGCATAAAGTTGGAGAGACTAAAAAGGAGAGCAAAGGAAGAAATAGAAAGGTTTGAATTATCATATATTTGAGAGAATCATTCAGAGAAAAATAGAAATTGAATGCCTTTATGTTCAAGAAAATAAACCTCTGAAAGTTTGCAGGCATTATTGCATATTAATCTGTTTTAAAATATAAAGTATAATATAAATTTTGCTTCGGATTTTTAAAGGAACTAGAAGCTACAATGCTGTTCACAATACGTCATACAATTCAATAAGTTTACTGATACATGTCAAAATGTTCTTTAACTAATCGCATAATTTGGAATGTTAAGCTCCAGTTAACACGGCTTCACCACGCACTAAAGAACGCTAAACATCAAAGGAGAATTTCCATACGTGTTACGGAACACTTATGATTGTTCTATTAATTATTCTTGCTTAAAAATAACTAAACAGTACGTCTTCTCAGTGTGTGTTGGTAGACTTAATTTTCCAGCACAGTAAAACCATGCGGCACATTACATATGCAATGTAGTCTCTTTCCTGTTTGGCTCTACCAAATATTCCACATTATCTCTTCACATATACCGAATTCAGAAAAACTTTACTGAAATTGAGATATGCGTTTTGAACCAATCTGCTTAATCATCTATAATTGTTCTTATTTTAAAAAACATCGAGTGACATATTATCATAAATACACATAGGTGTAAATATAAAGTACATAATATTTTTCCAGATTTAAATTATCAATGGATTTTCTCGACAGATTTTGGAAAACTACTTCAAAAATGTTTCATAAGACCCCTTACACTAGCAGCAGAGTTCCTTTATGCGGAAATAAAAAGGAAGGACGAAGAGATAAACACAACGATGCTATTATTCCGTTCTCCAGATATTTTCTTAGATATTAATTAAAAACGAATTTTGTAGAGATATTTTCGAAAATTCACGAAACATTTCTCTATATGTATTTTATTGAGGTTGGTCAGACAGACAGAAGTTCGTACATTATGATTATAGAAGTCGAATTTCGCAATTTTCTTATCACATTCCTGTCTGTCAAGTCAACAGATACACACGCGGTCCATTTCCAGACTCTGTTAATTCAATGCTGCAAATCCCGATTTGAAATACCACGTTGAAAGTTAATCATTCTGAAATTCATTGCGGCATTTTCAGATTACACTTATTATTACGTCACTAAAACTGCCTTCATAAAACGTCCAAATTATTACAAACTAAAAAACGCAAGGTGACTTTATGAGTACAGTGTACATAAAATAAATCCAGATGTCCACTTTACGTGTGAAGTGTTTGCAATAATGAAAGTAATCAGATCGGAATGCAGCTTGTCTGATATTAACTCACATTCCTCACGAATCAGTACAATTCGTGTTTATTGGCAGTAATTCTGGAAAATTTACGGATATTTGCCAACTCTTTTCAGCCCTCTAAAACCCAGTCAAGTCTTTATGTACGTACCACAACGCTTATACAGCCAAAAAAATAAAGTCTTGAATAAGAAAGAAATAAAACTTACGGTCAATCAAACATATTGCTCATTTGCGACAACAATGGCCCAACTCAAATTTAGTGATTTTTCAGGAGAAATGTTTAAAGGTTTAGAAGTGCTGTACATTTCTATGAGTGCAACGACGACACAACTGCTCTCCAGCGGTTAGTTTTACGAACTGAGTTATGACACTATACCATTTCTTTCCAGACACCTCGAACCTATTAAAATCTAAAGAACGCATCGTGCCAGCAATTTCTAAGTTTAAAAATAATGTATTCACAATGAATGTGTTCAACCAGAAGAGCTAAAGGCGTTAAAATTGTTCGGTTATCTTAAGTCGCAGTTCCCTTTCAGTTAAAACAAAACAAACAATATCACAGAAGGGTCAGTCTGGTGTTTCTGTGAAGAATTATTTGTCTCCGAAACGTGCAGCTTATTTTGAAATGTAACCCACAAAAGTGTCCAAACGTCTGTAACAATCCAAATATCGAGGAGCTTGAAGAGGTCGATGACTGCGATTCAAGCGACAGTAATTAAACTTTATGTTACTTTCTTTCTGTGGTGATGGAACAACCTCATGGCTGGGGTGAATATTGAGGTTCCTAGATCGCCTAGAGTTAGAGAAACACACACTCGTTATCGGCTTAATCACCTTCGACGCATATGATATCAAGAGGGCTCACAATATCGTATGTTTGTTCACTGAAATATTAAGGCGGTGAATATACATATTGTGTAGGACGGAATTGTTGTTCACAGAATTGTGTGGGCGATAATTGATGTGAAGTTATACCGGTTTCTGACACTAAATAATTTTAATAATTTTCCCAATTTTCTTCCGGTAATAATTTAGCCCTGCGCTCTCTTGATACGCAGAAGTCATAGAATGTTCGGTCATCAATTTACGGAATGTAACACTGATTGAAGTAGAAGAAAAAAGGCATGAAATTAAATGATGTAATGAAATAAATGCCCTTTCTCACATATACCTCTAAATTCAAAGCTAAACACCCTTATTATTTCGTTACACAGATGCTACTTATGTTTCTCCAAAGACGTAAACAAAATAGAGATCTAACAAACGGACATCCATTAAACACCCTAAAAAATAAGTGGAAAAATATGCCACCAAATATTTCTGATTTGGATTTGTACGGAATTTATAGGGTTTAAAACGTAGAGAAATCTTAGATTCAAATGTGGAATCTATAAACATTGACAGGTCGCAAAATAATTCTTCCTGCATAGAGGTAGAGTTCCTAATTTGAAAGCAATTTCAGAGTAAATATTTAAAATTTCAGAAGTCTCAACGATGACTAGAAGAATTTATAGGTATAAATACATACCTGACACTGTATTACTTTTAACAGTGATCATATTTCAAATTAATCAATCATAAATCTTTAATACTATTAAGCGTCTCATCAAAACACTAGGCCTTTAATACTATGACACAAAACACGAAAGTAGCGATTGCTTAGATTGTTAGAATTTTTGTTTTTTAAACCTGTTTCCGGAGTCTCAAACATAAAATTAAAAGCTGAAAAAGCTAATACTTAAATGTACACGTGCCTGTCGCACATATTGCGAAAGAAAAAAACATTTATTTTTATGTTCATAATAACACTATCATTAATTCTAAGTTTTTCAAGTATTTGAAAAAAGTGTGAATCCTCCAAACAACTGGTCGGTCTACATTCTTACACGCAACAAGTTGTGTCTAATTCTCAATTTCTTGTATTCTACATGGAACAGTGTCACATTACGCTCTATGACAATGAAACAACCTGGAACAGTACTGGGTTTGATGAAATTTATCAACAACCATGTAAGTTAAGTATAAACATTTTCACAAAGAATGTCATGATGTCACTAAAACAATATGACCAGAAAAGAACATATCTTTTTTTTAAACAAACGACAGGTTTTGTTAGGATAATGAGCCATATAGAAAATTTCAGTGAGATATGAAAAGTACATTAAAACAAATTTCTCAAAATCATTCAACATTTCACACACGTTTCGCTCCATAAATGTAACTCAGAATTCTCTGGATTATCTCTAAAACAAAATTCCCTTTTCTGAAGGGTTGGAGACTTTGCTTAGCTCCACAGTGCTCATTACTGTATAGTAATGTGTTGAACAATTAAAAAATTGCATATGGCGAGTGCGTACACCGGCAGGAGGGAGGGTGAAGAGCCTTGCCAAGTGTTTGTAGCGTAAGCTAAATCTATATGCTTATTTGAGGGACAACAAAAATGAAGAGAGAAAAAAACCAAAGCCGCATAAGGTACAATTTTGAATGTTGAATGGAATTTTGTGAATGTGACTAATGTGGCACAGAATTTTAAACTGTTTGTGCCTTTAACCACTCTCTATTCTTTGTTAATTACAACGCATTCTTAAAAAGACAATACTTTGGCCATCCTACTTGAATAATGTTTACAGTGTGTTACATGTGCTTGTTATCTCTCACCACACAAGTAATACACAAAATAAAGTTAATAGATATGAAGTTGCTAATTATTTTGTGTTTCAGATGTATATATCGACAGAAACTCAGAAACCTCATCAACAGCATGCAGTCATTTTTTCTCAAATATTTGTATATTATCCAATTAACCAACATTATACAATTCTAATATTTTTCAGTGTATGTTAATACTGAATTTGGTACATTCTATGTTAATAATTTGGAAACTCTACCGGTCCCACTAAAAGAAATTCCAATATTTCAATTCTAACGATTTCCCCTACGCAATCACATTCAGTTATGTCGCTTTTGCATTATTTTACAATGGGCGATACTATGTTATAGCAGTTGACTACTACCGTTACGTCATTCTCAAGCACTGTCCTTTCGAGTCCAACCAACGTAAGTCCGTGTCTTTTAAATATTTTAATATGTTCGAAAGTGAATTATATGAGGCAATACACACATTTCCGAAAAGAATTGAGTTTGTGATGGGTGTCTGTCTGTCTGTCTTACCATCCTTCCACATCGAATAATACGAATTCAATTGGATGAATTTTCAAAATAAGATTATATTTTAGAACTTTACAAAAATGTAGATTAACATCAGTCTTCGTTAAATTCTGACAATAATAATGGGTACTTTACTAATGAAAAACATATACATAAGTCAAAGTGGGTGATGATAGCTTCTTTAAGAAATAAAATCTTACAAGCGTATTTTGTAGACAAAAACAAGACATTTGTTTTATTTTGAAAACTTTTTTGTTGAAAATTGTGTAGTCTTTGAGATAATGTGGAAAAATATGGTACAGACGGACGAGGAATAAATGAGAGTTTACTATTGCACATGCGCTTTGCATGCTAGTTTGGTAAGGCTAGAAACACACAATCATAATAAGAAAACTTACTGCTTTTCCACGTCAATAATATTTACACAACCACATAAAAATATTACAGTCATCTTTAGATCAACTCCTTTCTTTTGGGTTTGTCTTTGTAAATTGTGCGGTTGATCTACCTTAACCATTTTATATCCACACGCAATGCATAAATCCACACATTTTTAATAAAATATGTTTCCGTCAAACCAATTCATTTTGCAGCACTCAAGACAGTAAGAACATCAAAACTTCTCCTTTCCGACATAATCCTGTGCGTTCTGCTAATTGTTATGTCTACCGGTTTTGGCGCTGCCGAAATCTTTGCAAACTACGGAGTTTATTTGAACTGACCGTTGATAGTATAGAAAGGGAATATAGGAAGATGTAAATGTGGGGAGAAAAGCTGAGAGAAGATATGCAGAAGGTAGAAATAAGAGAAACTTTCATTAGTTACAGTATTTGTAATTCAATATCCAAGAATTATAAATCTTACAAAAGCCCATAATCTGCCTGTTTATGTGGGGTATAGAAGCCAACACACTGAAGAAGAGACAGAGAAGGTCGTGGTGAAGGAGTTGAAAGAAAACAACATATATGTCTGCCAGTTGATTGAATGGAGTGCAGATCACTGCCAGGGGGCAAAATCGTCAACAGAAGGAGAAAGAGCCGTATAGAGACACTGGAGTAGGAAATGGAACAAAACCTTCTGCGGTTTTAGACATTCTGGACAACTGAATATATTCCTTGTTTGCAACCTGTTGTGCCAGAACTACAGATTAAATATAATTTACTTGATTATCACGCATTTTTTTCCTTTTCCTCACTTTGAACAATGGAGTGAAGACTAAAAATATAATGGAATTATGTCTCTGAATTCGACGAATCTCAGTGTATATGGTGACTAGCCTACGGTCTGGACTAACGTGGTTCGGTTCCCATAATTGTGCAAGAGAACTTTCTCTTCTTCAATCCGTCCTTTCTGTGTTGTCAAGCCATCCCTCGAATTCAGTACTTTCCTCTGGTAATTTCAGTTAGGAACTATTCGTCGGAATTTGAAGTTAACGGCACATCTCCATCTAGAGACTTTACAGGAAATGCGTGGAGGTACAACTCCACTCCACAGTAATGAACCATAACATTTACGTTTTGCAGAACTAAGAGAAAGCGGCCTGCACCAGTTCCAGGCTGTAATTCTGGAATATTGCCTTCAGTTCCGAAAGATATTAGTCCTCTAAAGCCACGTGGTTACTTTATGTACAAAAACGTTTATATAACCAAAATATATACATAATACGTTACAGCTTATTTGTGGGTTTCATATGATTTACAGAACACAGAGAAAATATTTCCTTTTAATTTGATATCAGGTTTGTTATTATAACCGAGGCACTTTAACACTTCATAGAATTCATGGTATTCTTACCTCTAAAGAGGCGGTTCCATGGTTCAAACGGTTAGTCGCCGACCTCTGAAAGCTGAAACCTACGTTCGGATCGAAAACAATCCTTCACGGATATGTGATGGACAAAATGTGGCACTATAATTGCTGTTTTGTCTCAGTATATCAGTTCTACGCTTTCAAACGTTTGGCGAACAAACTTTTTACTGGTCTTCATCTAATGTCGCTCAATCAAAATCCTTCAAAAACCAATGCACTTTCGGAAATCAAGATGCACTGAATACAAAAGTGTTATAAATTAGTGTTGATAGGTCGATAGGAATGAAGGACAAAAATCACTCGCACAGCGTATATTCCAACAGGCTACGAATATTCTAAGTTCTGCAGCAGTAATATCAGTTCAGAAAGGCCTAGTGAACATCTCCTACTACAATTATTTTAGAAACGTGAATTCGGAAACCGAACAAGTGGTGATAAATTAATCTAGAAAGATATAAGGTGTGAAGATGTAATTGCCAGATGGGGTTTGACAAGAATACGATAAAATCAATAAAATATATTTTAAGGAAATCATGAATGTTCACAGACGTTCTTCAAGTAATATGTATAAATAAGAATACGTAGAAAAACAGAGAGTCTGATAGTTGTGTGTGATCCTGAAACGTTGTTTATGATTGTTACACCAGATGGTGGCTGTACTGCAAGAAATATTTCGTAATGACATAAAATAATATAAATTCAAGGGGTTTGTGAAGAAAGTAAAGGAAGAGACATAAAACTACTATTACAATATATTTAAAGGAACGTTCTTAAAAAAATACAAAATGTGTATTTTTATATTCAGGATAAATACATTTCCGAGCATTTCCATGCCACCGTACAGAGTAACTTGTTTTCAAATCCAATATATAACAAAAAATCTTGGGACAAATACTTACGTGAAACAAGCATTTAGAATGCTTTTCACAGTATATCATTCAACTAAACAAGTTTATTGATGCATGTCACAATATTCATCAACTCACTACATAATTACTAACATTCAGCACGTTGTAAATTGACGTAACATTAAGCATACGCATTCTCTAGGCACAAAAAATTCTAAATGCTGAGAAAGGCACGTAAGTTAGGTATAAAGTAACGCCGAGGAGCGTTCGATGAATTATTCTTTCGTAAACAAAAGTATTAACAGCACGAATTCCAAATGTATGTCTGTAGAATAACAATGGAGCATCCAAACCTCACGTGTCATACTATAATACTGTTTCTGACCTGCCTGTCTCCGTCATGCTTATTCTGTTGTCTTATCAAACGCGCGTTTTTTTCAGAAAGACGTTAATAAACGTAATCTTTGTGCCTTGTTTTCCTCTAATACCCGTCTGGAACAATTAAAATTGCAAGCAGAACTGGAGAAGATATTATGAATACGCTTAACCATTCCAGAAGTGTACCCGTTATCATCATCAGGTTTTATTAAAAATTAGATTTTATCGAAATGAATTATAAAAATATTTAACAAAATTTAGTATTGAGAACACAACGAACAACACATTAACAGTGGTTAGTAGGACAGGGGTAAACCGCCCATAAGGATATACTGCCACCATCTCACGAATTGAGGGTAGTGTTTAAAGAGATACGGTCCATTGATATCGACCCAACAAATGGATTTTGATAAAGGGTTACAGATGCGCTCCCTTGCTTGTTTGTGTGAGGTGATTGAGTTGACCATTTTGCCTTCATGACACTGTGTCCAAAACAAAGTACTTAAGAACAAAATTAACTTATAGTCAAAAGCAAGGACTGCGGGTTCGAATCTCGCTTCGAATTGGATATTTGTGTCTTATGAGTATTGTGTCTTGATAAGTAGATGTTTCTGAGTCAGATGGCGACAGAAATCCTAAAGAGAGTGTGTGTGGGTTTTGATCCTCTAAATCAACTGTGTGTAGGTTGAAGCGAATGAAAGAAAATTAGGAATCAATTAAAAACATCAAGAAGCAATAGCCCCATAAGTTGACCTACGAGCGGTCATTGTAGAAAGAGATGTGTGAGACATAATTTTGTGCTTATCATTCCGAATAATAACAGCTTCCGTAACCACCACTGTTCGTTACTTCCGAAGTACTATCCTGCAGTCAGCATAGCGACAACCACAACTGCTGTCTGCATGAAGTATTGTATAGAACATCCCTCTCCGTCTTCCCGCTGATGAAAAGTTAGGTTCAAATTAGAACAGGCCACAAAGGCCAAGTGAACTAGTATATGTATATCTATATTCTTTCTTTAACGTTGGATCCAGATGCAGTTAAACTGTCTACTCCACGTAACGGCTGCTCTAACCTCAAGAAAGGCACATGGTATCCAATACATGATGGTAGGTGGTCCCGAAAGTTTGGGTGTTCTTGATGATACACTCGTGAGTTATTTAGTATTTTTTTAAACTTCTGAAACTTATATTTTCCTCCATTCACTTACATAATAAGACAACAATTTCGACAAACGTAACTTAAAATATGATCATTCAACTTTGTCACCCTTCCTTGAATTTGCGATGATATTTGACACTATATTAAAACACAAATATCATAAAAAACATCTTCGTTATTACTCATTTTACGTCACCTTGTAGGACGAAACTGAAACTTTGTTTCTCGAATCGACAGTAGGAAATTTTACCGCTCACACAAAACTTCAGT
>Ga0123355_10020561_pt1 | contig 10548 bp, 7 predicted proteins | sample TergutEmb28metaG_3_FD_89872 | JGI IMG/M metagenome (GOLD analysis project Ga0123355, IMG submission 89872) | Embiratermes neotenicus P1 segment gut microbial communities from Petit-Saut dam, French Guiana - Emb289 P1 | ecosystem: Host-associated > Arthropoda: Insects > Digestive system > Gut ... | reverse complement strand
GGGTGGGGGCTTCAAACCCCCCCCCCCCCCCGAAATTCCGAAGGCCATCCAAAATCGTGCCAAACTCAACCCGATTGTGAAAACTGTTAAAAATTGCTGAATTTATGACGCAAACACCCCAGGATGTTAGGAGAAAAGGCAGTAAAATTATAAAACTACCTAGGTTTGCAATTGTTTTACATTAGCAATGACAAATAAATTGGTTGTCATCGTAAATAGTTTTAAAGTGCTAAAAATTAAGAAAATTGTAGTATATGAAATGAAATTTCTTGTACCAAACTACAGCTGCCTCCAGAACCCCTGATTAGGGGGCTGCCGCCCCCAGATCCCCGTTCTCTCTGTCCTCATCTGAATTTGTTGAACTCCCCGAACAAAATTCCTGGGTACGCCACTGCAAGCACACATTACCTTTCCCTCCTTCCTTACACCAAACGTAAACAAATAAGCTGTCATCGTCGTCGTCGTCGTCGTTATTTTTACTATTTACTCATCATCATCTACCGCGAGGATTATTGCCATTGGTCTGTTCTAGTTCCCATCAGCACCAACAATCCTGTTCTGTACAACTTATTTTCGGTCATTCCAAACTTCTGCTGTGCTTGGTCTCTACATCACGTCTAGTTATATCACTGTTTGGTTATTATTCTAAATGTTGTTTTCTGTTTTGTTTCTTTGGTAACTTATTTCTTCCCACAAACGATATGTCTAGTTCCTTTCTAACATATACTCAGATTTATTACTAACATGCTGTCGGATTATGAGATGCTCTGACGTCCAGATTAATGGAATAGGGGCCGTTGGAGCCGTGTCTTCAGGCCCCTGAAATGAAGGAAGCCTGGGCTCGGAGATTGGAAATGCTTTTTATCTATTATCTATTTATATTATTATTATTATTATATTACCGTTGTCATCATCTTCCACGAGATCCAAATGGACGACGAGCTGAAACTGAGCTAATGTCCTATGTTATATCGTGGCATGCGCACAGAATACATTGATTTTTTTACGTTTTTAATAGCGAACAGTTTCATGGTAAACCTATGTGCCGTTTAGTTTCATTTCGAACACACTGTCTTCAGGTCGACGACACTATCGCCCTCTGGCTGAAAAATTCGAGGTGCTTGTAGATAGTTCCTTCAGCCTGTACAGGGAACAATTTATCGTTATGTCAGCTTAGTCGGTGTTTACGATTTCATTACTTGACGTCGGTGCAGTCATCACTTCGTGACTTTACGTTTTCTTTAGTTTGTGTTAGTGCAGACGTCACTTCGCGACTGCATGACTTCGTAGCCATCAACACTGAGCCATGGAACTTAAGTTGCTTTGTAACTTGTATGTTGTTTTCATTCTTCGAATTTTGACCTTTTTTATTTCAGTTGTTTTTAAACCATGTCCTGTCAGAAGGAATGCGAAGTACTGTCGAGAAACTGTATCATAGGAGTCTAAAAGACCCCGAGTAAGGTACCCGAACTAACTGCTCTTGTTGGCCATCGTCATGGCGGCATTTAAAAAAAAAAAACTCCCAGAAGAGGCGCCAAAACTGCATGTTTTGCTGAATTTGACATTTTTTTGTAGCTATTCTTTTTGTTTTGATGATGATTTTCGGTTGGTGTTAGACTATCTCCCGATCACGAGGATGCACCCCGCAACGACACGGGAATTGAGCCACGTTAGTTGACAGAAATTGGCGAAACATATTCTCGGTTCATACGGGGCGGAGAACGCATATAGAAGTGACTGAAGCAACGGAACAGTGCGTGTCCTTTATTACAGGCAGCAATATGAACAGCGTGTTGTGTGCAGACGGTATGATTGAAGATTCTTTAACAGTGCAAGCAGAGCTGTAAGTTTTAGGCGCTTTCGCATAATTGTGAAAAACGACTGTTACCTTCGTCATGTCTGTCTCTCCGCATGCAATAACTCTCCTCCCACTAGACGGATTTTCGTAAAATTTGATATCTGAGTATTCTTCGAAAATCTGCCGAGAAAATTCAAGTTTCATGAAGATCTGTCAAGAATAACGTATGTACATTTATGATAATGTATCGCTGAATTCTGTTTAGAATGAGAAATGTATGAGACAAAAGTTGTAGAGAAAATCAAAACACACAATTTATGTTCAATATTATCCCCCCCCCCGAGGAAAATCGTGCCGCTTATAAGATAACGTGGAAAATATTGTACAGGCCACAGATAGCAGTATTATAGGGCGCATGCGCTTTGCATGCTGGGTAACTAAAGCTACGAACACACATTCAGAATACGTAATACTTATTTTTCCCACGGCAACAATGGTTATGTGAACACCTCTCATTGTTACGTTAAACATATATTGCCTTTCTCGTATACACTGCATTCTTCTTCATTTAAATCTACGATTGCAGGTAGTCCATTATGCTGAAACAGAACGTACGTTGTGATCAAGTCTATGGTGTTCGAATTTAGTTTGTCAGAACTGTTATCTATTTATTTCTTTGGTTACTTCACGAGGTTGTAATTTTTTGTGTAATTTTTTTCCTGGTCTTCTTTTAAGGTTATTTACCCACCTTAAAAAAAGGCTCTTAAGGTCGCCATTTGTGGTGTGTGTGTTCACTCCACATTACCCTCTCCATTTCATTCACTTTTCGTATCATTTGTCTGAATTTCATGAAACTTGGCAACAACCGTACGGCATTGACGGACACAACAACGCCGTACGTTACAGTTCCCTACAATAAGTAATAACCACACGCGAATGTATGAGGTGGGGGCTATGCTAGCACCATGAACGTTCATGTTTTGAAATTATGTACAGTAGACGTAAGAAATATTACTTTTGTCATGGTAATACAGTATATGTATATCTTTATTAGGCGGAGACGCGTTTTAATTAGTCAGGGTTCAACAAGTTTGTGGACTTTTCCAGTCTTCAGTATTTTGTAGATCATGGTTTCTCAGGTAAAAGCTCTCCCGAGGCCTCATAACGTGCAACATATGCCATTTTAGAACGTTTGTTTTAGTTTACAATTTATAGCAATGTGTGTGGGATGTGATAGTACCAGATAGTACATTAAAACATTCAGCGTCTTGTACTAAATGGCGACATACCTACTGGGCGTTCTTCCACATGAAACCGAAAAGCCGCAATATAGTGTTACACACTTGGCAGCTCGCGCTTGAACACTCATGCAAAGTTGAAGAGTTGCAGGCTTGTAGCACTGAAATACAGAAACCGCGCAAAAATAGTGAATTTGCAGGAACTATGAAAACTCTTTCCAAGTCTGGAAAAGAAGGTTTTTAATAAAAGAACTTGTGCATCAGTCAGTAAAATATCTGATGGCCGCATTTAAGTAACAGTCGCTGATGTAGATTATTGTATGAGAAGGTGGAGAAAAAGTGTTAATGCGGCGTTAATTTTAAAAACGGGAAAGTGGAAACTTCAACGCCTATATGCTGATGACCAGACTCTTAACATTCGGATCAGAAATTGACCTGCAGAAATTATTTTACTGATTACATGAAACAGCTAAAAATCTTCACATTTGAACGAACGTTCGAGGTAGATGCCCCTTATTGATCGAAGAGAGGTTTGTGAAGTAGAACAAACAAGTACAGAATTTTACTGTGTACTTTATAGTGCACAGCAGTTTTATCTGTGATATACTGGTAAAGTAAAATTATAATTGTCCTTGCCCATGCCATGAAGGCAAGAAATGGGTGAACTAGTATAGCTCCATTCATTCTTATCCTCGGCTTGAGATGGAGGTGAGAGACCAACTTCTGGCCCCGGCGGCGTTACTCCGGGAGAAACAACCCCCGCTACCAATTGGGTTTGTCGCAGAGCCGATCTGGACGTTTTTGGATAAGAGGAAAATTCCTTGCCCTTGTCGGGAATCGTCCAGCCCCTAGCTTGGACACTGTACAGTCTGCGCTCTACAGTCAGATAGAAAATAATCTTTTCAACAGATATACGTTACAGTCCGATGAGCAACAAATGGGAGAGTAAGGAAACATTCTGTACTAATGTTTTATAAAGATCTTGCTGTGGTGTGTGATTGGGTGGGGGGCAAGACACTGACGAAGAAATTACAAAGACATGGAAGTTTTTTTAAAGGCGCGGCTGTCCTTGTGTTATATGGCTGTGAGGCTTGGACACTAACCAGAAAACGCTTGAATACAGGCACCAGAAATTAAAAGTTCACGATTCTTTAGCAAACATACACGTATAAGTAAATATTTTATTTCAGGAACCTGAACTTCTCTACGGTTGCCACCAGTGAGGATGATGAATACAACATTTACCATAAGAAGAAGGTCTCCAGGGTGAGTTGAATTTAGTTAATGCAAATCGTAGAATGTGATGCAGTCAGTAGATTTATCTGCAGGCCTGCACATTGCACAAGAATGTCTGTAACACGACTTGGCAAGCGTGAAGCAGTGTCTATTGTCACATTACCGACAACGTGAGCGAAATAGCTTCAGGCGCTTTCTGTCATAGAGCCTAGCTTTCATCGCGCGTAAAATTCCAAGTTTCTGTTTTCGAATTTTGTGGCGGAAGTATACAGGAATTTTTAATTGTCTTACGTAAAATAATACACGAGTTTCGTATATAATGGGGAGGCCTATCTGTCTATCAGCATTTTGCGTCTCTTCAAAATAATGATTGACTTTGATAACATTTTGTGTTGGTTTTGTGATAAAATATATTTGGCGAATTTAACTTTGGTTGTCATCATCGAATATAATCCCACATTTACATGAAACCAAACCAAATTATGTCTTACAACATTTATTTGAATCTTTTTCAGCGAGGCTGATAAGTGCAAGATTTCAGGCTGCTGCCGCGGTGAAGTTGAGGTCTTCCCTCTTGTGGGATGTTACGCAGCGCTTGTTGGTAATCACCGACGATTCGGGACAGCTTATCGGTCCCGTCTTCGAGTGTCAGGCACAGTGGCGTACCGAGAGGGGGGTTCAACCCCCCTCCCCCCAAAGGCCCTCCAAAATCGTGCGAAACTCAACCCGATTGTGAAAACTGTTAAAAATTCCTGAATTTGGGACGCCAACACCCCAAGATGTTCCGAAAAAAGGCAGTGAAGTTATAAAACTACCTAGGTTCACAGTTTTATATTAGCAGTGACAAACTGGTTATCATCATAAATAGTCTTAAAGTACCAAAAATTAAGAAAATTTTACTATATGAAATGAAATTTTTGTACCAAATTACAGCTGCCTCCAGAACCCCTGACTAAGGGGCTGCCGCCCCCAGATCCCCGTTCTCTCTGTCCTCTGTCCTCAACTGAATTTGTTGAACCCCCCCCGAACAAAATTCCTGGGTACGCCACTGGTCAGGCAGTAACGCTGCATAACATCCCAGAACGGCGGAGACCTGGAGGTTGGCAGATTTACAAACCGAAATTAATTCTAATACTAATTCCAGTCTTTAATAACTTTTTCGCCAAAAAAAATTCAGTTGTCTTCGAACGCAACAATAGCGTAGTCTGAAAGATGTGACTTTTCTGTAACTAGAGCATACGCATATCATGGTTCCTGCACAGAAGTACACTTTATGATTTTTATCCACAGATTTGAGAACATTGTGTGATAGCAAATGAAATATAAAAGATAGTGGTAAAGCTGCCCCTCTACAGGCTAATCATTCATCTCCATCTAGTGCTGAGGTAAAGAGTGAGTGGAATTATAGCCCCACTTCCCCTATATGTCATCATTTAAATCTATGATTGCACTTTGCCCATCATGCTAAAACACAGCTTTCAATGTGATTAAGTTTATGATATTCCAGTTCATGTGGTTTGTGTATACACAGTATCCATGGATAAATCATGAATGTTGCTGTTTTGTTTCTAATGATAACATGAAATATACCATACAGACTAAAGGGACATTACATTAGTTCACTACATTTTCTGAAAAGTGTCCTTTATGTTGTTTTCCCAGGATCCAACATCACACCGAATCATTGAAAAGCGGAGGCGAGACCGCATGAATAACTGCTTGGCTGACCTGTCCCGTCTTATCCCAACAGACTACCTCAAGAAAGGGCGTGGAAGAATAGAAAAGACTGAAATAATCGAGATGGCCATTAAGCATATGAAACATCTTCAAGCTCATTCTTGCTGTCAGTTAGGTAACTATGTGTTCACTGTATGATGCTTCGTATTGTAAATAGCGTTGCCAGATTTCACTTATCAAGTTTAAGTGGCTGTTTGGAATGTTGCATAAAATTCTTGGATTTAATAGACAATACAAGCATTGGTAACCTTACACTAGATTGGTGTTAACTATGAAATGCAGTATGTCACTAGTTACTTTTAAGGTCCAGTGGCTTTAATATTAAATCTTTTATATGTGAGAAGACATATAGCAATACTTTTTATGCTAATGCTCATTCCTTTGTATCTTTTGTGATACATTTCTGATTGATTATTTTAGTTATTTTGTAAGGACAAGGCATTGTTATGAAATACCACATGCACCACCCATAGAAAAATTGTGTGTGTGTGTGTGTGTGTGTGTGCACGTGTGCGCGTGTGCCGGACCAGTGATCATTTTGTGTACTTGAACTTGGGTGGAGGAGATGGGTGCTTCGACTTAGTAAAGTTAACTGATCACATGTTAATTTGCTTTGTGACTGTCCTGTTCATAAAATCAGCCGTAGTTTATGATATGAATTAATCTCAAAAATTCGTTTCTGTTTCAGGCTACTTTTTGAGATGAAGTGTACAGCTTTTTTTAGTTGAATTTACCTTTATATAATACTCAAAAAACAGTTTATAAAGGAAACACTAAGCTTTATTTTGCATGCAGTATCACCTTAGTTTTGTTTATTATAGGACCTACTGGTAAGTGTTATGGTAGTCTAAAGAAATTATTGCAACTTGCAGACACATGCGAACTTGCACAGCAACATAACCAGGAAGATAGAAAAGGACATCGAACTGGAGGGCCCATAATTATTGAGCACTATCGACTTGGGTACCAAGAATGTTTGTCAGAGGCAATGCATTTCCTTGTTGAAGTTGAGGGTTTCTTTGCTGGTGATCCACTCTGCCTACGTCTGATCAACCATCTTCAGAAGCACTGTGACAAGATTCTGAAAGGTGAGTAGAGTGGACACTTACTGCTACAGGGGCAAGGAAATAATGTTAATCCATGAAAGATTAATATGAAGAAATATATCACAGGTTATATTTATATTCCTGTAACCTTCAATTTTATGGGCATAGGAGATTTAAATGTGGGGACTGGTGAAAAAACATTAACTTCTACGGGTTTTACGTAACACTGGTTTTTTCAATACTGAAGAAATTGTTTGTGTATGTGTGAACACATATAAATGTTCATGATTGGTTTTGAACTTTTCATAAAATGAGGTTTGATTTTAGGTACATGTGAAGGTTTATATTGGACTGATACAGACAAAAAATAAAATGTATGTGGTAATTTCAAGTGTACTCTTACTTCCCAGTGTATATGATTTTAAAATGCACTTTGTATTTGCAGGGATGAAAACATGGGCAGATGTATTAAATGTTCTTATGTTTATTGGACTGTTCACCATTGTGATAGTTGAAGAATAAAAGACCAACTTGAAGTCACTTGCTTTTTTATTTCACTTCTTATGTGCTCAACATGTTTCAGACATTAATATATTCATCATCAGGAGCTTGTGACTATTCTGTTGAATTACCACATTGGTCGTATTGTTCTTGGTTCGGTGTGTGTTGGAGTTTCGGTGTGGTTGGGTTGGAGTGGCCTCCGTGTTGCAGGCTGAAGCTGTGCTTCAGCCTACAACACGGAGGCCACTCCAACCCAACCACACTGAAACTCCAACACACACCGAACCAAGACTGAAGCTGTGCTTCAGCCTGCAACACGGAGGCCACTCCAACCCAACCACACCGAAACTCCAACACACACCGAACCAAGACAAGCTGTGCTTCAGCCTGCAACACGGAGGCCACTCCAACCCAACCACACCGAAACTCCAACACAAACTGAACCAAGAACAATACGACCAATGTGGTAATTCAACAGAATAGTCGCAAGCTCCTGATGATGAATATATTAATGTCTGAAAAATGTTGAGCGCATAAGAAGTGAAATAAAATAGCAAGTGACAATATCACACTAACAAAAGTGCATACATAATTGCAGAACACAGGAATATGTACCACATTGGAGATAACTATCATATGTATAGCCAGATCTAAATAGGATACATTAGCTGTTTAAGCAAATTGTAAAACTTATGTAAATGCAAAGTCAAGCATGTAGTACTACCGATGGACGGTAGTGGAGCATGCTGCTAATAAATATATATTTAAAAAAAAAAAATAGCAAGTGACATCAAGTTGGTCTTTTATTCTTCAAGTATTAACTGATATATGCCTATAGTGAGTTAATTTAACATGTATCATAAAAAAAGAATGTATAAAACATTTGTATGATTCTCCTTCTCCCTGTCCCTCCAATATTTGGCCATTTCGTCTTTTCAGATGCCTCTTGAGAATGAGGTGGTTGATTTATTTTACCTGATATTAAGACACTCTAATACATACAGTAGTCATAGTTGTAGCAATTTAATACAGAGACACAGTAAATTTGAAATTTCAGATGCCAGAAACTGGTAACTTGACCTGTGTTATGGTGGAAGTGAAGTGAAGAATTCTTCTGTAGAATGGATCCTGAACCTTGCAAAAGTGATTTAACAATCATACCACATACACAGTAATAGGGATAATGAAGGAGAAAAAAGTGCACATTGCTGAATGGAAATACAAATGGTGCTCAGAAAGGTGCATTGTCCCTGTTCTTGCCAAGATACACGCATTTTTAACTAAATTGAATTAGGTCTCAAGTTTGGTAAAGTACATGGCAACATTTACGAACAGAAAACAGGCATAAGATACAGTAGAATTCCTTTTAAATAGTGTATGTGGGACTGGACATGTGCTGGATTACCAAATGCTCCAGATTGCCAGATCATACCTACACTGATGTAAGGTCTTACAGGTACTTTTTTTTTTTTACCACTCCTATGTTTGGGCTGCACAAGTAATCAGAGGAGTATGCCATTTGGATGCCTCCAACGTCTGCTGGTTCAGGGACATCAGGCCACTTTCAAGCCTCATAATTATCTCTAGTTTCTGAGAAATCGTTACTGTTGTGTGCTTCCACTTGCCGGCAGCACCTTGGGATGTTTGTAAGCCAATATAATAGCTCTGTGGGTACATTAAATTCTGTTGCTAAAACTTCTGGGCTTGGGACTATTTTCCTCAACTGCCAGAGTACTAAGGTTGCTAGAGTATCAGCTTCTAATGTCGTAATTAACACAAAAGAAATGATGGCTGGAAAGATTTATGAAGAATTTCAAGCATTCAGTGCATTGACATTGGCAAGGCTTTGCCCTCTGTCTCAAAGGTCTAAAGTTACAGATTTCTAGATGTACTGAATGTGGAGAATCTCTTTTATCTTCATCTTACGCTTTTGCAGCCAGTGTATGGCGGTTTCAAATGTGCCGCTGTTAACATGCTTGTGAAAGCAAGTGGGCATAGATTGCTTCAACAATTTCACTGGGCTTGTGTAGCATCATATGATGAAAACCTTTTGTAATTCATACAGTAGTACTGGTTTTTGGGTTTGAGCGATGCCACCCACATTTCACTTTATTCGACATTTTGATAGCCATTACAGTGGGCATCTTGAAGATGAATGTCGACAAACATCCCTTGGTTGGTTGATGCTTCAAAGGTAAGGGTGATGGGAATGATCACATTGAGTGTGGAGTGGTGGTACCAATGGACTGCTATTAAGAATTGGGTGCTGTATGCAAATTGGAGGTTTTCATAGTGGTGCTGATTGAGATTTGATTCTCTTGCAACATGATGCCTTTCAGGCTGGTGATGTTATTGCCTTGTTGGAGAAGCTTATTGCCTCCATCTGTAGAATTTGTATTGGCCTTGAAGCTGGAGGCAGCAGTTTCCTTTGAAATGTCAGTAACTATATACCAGTTACACAATAGCGTCATATCATAGGAGATTTGAATCTTGGTCCAATATTTTACGTCCGATTCTTGAATATGGGGCAGCGTGCTGGGATCCGTACAGGGAGGGACAAATAAGTGCGTTAGATGGTGCAAAAGAAAGTGGCCAAATTTGCACATCATAGGAAAAGTCCGAACTGGGAAACTTTGGTGTGGCGTAGAAAGCTATCACGCATATGTGCCCTCTTCAAAGCGTACTCTGGGGAACGCGCGTGGAAGACTATTGGTGACAGATTACAACGGCCACACTATCTGAGCAGGATAGATCATGAAAGGAAAATTAGGAGTAGGAGACAAAGGACGGATATAGGGAAATATTCTTTCGTAAATAGGACCATCCAATACTGGAACCAGTTACCGGCAGAAGTGTTAGGAATTCTCCACTGCAAACCAATCACTTTTAAAAAGAGGGTAAGGAAAGTGATAATTGAGTTGAATTAAAGGGAGTAAAGTATGCTGGAAATCATTGAAAAGTGTAGAAAAGCGAAGTTTAGTGAAGTGAAAAT
>Ga0123355_10020560_pt1 | contig 10548 bp, 7 predicted proteins | sample TergutEmb28metaG_3_FD_89872 | JGI IMG/M metagenome (GOLD analysis project Ga0123355, IMG submission 89872) | Embiratermes neotenicus P1 segment gut microbial communities from Petit-Saut dam, French Guiana - Emb289 P1 | ecosystem: Host-associated > Arthropoda: Insects > Digestive system > Gut ... | reverse complement strand
TAGCTCCCTGAGGATGAGCTTAGGATCGAAACATGTTGGAGCGATTTTAAATGTTTTAATGTGAAATTTTATGTAAGTGCATTTGTTGGTTTGATAATTATAATAATTTTATTAATAATTTTAATCAGCTCAACACGTTTCGTGCGATGATTTCGCCCATCCTCAGGAGCACTAGACTGTGTTTACAGCTTGTGGTATAAAGCACTGTATAATCTGTCCTTACAGTGCTTTTATACCACAAGTTGTAAACACAGTCTAGTGCTCCTGAGGATGGGTGAAATTATCGCCCAAAACATGTTGAGCTGATTGAAATTATTAATAAAATTATTATTGTTGCATCTACTTGGCTGTTTATATTATTGTATCAACGATGCGCGGTCACACAAACATCAAACTGGGCTTGATGTTTGAAGTACCAAGAAGAAGCAGATGACATGCACTGGAAGGCAGATGTTGTTACGCAAAAATAAATTCAGCCCAAAGACTATTTGATTGTACTCACTTTTCTCTTAGGTTCCATTATGTAATTTGTGATCTGTCTAAAGTTCATGTTTACTGCAGTGTTCATCTCACATATCATCAGGTATGAAAAGGAATTTGACATCGTTATTTAAGATTGTGCCTTATTTGTACAGGAAGCTTGCAGGTGCACTACTAAATAGTTGTTAATAGTTCAGAGAAGACTTGGAATGCTGGATCCTGAAAATGAAGTCTGCAAGCTCTTGTGAAATGTTAGTAACTGTTTACCACTTGACATGTGTTCATGTCCCAGAAGGCTGGAATTACTTGCTGTTGGAGGTAAACAATACAGGGAATGTATGTGTCACGTAACATTGAGGTGTATTCGCATAACCATTGTTGCCATGGGAAGGCAAAAAGTATTGCAATTCTGAGTGGGTCTGAAGACTTAGTTATCCAGCTTGCAAAGTACATGCGCCCTATTATATTGTTGTCTGTGATCTGTCTTGACTGTACCATATTTGTCCACATTATCTTGTAAGGGCAAAATTTTTGTGAAAATGTTATTGAACATAAAATGTGTTTTGATTTTCTCTATGAATTTTGTTTGAAACATTTCTCATTCGAAGAAGAATTCAGCTACATGTCATAAATGTACGTAGGTCTTCGTGTAAAGTGCCCATTATTCTTGTCAGGTGTTATTGAAATTTGACCTTTTGTGACAGATTTTCAAAAAATATTGAAATATCAAATTCCATGAAAATCCATCCAGTGGGAGCTGAGGTGTTCCATGTGGATGGACTGCTGGACAGACTTGATGGGGCTAATAGTTGCTTTTTGCAATTTCACAAGCGTGCCTAAAAAAGGTAAAGTTCACCGTGGAACAGGCAGTAGATGGGGTTGGTGGTGAATGCCACACCCTGGCTGCTTTACCTTTGGGAGAGAGACCTGGTACCAATTCTACAGGAGGCTAGGTGGGCCCCAGGGCTAGCCTGGACAGGTGCAGAAAATCTCGCCCCCCCACTGGGATTCAGTCCCAAGACTAACAAGCCTGTAGCGAGTTACTATACTGATTACACTTGAGAGATTTTGTTAGTGGCAGGGATGCAAAGAACAGCTGATCTTCAGTTCCTGGGGTAAGTTGTTGATCTTCTGAGATTTCTGAAGCAGGATTTTGCATAGCTGTGCTCAGTGTCTTTGAAATCTGTGACACTGATTTGAATGATTATGCTAATCTCAACTTCTGTCTATATTTGTTGGCTGTTGGTAACAAATTCAAGAAACCACCTCAGTTATGAGAGTTAGTTTTACAGGACAGCTTGTGTGTGCCCAATACTCATCTGTTCTTAAATACTGATGGAAGGTGTCACTGAACAGACGCACAGCAGGCATCATTTATCTGATACCGTATATGCGGTTTCCAATCTTCAGCCTAAATTCCTGAATTATCTTCACACAGGTGATGAACACCAGTTTTTAAACCCTCAGAAACTTGTGTTCATTTCTAGGTGTGTTCAAAAGTTGTGAAAAGCGACTAAAAACTTTGTCATGTCCGTCTGTGTGGAACAACTTGGCTCCCACTGGATGGATTTTGATTGAAATTTGAGTATTTTTAAAAAAAAATCTATTAAGAAATGCAGGTTTCATTGAAATCTGATGAATAACAGTTTACATGAAGACCTATATTGTGGCCGATAATTTTTAGTATAGTTGTTTATTAGGTTTGCTGGCACCAGTTACGGACAGTCTGTCAACGTATGTTCAAGAACCTTTAGTGATAGGTAGGAGGGGTTGTACGGGGAGAGATTTAACCCTTTAAACGCCAAGTTAAATCCCATCTGCCATTTGCTGGCATTATTAGGAGCTCTCCATATTCTCCATGTTAGCAGAATGAGGGTTAAATGAGAAAACGTTAGCAGCAGACAACGGACGCTAGCAGTCCAGTAAGGAAAGCAGTCGTATGAGAGTGATGTGAGTGAGGGAGTACAAGTAACTGGGCTATTTTAATAAAATATGATTTGGTTTTTTAACTTGATACAGCACGACTTTTTTATGTCACGAATAAAATGAGTAAAACAACAAGTAAAAAGAAATAACTAAAACTATATGTGATTCGCTGAAGCACACCTGTTTCCCGAAAGAGGATCGCCTACAACACTGAGCACATTGGGACAACCAAGTTAGAAAGGGTGATCGTTTAGAATATACATTCATGATAGCAGCTCACTGAAATCTTCTTAGAATGAGAAATGTTTCAGATAAAATTCATGGAGAAAATCAGAATGCACATTCCATGTTCAGTGTTGTTTTTTTCCAAAAATCATACTGTTTATGAGGTGGTGTTGAAAAATTTGGTGTAGAGCCTGACAGGCCACAGGTGACAATACAATACAGCACATGCAGTTGGCAAGCTGGTTACCTAAGGTTACAAACACACACACAATATGTAGTACTCACTGCTTTCCCACTCCAGCAATGGTTGCACGAACGCTCCTCAGTGTTATGTTTATGCATACACTGCCTGTCTTTTCCCACCTGATACTCCGCCATGTCTTTTGTTAGTTAAAACAACATTACTAAGTAGGCAGGCTCTTGCTACTTTACTGTACCAAATCATCTCTTATCCGTGTTAATGCACAGCGATCTGTACAGTTCTGTAATTCTTAGTGTAGTGAACCAATCAAACACATGATATGTGGTTATTATTACTTTATTCATTAGATTTGTAAACTGTAATTCCTGTTGACATATGTGGTGCATGTGAGAGTTAATATGCACAGGAATGTTAATGGAGGCAACTGCACAACTTGTATCACTTTTTTATTACTCAAGATGCCCGACTAACACATTCAGAATCCGTGACGGCGTACGATGAAGCATATTCTTGACCGTTGAGTGCCTGGTTATCTTGGGGTTTCCGGAACTCCTTGACAGCGTCACCATCGTAGTCCCCACATATGCCACAGAGCCGACCGCGCAATCTTCTTTCGGCCTGAGGAAAAGGTAACACTGTTAGTGGGATACACGTCCACATTCTTGCTTGGAGTTTTTGTTTGAGCTACCCCACAAACTTTAGGCGCCATCCTTCTGATATCTCCTTTTTGCTTGCCTTGAACCCTTTATTAGACCCATTGATATTAAAATAAAGATTTTCATACATACAGCTTTTATGAATAGGCCAGGTGTATCTGAAAATTGTGTATGGCAGTGAAGTTCAGAATTATTCACATTTGCCATGCACAAACCGACAGTGATAATAAAACACTTCCTTCTGCCGCAGAGGATTTTATTACATCTTCCGCTTTTGTTGCACAGAGTTGCTCTGATGTTTGGATTTGTACTTGGACATCATCCGGGAAATAATTCATATACAAGACAAGGAACTGCTACTCCACATTTGTATCATAATCTTTCAGAAATCAGGGAACACTGGGTACAGAAGCATGTGTTTTAGAGGTTTAAGTGTGCCATGAGACCAAAAATGATAGCGAGAAGACAGTTGAAATAGCAGAGACTGAATGAAAACAGCCACATGGAGGCCACTGAATAGCACACATGTTTACTGACCATTGTTTTGTGTGCAATTCCAACTAACTGCACATACGGTAACACATAATGTATCATTTGATAGTGTATTCTCCTTACGGTTTGGCTTTATTTAGCCATTCTCGGGCAGAATTTGAACACAAAGGAAGTTAAGATGCTGCTTATTGTTGTACAAGTCACTGATTGCTTATCCACATGGTTTGTGACTAATTCTGTATCCCAAAGTTGTTTTACTTAGCAGGATCAATGTAATTGCAAATGAAAAATAAGATATATATATATATATATATATATATATATACCTATATTATATAAGCTGGAAATTATAGCCAAATATTGCTACATCAATTAATTAAAACACATGTTTGATATACGTAGATATATATTATACCTAAAACTGTTTAAAACTTTCGCAGTTTCAGTCTGTATGTACGTGTGTTATTTCACTATCTCCATGCTTGTACCCCTGGCATCCAAACATCTGTGTATGTATAATCATCTTTCAGTCCTGTACGGATTTTAATCCTGCATTGATAACAGTGTCTTCACTGTATGACAAACACCTTCGATATACTAATATTTGATTGTTTTTTCCAATACTTATTTTTGCTGTACATTTAACGATATGCACATGCACTGCGCCTCCTTTCTTATTTTGACCTCTTTCTGCCTACTCGTGGTAGGTGCGGAGGGTTATTGTCGCACTGGACTACACACTCGGTAAGTCTCCTCTGGACGTGGGATCAGCCCGTCGCAGAGCCCTTTACCTAACAACACACAGCACTCACAACAGACATCCATGCTCCCTGCGGTATTCGAACCCGCAGTCGCAACGAGTGGTTGCTGACACGCCTCAGACCGCACGGCGATATGTATATACAACAAAATTTCATTTATGACAGTTCTGCCTGAAATAAGGCTGCAACATGTAATATAAATTTACCGTGAAGTGATACAATGTGTATTTATTACCGTGTGTGCAGTTGGCATTAGTAAATCATATGTCTGTGGCACGGAAGTTGTGTTATACAGAGCGGACTGACCATGATCACGGTCTGCGATCCAGTGTAAATCACGTGCAGTCCGTGGGCAGGCATGTTCATACTGATGAGCTGCTCAGGCCACTCCGCAGCCTCCACGTGCACAAGGACAGTTCCCGCTTCATCTGTGATCTCGACCACCGTCTCTTCGGCGAGGCGCAGAGGTTTCTTGTTGACTGACACGTCCGGTCCCGGACGTAGATGTAGTATCTGATAGTTGTCCAAGTTCACTTCCACCTCCTGCAGCGTAGTAACAAGGGTTACTTCTGGATAGTGATGTTTATCCCCATCCATAATATTTTGTACGTCTAAATTCCGAGTGACACGAGGTCATGCCATGGCAGTATGGCCTTCCATTGTAGAAACCCGGGTTCGATCCCGAGCCAGTCCATGTGGGATGTGGATGACAAGTTTCAGTCCGAGTACTAAAGTTTTCCCCAGTCACTCTCATTCCCTAAATGCTCAGTATGGGTTTATCTGTCATTGACACTTTATACGAAAGCATTTAACAGCGTAATGCAGTACCAGACTTAGGAAGTAACAGAGTCGAAAGTTAGATCATAAATAGGATCATTGAAAATGAATTCATACTGCCACATTTTCCTCCCTAATAATAATAATAATTATTATTATTATATATATAAAGACCTCATAATAGAAATTAAGCATACAGCACGGAGTTTTGGGCCCCAAATACGATAAAAAGTGACGCATATGTTTACCGTTTCGTTGTTATGGACGGATCTCATGAGAATGGCAAAGCGACTTTGGCCCGAGCAGTCTTTCGCAAGGAGATGCCAACAAGATGTGAGGTTATAATCAAATGCTGCGCCATCAAAAGTGAAGAACTTGCTGCCTCCGTGGCCGCAGGAAGCTGTCAACAGAAGATCACATCCTTCATCACTTCTGCAACCAAGTTGTGTAGTTAGTGCGCACAGTTAGGCAATAACCAAATCTGCCTGTTTATTTGCACATTATAACATACGGCACAGGCATGTCGGCTAACTGACCCATCTTCTGCGTCGACATCTGAAGTTACGTGGAACCCATGCCAATGTCAAATAATGTGGGGTGTGTATATAACTGTGTAAGTCAGGAGTCCACAGATTTTTCCAAAAATCTTAGCAGCCACCTCAAAATACTAGGCACCAAAAGTGTGACTGCAGCAAGTTCCCTACTAAGGACCCGCAAATATTAGGTGCCACCGTACAAAATTTCAGTCGCTCAGGCTATTTTCGCGTGGGTTTGAGCAGCCCTGGTATAAGTACTTGCTATGCAAATAGTGGTAGGTAAAAGGTGTAGTTCACTCTACAACAGGTCTTAAAGGCGCAGAGGGAGAATAAAGGTATAGCTCTACTCGTTCCTTAATCTCGGACCTAGGTGTGGGTGGGTGGTCAACGGCACGACCCGGCCGCTTTGCGCTTGGGAAAGAGACCCGTTAGCGATTGTACAGAAGCCCCAGGGTCGATCTGAACGGGTTCGGAAAATGTCGCCTTCACCGGGTTTCAATCTTCGGATCGTCCAACCCATATCAATTTGAAGTAACGGTAGGTAGTAAAATGAATCAATTACTTAATTAGAATAGAGCAAAATGTGGCGGTAAATTGCATGGATTTTATCATGTACGGAGTACAACATGAAATATTTTGAGGCACACATCAGAAGCCTGCGCCTACACGGACATATGTTGTAGTTCGTAGTAGTTCAGTACTATTTGGGAACAACTTTAACAAATAAAAATTCTATTGCGGAAGAAATTAAGAACAGATTGAGGTCAGGAAATGCTTGTTATCATTCGGTGCAGAATCTTTTGTCTTCCAGGTTGCTATCCAAAAATGTAAAGATCGAGATATATAGAACTATAATTTTGCCTATTGTTTTGTATGGGTGTGAAACTTGGTCGTTGATACGGCGGGAGGAAAGGAAGCTGAGGGTGTTTGAGAACATGGTGTTGAGGAGAATATTTGGACCCAGGAGGGACGAGGTAACTGGGGAATGGAGGAGATTACATAACGAGGAGCTAAATGATTTGTACTCCTCACCCAATATTGTGCGGGTGATAAAATCGAGATGAACGAGATGGGCTGGGCATGTGGCGCGTATGAGTGAGGAGAGGGGGTGTATAGGGTCTTGGTGGGGAAACCGGAGGGAAGGAGACTACTGCGAAGACCTAGGCGTAGATGGGTGGATAATATTAGGATGGATCTCCAGGACGTGGGATGTGGGTATATGGACTGGATTGGGCTGGCCCAGGATAGAGACAGGTGGTGGACGCTTGTGAGTACGGTAATGAACCTTCGGATTCCGCGAGATGCGGGGAATTTCTTGACTAGCTGCAAACCAGTTAGCTTCCCAAGAAGGACTCTGCACCATGGAGTGAATAAGTAAGTAGTTCAGTACATATATACAGGATCACAAACTAACGATATCTTTGTGTAGGTTAGGGTACATGTCGATTACATTGCAGAATACAACGGACAGTCGGAGTTAGAAAGAAGATACAATACATTTTACAACTGATGTACTATAAGGAACGGTCAAATGAAGTATTCCAGAATTGGTAACACAGAAAACTATATCCAAATACAGCAAAGTATAAAAATCTTGGGCAAAATTTATCTACAAGTATTTTGTTAAATACGTAACGAACTTAGAGGGCATGTTTATCAATACGAAATTTAGAATAGTATGTGAAGTTAATAATATTGTTAGGGGCCAAATTAGTACAAATGTTAATAGTGATAAATACAGTAGTAGTATATTTTGTAAGTTTAAATGTAGGAGCTGTGAACGAGTCCAACAGCTAATGATTTCAAAACTTATAAAAATCCAAATGTGCAAAACACGTGTTAAAAACCGTCATTAGTATGACAACTGTAAAAACTGTACCGAAGGGCCTGTTGTTGAATGATAGCAGAGCCAATACGTTTACAGATAGGATAAGATGAGGGTGATTATCGGTGAGAAGAAAGGGATCAGCCATGATGGTTTGTTCGATATACGTATCGATCTGCAACGTAAACGCGATCGATATGTCATGTACTAGTCGGATGCAAGGCACAAACGTAACAGTGTTACAGTAACAAACAGTTCATTCATTCCATAACTGGCATCTCGGTTAAAACGATTTTAATAGCTTCTACTATACGCAGAGGCGTCTGAACGATTCATCAAGAGTATCTGTACATCAACAAGCCCATAAGAATGGATCGCGGAAAATGTCAGACTGCTGATATAGAAAACCGAGCATTATGGCATCCACGTAATGTATAGCCATAGCATTAAACTGCAATGGTCAAGGACGTGAGCAGTGCATACAAAACACGGCGGACTCTGTCGAGCGGCAGTTGAACACATCAAAACAGAACGGACAAGAAGGGGGGCATTGCATGTAACTGGAATATCAGGGCAGTGTAGTGCTACGAAAACATGGAGAAATGTGTGCAAAGAGAAAAGCGTGTGTGAGAGTGTTAAAATTATAGGGGATGTGTGCGTAACACACATAAAGAACAGATTACTGCAGCGGTGTAATGGAGGATTCCGGGCTTCGGGTATGTGATGCTGCGGTTTCCCGACGTTTCGAAGGAACGTGTTGCCTTTGTCTGCTAGTAAGACCAACTACTCAGGATTCAGGTAGGCTTTTGTAAATATTTCACTGTTTATTGATATTTGTTTAGCAGGTATATATATACGTAATTGTGTGCCTTATATAACACAATATATTATTTGTCATTAATGTTTAAAATTTTGATATCAGTGCTATGGAAATGGTTTTCGTATGAATTTAGATGTTAACTCTGAAGATGGTTTAGTTACGCGGGCACACAAATCACGCCATAATGCGTCAATAAAGAAGTAAGATTGCTTATTCTGTAGAATGTGCATCGTGTGTGTACAATTAGCACGGCTTCACGTACATTCTGTGTGGTTAGGTTGTTTTGTCCGTTTGAATACTTATGTCGTGATTCGGGGTTTATGGTAAATTGTAGACAGAAATAAAAACTTGTTACTCAAAACTATTGCCGTTCCTATTTGATAACCCTGTGCTAGATTATTTATGTATTCATCCCTCGGTTATCCGGTCTAATTGGGGAGAAGGTTACTTCGAAACAACCGTTAAGTCTCCTCGTGGGGGCAGGCGCGTAGCTGGGGGAGGAGGGACCAGAGAGGCAGTCGCCCCTGGCGGCAGAGTTCAAGAGACCGCACGTTGAATATTTTGAATGAAAAATTTTGCTTTCATGCGCTCAACAAATTTAAAATATTCAGCTAATTGAAAGGAAATTCAATAAATAATCGTGATTTTTTTTAAGTTTATAATTTCTGTTAGCGGGCGGCCATTGTCATCACTCGCCCCAGGCGCCAAATGAAACTAGCTACGCCACTGGTTAAGATTCCGCCTTGGCTTCAGATGCGAATTTAGGAAGCAAAATAACCGGACCTAGCCCGACAGTGTTTCAGCACAAAAGGCGACACACGAATAAAGGGGCGCTGACAGCGAAGTGCGACTTCGTGCACTTACACCACTTTGGGGATTTTGACATTCCGTAACTCCTAGATAAAATTATTTTAAAAATCCACAAAATCAAGTGAATTTCGTACAGTTTGTTGTGTGGATTATCCATGTATTTTACTTAAGTGACGTCTGTGTCACTGTCTTGTCCAATATTCGTCATTAAAATGTCTGGTCACTTTACTTACAGGTAATGCCAGTAACTTCGCCACTTAACAAGTTTGACCTGTGCCACTTAAGCCTAACTAGGAATAGGATAGCCTAAGTGTCATTGCTTTGTAAATTCAACTCTGTAGGCTACATTATGGACCCACAAAAGAATACAGTAATGTTTACACGTTATGCCGAATTCAAGTTTCTACACACAGATAAGCTAGAGTCACCTCCTTTTATACGAGGCCCTTGATCGGGAGTCGGATGACGGAGGTCTTACTGTACTTAGGTGCTACGCACTACCCGTTGTTCGGAAAACCTGGTAGCCGAACATTTTTGGTAGAGGGTGACTCAAAAAGATAGACTCAATTTCATACTACTATATTTCTTGACCTTTAAATGATATAAGAATGATCTCATAAAATTTAAAAGGGAAAGTCATACATTTTCAAATACCACCGCTAGAGCGCTCGTCTAACGCACAGCCATGCAGCAGCGTCAGTTGAGAGCAAAATGGCTACTATGCAGCTCAAGATTTTTTGCGTGTATCAGAGGAGAATGTGAGACGAATTCAAGAGAGTTTTAAGCGTAGCCCACGCAAGTCAACCCGTAGAGCGAATAGAGAACTTGGAATACCGTAACCAACTGTCTGGCGTGTGTTGAGGCGCCGTTTACTCTTCAATTGAGTTCATCTTTTTGAATCACCCTGTATATTTATTAGGTAGAGGGACTGCTGGCCTCAGTTACGAGCGGTTCCTAGCCACACGTTACACATATAAACCTCCAACGTACATTCAAGAACCTTTGGTGATATGTAGGAGGGGTAACCTACAGAGAGAT
>Ga0123355_10020559_pt1 | contig 10548 bp, 7 predicted proteins | sample TergutEmb28metaG_3_FD_89872 | JGI IMG/M metagenome (GOLD analysis project Ga0123355, IMG submission 89872) | Embiratermes neotenicus P1 segment gut microbial communities from Petit-Saut dam, French Guiana - Emb289 P1 | ecosystem: Host-associated > Arthropoda: Insects > Digestive system > Gut ... | reverse complement strand
CATGATTAATACAGTCAAATGCTTTATGGAGGTCACAAAATATTCCTCCCACCATCCATTTATTGTTCAATGCTGTCAGTATTTCATTTAGTAATATATAAGAAGCATTTTCTGTTGACACTTAGCTTTGAAAACCATATTGATGCTCGTTCAATGTAACATTATTCAGATGATCAAATAATTTTTGTATATGACTTTTTAAAAAATTTTAGAAAATACAGGCAATACGGAGATGGGTCTATAATTAGATGGAGCAGATTTGTCTCCACTTTTGTAAATTGGCTTAATTAATGAGAATTTCAATCTTTCAGGGTAGATACCATGGGCAAGCATTTTGTTACATATATTTATTGAGTGAGAGATTATAAAAGGTTTACTTATTTTTATGACTTTTGTTGAGATCTCATCATACCCACTGGAATTCTTATCCTTCAGTGAGTCGATTATTTTGTTTATTTCTTTTGCGGAGGTGTAAGGCCAACTTATGTCTTTGAATGGCTGATTAAAGTATTTAAATAAACTTTGTAGTGGACTTTCCTTTTCTTCTTTTTCATTAATTCTTTATTCTTAGAAGGTGTCTGTAAATAGCTTTGTAATTGTACTCGTACAACATTCCATACTACACTATGACATGTTCTATCCCTTAGCATTTCACACAGAAAGATCTATGGAATGCAAATTCTATTCTATTAATACAGATACACAATTATCTTCTATGTGTCCTGAGGGGAAGATACGACAAACCTCTGCACTGTATACAAACCATTGGGAAATGTCAGGATTCACATTAAATTGCCTACCTATACAAACCCAGACGTTCCGACTGCTTATAAGGCCCATACGGGCCACATACAGATGGGCTCTCATCTGGTAAAATTCCAGCCCATTGTAAGTCATTTTCAATTTTTTCCACTGCATCAGGGACCAGCCTACTTTGATCTGTATCTTCTATTCGCAGAATAAATTTTCCACCGTGAGACTTGGCGAACAGATAATTATAGAATGCCGTTCTTAAGCCCCCAAGATGTAAATGACCTGCAATTTGAAAAACGGGTGTATATTCCACAAAGATTTATCAATGACACAGAAAAGAAATGCCCTGTATCACTGCTTACGAAATACGCAAACTAGTACCTGTGGGACTGGGAGCAAACCTAACTCGCACTTCTTGAATTCTCAAGGCTGTCGTCATGAAATGTCTTTTACAAAAATTCGTCGACGGTATCCAAAAAAATATCTTTTTGCTAAAACCCATACCGTGCAAACTTCTGCCGTCCTTAAACTTCTGTTCAACGCAACTTAAAATCACAAGTTCTTGACCTACAGATTTATACTCGCAGACAAAACTTTACACATATTTTTTATTGAAGTGGTTATTAACTTTAAAACGGTAACGCTCAATAACTGGCAACATTACAAGCCCAAGTTTGTGTATATGCCAGTATTTTGTAAACGTTATCGAGGGATTTTCACTTAAAGTAATCAAATTCGAGGGAAATAAATATTTTGTTACATGTGGTTAATCTGTGGTTCCACATAAAACGTGAATAAACAATATTCGAAACGCAAAGCACCGCTTGCTAAACGTAAAAGTTTCGTTGCTTGCTGTACAACAGTGGGTCTGACTGTACTTGTCTTCAGTAACACTATAAATGAATAGAGATGCAATTTTTCGAAGTTTATTAGTGTATCCGTCAGGCCGTGAAAAGTAGTACAAATACTAAAACACTGATTCGTAGTAAGTCTGCTTTTGTTCGTTCGATTTGGTATTTTGAATTCCTGAAACATGCGCACTTTCATGTCAAGGGCAGGTTGAAGTGTTTTGGTCTCTTTGACCGTAAAAGAAACGAAAATGGTAAGATTAGCTGTAATAACAATTATTGTGTAAGAGCTGGATCTGAACTCCGATTGCGTTACCCACTTACATTGCTTTTGTCATGCAGATTGATTTTTTTTTTCCAGCATAAATTGAAGTCTTCACAGAGAGACAAGGTGAAGAAATTTATAGCATTTACTCAAACAGGAGAAAATACTGCAATATTTTGTTTATCCCAGAATGACTGGAAATTAGATTTGGCTTCAGACAATTATTTTCAGAATCCAGACGTGTACTTCAGGGAACCAAAGATTTCAGTTGACAAGAAGAAATTGGAACAACTTTTTGCAAGATACAGAGGTGTAATATTAAAATTTATGTATTTAAAATTATTTTTAATCCATTGTATTTGTAGCTAGGTACTGTGTGTACCTAATTTAAGTTACTTAATTGCCTACATAGGTATATCCACAGTGCTGTGACCAGCTGTTGTTTGTTAGGTAGAATGTTGGAAGTTGCTGAGGGTTATCTGACAAGTAGCATTTGGTGACATGTAATGAGTTTTGGAAGGGTGGAATGGTTACATCTAATGACTAAAAACATCGCTAATTATGTAAACTTGCATGTGGACACACTATTGTTAAGTTGTGTTGGATGCATATCTTACTGATTCCATTTGAATACTGTATGTTTTCACATATATAGACTTATGATACAGTTCTTTCACCTCTTCATAACATAGCGCAATTGATACGAATGTTAGTTGTAGTGTTCGTTGTTGTGAGTTGTGCATGTTCCCAGGAAATCTGAAGAAAATGGGCACCTTCATTTGCAAGTGCCTTTCCAGTTGAAAAAATATAGATCACCTTGGGCAGTTATGTAGTAGACTCTTAAAGGCATAAACCCATTATTTGTGTGTGTTATTTACATTAGTAGTGTCTGTGTGATGGATGAATTGTTTGAGTGGAGTAACAGGTTGCCTAGAGAAACTTTGAAGAAAACTGAAATATTTTTAATCATTGTCAGAGGAAAATGGAACCTTTTAGTAACAAATGGGACTTAATCTTCTGCTGAAATTTAGTAGTATATCACTTTTATTGGATGAAAATTATGTGACCATGTAGATTTTTATTTTGTGGTAAAGCATTACCAGTAGTGAGAAGGGACCTGCTATCTCCAGTGTTGTATTTGTTGGCAATGTACATTTGGGGTTTTCCGTTTTGTTATAGAAAGGCTCTGTGTTGAAAGGAGATGTTTATTTTGGCAGGGAAATCACTCTTATATAATACAGGTGCAGAAGAATATGTGTAGAGGACATTTTGCATAGTAAGCAGGCAGGACTTGCACAGTTCTTTAACATGCACAGCTGCCATACCTACTGGAGACTGTAGAGTGTTACTGCTGTGTGTGTACTAGTCTGTGTGCCTTCATGGCATTGTACTTAATTAACTACAGAGACAACTATTCATTTTACATTTTTTTTAAGATGTTCTTTGTTAACAGATGTGATAGCAAATGGGAAACAGAAACTGGCTTGACAGTTTAATTTTATGTGCATGTGTTATATAGTTGTAATGAATGCATAAAGAGGTAACATTTTTTAACTTCTTAGTTTGCACACAAAAGTTATTTTATATTTACCATGATATTATAATGACCAAAATAACATTGTACTTGCAGGTTGTTGTAGTGATCTTGAATATCTGCAGGAATATTTGGTGATATTTAGTGTTAGTAGCAGGTATCCTAACTGTTGATGGGTGGAATTGTAGGCCATATGACCAAATTTCCTACACATAATTGGTGCTGTTTGTGCAGCAAAGAAGTGTAGGACATGCTTGGGCTAGTGGGTTTGCAGGATTGGTGGTTTGTGTGGTGGATTAGTATTACCACATTCTTGTATTTTTCAATAATTATGGTTAAATTTGAAATTTTTAACCAAATACATTATATTCCATTAGATCCTGCAGAACCAGATAAAATGACAGCAGAAGGTATTATGAGGTTTCTAGATGACCTGAGTTTGAGTCCGGAGTCAAAGCTAGTTCTCATCATTGCATGGAAGTTCAGAGCAGCAACACAGTGTGAGTTCACAAGAGATGAGTTTATGTCTGGCATGACAGACATGGGGTAAGTGATAGAAATGCAATATTTGCCTACATAAAACAGATTACTGTACTGGTTGCAGTTCTTGCTCGTGGTTGGTTCAAACAGAACTTTATGTCTGCTGTCAGTGAATATGTTTTACTTTAAATTAGTGTATGTATGAAGTTTGTTTATGCCATTGTAACTATGTAGTTTTTATCTTCACCCACTTTTGTGTGTTGGCAAGAACTTTGCAATGTGGTGACCACATATGTGATCCTCATCAGCATTTAACTGTATGAGGTCATCTACCAGCAGAATTATCACAAAGTTTGCATTTTATTTATCCTTAATAGACCCATCACAAATGTAAATTCAGTTTAATGATTTTTAACCCACTGTTTCACCAGATTTGGATTCATAAGAGAAGCATAAAAATTTGTTATTAGTAGTGTCTTATGAAATAGTGTAACTAGGCAATGGAAAGTAACTGGTTGGTAAGTTACACCTGTCTAAAACTGCCATGCTTTTTTGTTACCGGTGTTATAAATGATGCCACAGAGCTTTTATTATTGTGTAAAGTGACAAGCTGCAGAGTGGAGAACCAGAACTGAATGCATCACTTCAGATTTGGAATATTTTGCTATGCCACTAAGATACACATAAGGTCACCTGTTTTTATTTTGAATGTTTGTTGGTATGTTTTCCCCAGATATAAAGACAGATGTAGTGTGTATTTGACTACTTCTTTACAGTTAGTGCTGATGCTAATACGGTAATGGTATGTACATGTACCTTACATCCCTTATGTGCATCTGTGTTGGTGTGATACACAAGGAGTTAATGCACCTAATGCAATGTTTTTTGTCCTTGTTTGTCTGTGTCCTGTTAAAGTCTGTTTTTTACTGCTTTTATATGAAACAGTCTTCCAGTTATTCACTTTCGATGCAACCAAGCCAGTCCTCTGAAAGACAGAGTGTATATCTGTGAAATGATTGTCTGAATTGTGCCTTTTCATGTATGTGATGGGTGGAAAAAAATGTAAAACTTTGTACCTTCATTTTTGAAGTATGTATATACCACCTACTCCCTCTTTTTAATAACTGATAGTTGTCTTGTTAGCAGAAACATGGGTGACCTGTATTTGGGATGTTACAGCTTCAGGTTCTGGTCCGAACACCGACTACCCTAACTGAGATTTTGTTGTGGTTGTTGTAAGACTGTTAAATCTTTAAAAGTAGGCTGCAATTACTTCCTTCACAGACCTGTGGACATTAGTGTACATAATTACCTTCTCTTCAATGTTAGAAAACCTGTGGTTAATACAGCATAATTAAATAACCAATGAACCAACCAGCCAGTGTCTCATTAAAGCTCAAAGAAGGTTTATGTAACGTAATTGATTTCTCTTTCAGTTCTGATAGTGTTGAAAAGCTTAAAGCTAGGCTGCCTTCTTTAGAAGTTGAACTGAAGGACCAATTCAGGTTTAAGGACTTCTACCACTTCACATTTAATTATGCAAAGAATCCAGGGCAGAAAGGCCTTGACCTTGAGATGGCCATTGCATATTGGAACATTGTCCTGCAAGGAAAGTTTCGATTTTTGGACCTGTGGTGCAAATTTTTGCAGGTAAGGTGTCTTATTTATATTAATTTTAAAAATGGAATGCATAGAGCAATTTATGCAAGAATGTGGAACTGACAACCAGCAGGGGTATAAATGCTGTAAAATGCAACTGCATGTCTTGTGAGTACATGACCTTTGCACCTGAGCTGAAGTGTGCTGTAGTGGTATTGTAGAGTTCTTGAAATATGAACCACTGATTACATTTCTCGTGTAAGAAGGGCAGACCTTTAAGGAAACGTTTTATTTAATGTCGTAACATTTTCTGACAGTCCTTGCCTAATCGATACAAAATTATTTCTGAGTGGAGTCCTTCTGGAGCCAAGAAATGCCCCACCTTGCATGGAACTCAGAAGTTTATATGATCAGTAGAGCCTTCTTCTTATCAAGTAGAATTCCAGAGCACAGCTCAAATGGGAAAGTAAGTTTAGTTCGGATGTCCACAATCTAAGTAGCTTATCACAGTTTGTGAAATACTTAAGGCTATGATAATTAAAGATAATGACTGTGTTAACTGAAAATCATTACGTTAAAGTTCTTATCTTAAGAACTGTGCAATGTTGTAGGTAGAGTTTATATATTACAAGTATTTAAAAAAAGTGGCACACATTTGTAGTCCTCATTATGTATCCATATGGCTGGCTGCAGGTCAGATGTTAACTGATATGAAAATTGCAGTAGAATTTTATGTAGGATGCAGACAGTTTTATATTTTGTAGAGTAGTAACAGGTGATATCCCTAATATAATGTAGAATGACTTGCTTAAGTGTGAGCACATATTCTTCACATCACACTTCTAGGATGCTCATTCATGTGGACTCATGTACTAAGCTGCAGGTGCTCGGTATCTGTCAATTTTTGACACCTGAAAGTGGCAAAACAAGGAATACACATTACAGAATAAAGGCCATATGCAGTGTCATGATTATCCAAGTACAGCATCTATAAGATGGTGCAGAAGTTTATAAATGCAGATTGTTGGAGCTGTATGATGTTCTGCAGCCAAGGCCAATGCACCATACCTTCACTCCTGACAGTAGTGGTGAAGTAGATAGACAAATTTGGGAAATTCATCAAGCCCCTGTGGATAACATAGCTGTGCAGCTGCATTTTGAGTGCTGGTTCTGTTGGTGTGGTCTGTAAGATCCTGAGACTCAATACAGTATGCATGTATTTGGTACCACACTCATTGACACATGAAGCACATGTTTCAGACATTTGTGGTCCTTGCATTATGTAGCAGGGTGTGAGATGTTGTGACAGACAGCTCGCCAAGGATGTATTGGTACTAGTCTGAAACCAAATGGGTAGCACTATCAGCCATAAAGATAATGGAGTTTGTGTGTGCGTGCATGCATGTGCTTGTGTGCATACATGTGGGTCAAGGCCATGAGTGCATGAAATACCATCATAGTTACAGATATCCTACACAAGGGATCCACAGTAAAGAGCAAAACATACCGCAAGTATTGTAAGGAGATTCTGAAGCCAGCAGTTGAGCAAGAACTATGTGGATTACTGACTGTCCAAGGGCATATGCCTGTAGGTGTCCTATGCACCAGCAGTCTCACCTCACTAACCGAGTGACAATCCTGGAACCCTTAAAACATCACTCATTCTCTATACAAATCAACTTTCACACTGACGAAAAGGCCTAGCATACAGTATTGTATTGGTTGTATGATCAACCACAATTTTTGACAGTGATGTCATAGCGTTAGTTAAGACGTGTGGAGAGCAGAGGCCACTTACTTGGTGGGTAGGGTGAATTACATCTGCAGGGCTTTTCCAGCAAAACCAGTATCTTTATTTCAGTTATCATAAATAAAATTATGGATATTAGTATGTACCTTTAGTTTGGAACAAATATTAACAAATTGACATATACTAAAATTACTGTAGATTCTGTGTATCTCATTGGCATTAGAAATTATTTGTCATGTATTTGGTTATTCATTGCATTGAAATGTTTTTTAAATACAAGTTATAGGTCATGTTCCAGTGTTTTATATTGAGTCACTTTTGAGAAAATTGATAGTTTGACATGAGATTTGTGTAAAGACCAGGTTGTTATTGGATTGCTAGAAGCTGTAATACTTCAATATGCTTGACAACCAGTGGCATACTGAGAGGGGTGTTTTCAGACCCCCCAAAAATTCCAAAGGCTCTCTAAAATTGTGCCAAACTCAACCCGATTGTGAAAACAGTTAAAAATTGCTGAATTTAGGATGCCAACACACCAAAATGTTAGGGAAAATGGCAGTAAAATTCTAAAACTACCTAGGTTCGCAATTGTTTTACATTAGGAATGACATATAAATTGGTTGTCATCATAAATAATCCTAAAGTACCAAAAGTTAAGAAAATTTTACTATAGGAAATGAAATTTGTTGTACCAAATTACAACTGGCTCCAGAACTCCTGACTAGGGGGCTACCACCCCCAGATCCCCGTTCTCTCTGTCCACTGTCCTCAACTGAATTTGTTGAACCCCCCCCCAAACAAAATTTCTGGGTATGCCACTGTTGACAACATTCAGCATGGTAGATTCTTAACAGGATATTTAATTGAAATTCATGGAGTATTTTTGTAAATGAAATGAGCAGATGCTGAGATAGAGCAACAGATATTACTCCATTACATGTTCTTTTTATGCATTTTGTATAAATAATGCATGGAAATTAATACATAAGTGTCAGCAAACCACCGTGGAAGCTTAAGGACTAAGTATGATTCACAGGAATCGGTAATTGCTAGGCAGCACTGTAGTTTTAAGTTAGACTGGAAGTGAATTTAATTGACTACAGAGAACTGAAATGAGGTGTGTCATTTGTTCCTTTATGCATTGTAAATATAGAACTAAATGGCATTTCTCTTCCCACAGGAACATCATAAAAGATCAATTCCAAAGGATACATGGAATCTGCTGTTAGATTTTGCCATGATGATTAATGATGATATGTCCAATTACGACGAGGAAGGAGCGTGGCCTGTTCTAATCGATGACTTTGTTGAGTATGCACAACCAATGGTGTCATCATCAGCACCTCACAGTACACAAGTTTAACAGGAAGCAGTTGATTAGGTGTTGTGAAAATGAATTGAAATAATAAGTCCACTCAAAAGTATTTCATGGTTTAATCTTTATTTTGTTACTTGAAATGAAACACAAAATTGAACAAGTTTGTGAGATTTGTGTCGACAACAACAATGTTGCTAAAGATTCAGGTCTTGTCTTCTGGGATGTTACATTGTGTTTTTGTGTAAGTAGTTGCCAGCATTTTGAAGATGGTATGATCTTGAAAATGTTTCAAGCTACTTGTGCAGTGACACATTGTAACATCCCAGAAGACTCAGATCTTGAACACGATTATTTTAAAATGAAGAAGACAAAGCCAGAATGGAAAAATATGTTTGAGAGTGCACTGTATAAAATGTAAACTTGAGTAACTGTATTGCAAGGTTAGTCTTATTGGCTGAACACCAGAAGAATTTTAATTTTGCATATCGTACCTGTAGGAGGCAGAAAAGATAATTAAATGGCATACCCAAAAGGTTGGTATCCTATCTGTTGGTTAACAGACGGCCTTAGTTATAAAACTGATACAACTAACAGCGTGGAGTATGGCAGAGCTTATAACTATGTTGATACCATAGAACACAATGTTATGCCAGTTGTTGTGTGCGGCTATGCTGAAAGTGAAGCCATCATCACAAAAATATGAAGAGCATTTAAAATGCGTTTTTTCAGCCCTCCATTTCCAACTCCTCACTCCCCAGAGATGGTACTTGGCATGGAGCTCAAGAAATTAACTGGAAAGTTTTTTTAATTAAAAAATTGAAAACTTTGTAAATAATGTATAAAATAGCTGAAATAACTCTGTGTTTTAAGTGAAATCCAGGTTTTTATGAATATTATGTAGGTCATCATTTTTTACATAGTACGTCCGTTTATTTGTTGTACATTATTATTACACGAGGAATATCTGTCCATGTATACTGCAGTATATTCCAGAAATTATGTTTCTAATGGTGTTACTTTAGTTCGTATGAAACAAGTTTCTGGGAAATACTGTATGAATAAATTATGTTTGTAATGAAAACTGGAAGCATCTTTGCGTGTTGTACTTAGATTTCATAAAATGCAACTCACATGCAAAATCCAAGATTTCTACTTTTCATCTGCAAGTCATACACTAATGATACTCATCATTTTTTTTGTTGTTGTTTATGGCAAATTGCAAGTTGTAAGGAATGGCTTATTAGAATTTGGAAACAAGATTGTAAGCAGTTCTTTCTCATCAGAATTAGCATGACAAATCACAGTGAGTAAATTATATATCACTTGTATATTTAAGGAAAATTCAATAAAGAATTTTAATAGTAATTGATATTTTACTGAAAGTGAAACATAATTCCCTTATACCTTTCACGAGTTTCAATAAATTGTGTTAACCAGAGCTCATTTTACCTGCTGTATGTCTCTTGAAGGAGAGGTAACTCAGTTTGATTTTGAGCATGCTCCATAACAGTTCTGAAGTACTCGTATGTGATAACGTGAACAAAGGTTTTGTCACTACTTGTTTTTTCTTGTGCTGGGGAGAAGCAGAAAGGGTCACCTTGATGAAAATGTTGTAAATTTAATTTGCTTTAAAAACTGTAACAGACAACTGTTATGAAACTATTGACTGCAGAATCCATTTTGACTTCTGTGCATAGGTCATATCATGTGGCTTCTCCTGTGTACAACTTAAGAATTTCTCCATTTTTTTTTTTACTGTGACATTTATACAATAAGCAACATCATTTGATAAACATTAGGAATGACTTGTACGATTCATTTGCTGGGTTTTTTTACAGAAAATGTGAATCTGATTTTTCACTGTCTGCATAGCGGAGTGGTGCTGACGTTGCATCTTAGAAATTCACATGGCATTGAGCATTGAGAACTTGAAGTATTATGGTAACAAGGAAAGTACATAGTAATTTTCTTATCTTAGTAGTTTTTTTTTTTTTTTTTTTT
>Ga0123355_10020558_pt1 | contig 10549 bp, 8 predicted proteins | sample TergutEmb28metaG_3_FD_89872 | JGI IMG/M metagenome (GOLD analysis project Ga0123355, IMG submission 89872) | Embiratermes neotenicus P1 segment gut microbial communities from Petit-Saut dam, French Guiana - Emb289 P1 | ecosystem: Host-associated > Arthropoda: Insects > Digestive system > Gut ... | reverse complement strand
GGCGTTGACGCCGGGAGTACGACGACGAAGCTTGTGCTGATAACGCCGGACGGCGGAATTTTGCATAGCTACTACGCCGGCAATAAAGGCAACCCCGTAGGCATAATTCTCGGGCAGCTCAGGGAGATTTACGACAAATTCGGCGACCGTGTAAAAATCCTCGGCTCCGCCGTCACCGGGTACGGCGAAGAACTGATTAAAAACGCGTTCAACTTCGACCTCGGCATCGTCGAGACTATGGCGCACCTGCGCTCGGCTCAGCATTTTGACCCGGACGTCGATTATATTATCGACATCGGCGGGCAGGACGTGAAATGCTTCAAGATCCGCGACAAAGCGGTGGACAGCATCATGCTCAACGAAGCATGTTCATCCGGCTGTGGGAGTTTTATTGAGACGTTCGCGGTCGCGCTTGGGTACACGATCGCGGATTTTGCAAAGCTCGGTCTGTTCGCCGACGCGCCTAGTGACCTCGGCTCGCGCTGTACCGTGTTCATGAACTCAAGCGTCAAGCAGGCGCAGAAAGAGGGCGCGACGGTCGAGGCGATTTCGGCCGGGCTTTCGATCTCGGTCGTCAAAAACGCCGTTTATAAAGTCATCCGCGCAACAAGCCCGGAAGATTTGGGCAAAAACATCGTCGTACAGGGCGGGACGTTTCTAAACGACGCTGTTTTACGCGCGTTTGAACGTGAGCTGGGCGTCAACGCCACGCGGCCCGCGATCGCCGGACTGATGGGCGCTTACGGCGCGGCCCTGTGCGTTATGGACGCTTCGCCGGAAGCACCCAGTCTGCTCGGTCGCGACGCGCTTGAGAATTTCACGCACACATCAAAACCCGCGACGTGTACGGCCTGCACAAACAATTGCAGCATGACGATCAACACATTCGACGGCGGCCGCCGCCACATATCGGGCAACCGCTGTTCAAAGCCGCTCGGCCTAGGCGGCTCGTCGATGCCGAACCTGATAAAATACAAGTACGAAAAACTCCGCGCGATGCACGGCGTGGGTTCCGGCACCGGCGCGCGCGGAAAGATTGGGATACCGTTCGGGCTGAACATGTTCGAGACACTGCCGTTCTGGTTTGAATTTTTCACGAAACTCAATTTTGAGGTCGTACTCTCAGACGAATCGTCGCGGAAGCTGTATACCCGCGGCCAGCGCACAATACCGTCGGACACCGTGTGCTACCCCGCAAAGCTGATACACGGCCAGGTCGAGTCGCTACTGGACGCCGGGGTTCAAACAATATTCATGCCGGTCATGCCGTACAATTTCGACGAGGGGATGAGCGACAACAACTACAACTGCCCCGTCGCGGCGTACTACCCCGAACTGCTTGCCGCGAACATGCCGAGGCTCAAAGACGCGCAATTCCTCGCACCATACTTCGGTCTACACCGGAGACGCGGGTTTATGCTCAAATCCGCAAAATATTTCAGCGAAAATCTGAAAATCCCCGCGCGCGAGACAAAAAAGGCGGCAAAATCCGCATATCTGGCGTACGAGCGGTATATCGCCGATGTCGAGCGCGAAGGTGAGGCTTACATCCAATACGCCCGCGAGAACGATAAGCGGATAATCGTCGTCGCCGGCCGGCCTTACCACGCCGACCCGGAGATAAACCATGGCATTGACGAGCTTATCGGCTCGCTCGACCTTGTGCTGATAACCGAGGACGCGGTGGCGCGCCGCATGGGTCGCGAGCCGCGTAAAGTCCTCAACCAATGGACGTATCAGGCGCGGATGTACAACGCCGCGCGGTTTGTGGCGCAAAACCCGGACATGCAGATGGTGCAACTCGTATCGTTCGGCTGTGGGACGGACGCCATCACGACGGACGAACTTCGGGACATCCTTGAGGCCGCCGGGAAGCTTTACACGCAGTTGAAGATCGACGATATAAGCAACTTAGGCGCGGCGAAGATCAGGTTGCGGAGTTTGATTGCGGCCACCAGTGAACATTAATCATTACATTCGATAAAGAGAGGTCCGACCGATGTCTATTGAAACAGTGCGGCAATTTTTCAAACAGCATGGCATGGAAGAGAAGGTCATGGAGTTTGATACTTCAAGCGCCACGGTGGAACTGGCGGCCCAGGCCGTGGGCGTCATCCCGGCCAGGATCGCCAAAACGCTTTCATTTAAACAAAAAGACGGCGATGGCTTTTTAATCTTAGCGGCCGGCGACGCGAAAATCGACAACACTAAATTCAAGGGCGTCTTTCAAACGAAAGCCAAAATGCTAACGCCGGAGGAAGTTCTCGCGCTGACCGGTCACGAGGTCGGCGGAGTGTGTCCATTTGGCATAGGCGGCGACGTCCCCGTCTATCTGGACGTTTCCCTTAAACGTTTTGCATCCGTCTTCCCCGCCTGCGGAAGCGACAACAGTGCCATAGAGCTTGACTGTGAGCAGTTGTTCGCGCTCGCAAACGGGCGGGAATGGATAGATGTTTGTAAGGATTGGGATATTGCTTTAGCGTGATTCATATTTATACAAAAGCGAGGTTACCACCTCGCTTTTGTTTATTCTTCTGATTTCTGCATTTCCGGCTTTTTCGCAGATTTCCAGTTCGATATAACAAGCCCAGCAAGCGTAAGTACAATCCCCAGCGCTTTCATCCACGTGACTGTCTCGTTTAAAAACAGCACGGCCGCCACGACCGAGACAGGCGGTATCAGATAGATATACACCGTTGTTTTCACCGGCCCCAACCGCTCCAACGCGAAATTCCAGAGCAAAAATCCGCCAGCCGAGGCGCCGAGACCCAGAAACACGATGCTGAATAAATTGACAGGCGTCGCAAATCTGTAGAAACCCAGCCGGAAATTCATAAAAATTATGACCGGCAGCAAGAAGACCAGCCCGTAGGCAAAAATCCGCCGGGTGATCTGGATGATGTGAAACCCAAAGCCGCTCATTTTCGTCGTGAACACGCAGTAAACGGCCCAGCATAAAGCGGCCAGCGCCGCCAAGAGGTCGCCAACTGGGCTTAGCTCCAGCCGACTTCCAGCAAAGCTAATCAGCCCGATTCCGCAGATCGCCAGCGCAAATCCCAGAAAAAAAGACGCCTTCGGCCGCTTTCTATCCAAAAACCGCCAGGACAGCAAACCCGTAAACACCGGAGAGACCGCCACGATCACGCCTACGTTAGAGACCGCGGTGTTGAGCAGCGCAAAATTCTCCGCGATAAAATACAGCGTCACCCCGCTCAGCCCCGCCCCGGCGAAAAGCAGTTCCTGCTTCAGCGTCGTCTTGCCCATCGGCTTCGGATATACTATGTAAAGCGCAAGAGTACCAAGAGATATGCGAAAAAACAGGATCTCAAAAGGCGTCATCTCCCGCAGCAGGATTGAAGTGAACACAAAGGTAAATCCCCACACGCAAACGCATACCGCCGCGCCGATGTGTCCTAATAGCTGTTTTTTATCCGTCAAATTACATCACCACGGCAAGTATAACACGCCGCCGCAGATGTTGCAAATGTGCGACAACGCCATCGTAGGGCGCTACGCCCTCGGCACGCCGTTTTCCGCATGGGCGACCCCTATTAACAACTTCTTAACAAGTCCGTGATATTCTTTTTATAGAGGTGATATCTATGGCTCGGATACTTATCGTTGAAGATGAAAAAGCAATAAACACGCTTATCAAGAAAAATCTTGAGCTTGTGGGACATACGTGCGTCTCCGCATTTGACGGTGAAGCGGCTTTTGACGAAATGGAAAAATACGCGTTCGACCTGATATTGCTTGACATTATGCTGCCAAAGCTGGACGGTTTTCAAGTGATCGAAGAAATCAGAGAAAACATCCCAGTTATATTTTTAACGGCGCGCGGCGCGGTGCAAGACCGGGTTCGCGGCCTTAAACTGGGCGCGGATGACTACATCGTAAAGCCGTTTGATATGATGGAACTTCAAGCCAGGATAGAATCCGTTCTCAGGCGTGCCAATAAAGCGGATACGCTGTTTTGTCTCGGCGGTGTAAAGGTGGATTTGTCTGGCAGGCAGGTTTTCTTTGATGATATCCTGCTTGATTTTTCGCCGCAGGAGTTTTTGCTTATAGAAACGCTGATAAAAAACCGCAATATCGCCCTCTCACGCGACAAACTCTTGGAAATCGCCTGGGGATATGACTACGAGGGCAACACAAGGACGGTTGACGTACATATTCACAATATTCGCAAAAAACTGTGCTGGGAAGATGTTATTAAAACAGTCTACAAACTGGGTTACAGGCTTGAGGTAAAGCAATGAGGATAAAGACATTTATGGCCACTTATCTGCTTTTCCTATGCATCTTATTCTCAAGCGTCGGCATTGTGTCCGTTTACTTGAATAACAGCCAGATGAGTATGCTCAGGGAAAAAAGCGTAAGCCAGTATCAAACTATTGCCGCTTCGCTTACAAGAGATATCGCGGTTTTGCATGGCAGATATCAGGAACATGTCTCGGCCCCACTACTGATTGACGTTTTCGAAATTGATGGCGTTCGGAGCAGCATATATAGCATATATATGGAACCTGTCATAACATGGTCAAGATTCCATGAGGCCGTTGACACCCTCATGCGCGGCTACTCGAGGTACTACGCAAGACAGAATATTGACATTTCCATAACCGCGTTGCACTACGGCGGAGACGCACATCCTGAGGTATCTTTCGTCAACCACGAGGGCGAGCATTTTATTGATATCATCGGGGTTTTAAGAGGGCCATTTGGGTATTTTCAACTGGACTACAGCTTGGATATAACTGAGAACATCTCAAATATGCAAGGTATTCAGGGCGCGCTTATGATTTCCGCCATCGCGTTTTCCATAATCGCCGCGCTTGCACTGCATTTCATTTTGCTGTCTATTTTCAGGCCGCTTAGTATTGTCACCAAAGCCTCGAAGAAAATCGCGGACGGGCAGTTTGACGAGCGGATTAGTATCAAAGGCAAAAATGAAATTGCGCGGGTCGCGTATGACTTTAACAAAATGGCAGAGAGGATTGAACGCCAGATCACGTTTTTAGAAGAAGAAGCCGTGAGCAAACAACAATTCGTGGACAATTTCGCCCATGAAATCAGGACGCCGTTGACATCCATATATGGTTACGCGGAGTATATGCAAAAAGCGTCATTGGACGAGCGGGAGATTATAGAGTCGGCGGAGTATATAATGAGCGAAGCTGACCATATGAAGAAAATCGCAAATTCCCTGCTGGAACTTGCGACGCTGCGCAACTACGTGCCGATTAAAACCGAGATTTCCGTCCCCGCGCTTTTCGACGATATCAGTCAGAGCTTGGAAAAACCCTTGCGCGAGCATGGCGTCCATCTGATTTGCAACAGCGATAACGACATTATATACGGTCAGGAGGATCTGATCAGAAGTCTGCTGCTAAACCTTTGCTCCAACGCGCTTAAAGCTTGCTCACCCGGCGAGGGCGTAATCCGACTGGACGCCAGAGAGACGCGAAACGGCATTACGATATCCGTGACCGATAACGGCCGCGGCATTGACGAGGAAAATTTGCCGAAAATCACAGATCCGTTTTACCGTGTTGACAAATCGCGAAGCCGCGAGTATGGCGGAACAGGACTTGGCCTGGCCCTCTGCCGCCAAATCTCCGAGGCGCACGGAGCGGAAATGACGATAAACTCCGCCATGGGCGCGGGAACCACGATTGAAATAACATTTACAACTCCATAACAACGGGATAATAAGTCCATAACAATGAGGATTTATTATAATACCCGTGAGCCTCACTTGAATATAAACTTAATTGAAAGGTTGTAAAAAATCATGACAAAACAAAGAGTACGCGAAATCGCAAAAATCGCGGCGGCGTCAATACTATCGATCGGACTGTTCAGCGCGGCGCTTATGGGCATTAACAGCTGGGCCTTTGCAAGGGCCACCAACGCAACGCTTAGCTTTCCTCTCCCGGAAGAAGATTTGGAAATCCATGAAAGCTTGCCTCAAGAGGACTTTACAGCGTCCGAACTTACGATTAGCGCTTCCCCCTGGCAAGTCTACCACGAGGTATCTGCGTCCGCCATGTCAATGGAAGACGCCGCGCAAATCGGCGCGCAGTATATCCTGGACGTGTTTGGGACTTGTATAGACGGGATGCATATCCAACTGTTCTTCTCCGCATGGCCCAGCAGTTCGAGGACGCATTGGCATGGCACTGTATATCCTTCGGAAGCGGCAATGCTTGAAGAGATGGCCCGCCAAGAGGCAATCAACGAAGCGTTAACTCGCGACATAAATGCGGATGTATCCGCCTACACTCAGATTAACATTCTTACCGCGCCTAATTATAATTTTTCGATTGACGCGGTTACAGGAATGCGGATAGACATATCGTACAGGAATCTAAGAGGCGTTCCGACTTTGGACAGAAGAGACCATGACGCGGCTATGTCTTGGCGCCAAACGATCGTTGACTCCGGATGGTTTGATATGGATATATACGAACAAATGAACTTTGTGGGACTTTCAAGCGAGCGGCTTGAAGCTTATGCGCAAACCGTAAAGGACCTCGCGCAAAGGCACTTTAACAATTCGACAGTCGCGGATGTCCAGTTAACGTTCCTTAATTTAGGTTCTTCTGCGGACCATACCGCCGTTGTCCTAGACGGTCTTTCGTTTACCGCTACTGACGACACTGGGCGAGAGGCACATATACAGCTGCCTTCGGAATCGGCAAACTTCCATACCTGGATTAGCATTATGACGCAGCATAACGATTTCATCCCCGACTTCCACTTTGATGCCCCTGCCGGAGGGCGCGGATAAACACCAAAAACACATGCATCAAAAGGCTCATGGAGACTCATCCGTGAGCCTTTTGTTGTGAAGCAGTCAAACGAGGAGTTAAGCTCACCGCAAATGATCTTATAGTTGCCATCTTCCGCAAAATTTGTTATACTGCCTCATAAGCTGTCGAAATTCAGGTTACATACCGCCGTAAGCTGGCGCGTATTATTTGAGAGTAGAAGTTTTCAGTTTAAAACAAGGGCGGGTGAGGCAAAATGAGACGAGTTAAGCGGATACTGATTGTGTGCGCTGCAATCGCATTTAGTTATATCGCGCTTGCATCGGCAAACCTGCCGCTGCCGCTGCCCTCGCCCCTGTCCGCAGACCAAGATCGGCAGTCCCCGTATAACCCGACGAGCAGCGGACAAGCTGACCCTCTCGGGTCGTATACATACACAGAAGTTGACGAACCTGAGCCGGAAGAACCAGGTGAACCGTTGCTCCTTTACCGAACCATCGAAAACCTGCGCCTTCGTGAAGAGCCTTCAACCGAAGCGGAGGTCATTGAGACAATTTTGCAAGGGACTTTGGTGCAGGTGACAGACCAATGGAACGAAGACTGGTATTTTGTGTATGTAGACGGAATGTATGGCTACATGTCCACTGAATTTCTCGCCTTTGTGGCGCTCCGCCCGCCGGGTTCGCCCATGTACATGGCAGGTTCGGTCACGGTTATGGACGCTCAAACCGGCGCGGTACTTTTTGAATCCGAACAACATACCACGCGCTACCCAGCCAGCGTCACAAAAATCATGACTGCGCTGCTGGTGTTGGAGCATGTGGATGACCTGTCCGAGCTGATTACTTTCTCGGAAACCGCTGTGGCCATACCCTGGTACGCCAGCCGGATGGGTATGCAAGCGGGCGACACGATGACGGTTTACGACGCGCTGTATGCGTTGATGCTGGTATCAGCGAACGAAGTCGCATGGGCTTTGGCGGAGCATGTGTCCGACAGTTTCGATGAATTTGTGGATCAGATGAACCTACGCGCTGCATCGCTTGGCGCAGTAAACACCCGTTTTGCAAACCCCTGCGGCCTACCCGGCGAGGGTCAATATACCACGTCGTATGACATGGCACTTATTATGCGCGCGGCCATGCAGAACCCGGTTTTCAATCGGATTATCGCAACGCCCAGCGCCGACCTCCCACCAACTGAGAGCCACGATACCCCGCGCTCTATGAGAAACACCAACCGTCTTATACATCCCGATGGCCCTGAGTTCAACAACCGGGTAATCGGCGGCAAAACTGGGTTTACCAATGCCGCCCAGCACACATTAGTTACATATGCCGAACTCGACGGTCGGGCCGTCATCGTATCGGTTCTGTACGTGCCGCACCGCGGGGCTATTTTCAGCGACACCTCCGCCCTGCTGGAGCATGTACATTCAAACTCTTAAAAAAGGATTACTGTATGAAAAAAAAGAGAAGGCTCGCCTTCAAGATTTGCCTGGTCGCCCTTGCGCTCTTAGTAATTGCGGTCATTGCCGGTGTCTTTTTAGTAAATCGGTACTACCCATTGCGCTACCTTGATATTGTGAACGAACATGCCGAAATGTTTGATTTAGAGCCGGATTTAATACTTGCCGTCATCCATGCCGAGAGCAGGTTTAATTCAAGCGCCGTTTCGCGCGCGGGCGCGAGCGGCCTGATGCAGATAATGGAGAGTACGGCATACTGGCTCGCCCCGCAGATGGGGTTGGATGATTTTAATTACGAAACCCAGATTTTTGACCCTGAGGTAAATATCCACATCGGGACTTTTTATCTAAACATGCTGATAAATCGGTTCGGCGATGTAGACGTCGCGCTGGCTGCGTATAACGCCGGCAGCGGCCGTGTCCGCGGATGGCTCGGCGACCCGGAGTTTAGCGAAGATGGCGTCACGCTCGATCATATCCCGTTCCCGGAGACGCGAAACTATATAGAACGGGTCGCAACCAACAGGCGGATATACTCCATCATACTCAGATTTCCATTCCTGTTCCGAGGATAACGATCCATAGAAGAAGCCCCTTGCTTACAATAAGCAAGGGGCTTCTTGGAGCTCCCGGTCGGATTTGAACCGACGACCTATGCATTACGAATGCATTGCTCTACCAACTGAGCTACGGAAGCGTGAGCGCAATTTATTATAGCGAAGCTAATTTGGTTTGTCAAGTCAAATTGCTGGCATAAACGCCAGTAAAGTTTTTGGGGTTCTCAGGGGTCTTTTTTCAAAAAGGCCCCTGAGCCGCCGGAGGCAAAATGCTCCCGCGTCACCTGCACGACCACACCCGACAGTCCCAAGAGTGCGATCAAGTTCGGGACTGCCATCAGGCCGTTTAGCGTGTCCGATATCTCCCACGCGAGGCCCAAATCCATCGTCGCACCGACAACCGTCGCCAGCACGTACACAACGAGATACGGCCTGACGCTGCGCGGACCTAGCAGATACTCGCAGCACCGGACGCCGTACAATGACCATCCAAGCACCGTCGCCATCGCGAAAAGCGCCATGCACGACGCAATGATCACTGCCGCGGCCCGCGCGCCGAACACGGTCGCAAACGCATCAATGTTCAGCGCTGCCGTACCGGCAGTGCCGTAGCCGAGGTCGATGCCGCTCACGAGAAGCGTCAGCGCGGTTATTGTCCCCATCACGATCGTGTCGATAAAAACCTCAAAGATGCCGTAAAAACCCTGCACCGCGGGGTCGCGCTCGCTTGTCGACGCGTGCGCGATCGGCGCGGAGCCTAGCCCGGCCTCATTCGAGAACACGCCACGTTTTAACCCTACATTTATCGCCGCACGAAGCGATATCCCCGCCGCTCCGCCGACCGCCGCCGTCGGGGTCAGCGCCGATCCGAGAATCTGCCCAAAAGCCGCGCCAATGACGCCGATGTTCGCGAAAATCACGATCAGCGCCGCGCCTATGTAAAGCAGTGACATGAACGGCACGATAGTCTCCGTCACGCGGCCGAGCCGCTTTATGCCGCCGAGCAGCGTCACGGCCGCAACAGTAGCCGCGATGACGCCGATTGCAAGGTTTATCCCGCCCTCAAACCCGGCCGCGCCGGGATAAAATGCCAAAATCGCGCCGTTTATCGAACTCGTCATATTCCCGACCTGCACGGCGTTTCCGATCCCAAACGCCGCGAGCGCGCCGAAAATGCAAAACAGCGCGGCCAGCCAGTTCCACCGTTTGCCGAGACCGTATTTTATGTAGTACATCGGCCCGCCGACAAGTTCGCCGCTCTGCCCGCGGCGTCGGAATTTCACCGCGAGTACCGTCTCGGCGTATTTCGTACACATCCCGATAATGGCCGATACCCAAAGCCAAAACACCGCGCCCGGCCCGCCGAGCGTCACGGCGTATGTTATACCCGCGATGTTACCGGTCCCGGCCGTCGCGGCCAGCGCCGTCGTCATCGCCTGAAACGGCGTTATCGCGCCGCGGCCCGCCTCCTGCTTCTTGAAAAGCCTGCCGAGCGTGTGTTTCATGGCGTATTTGAACTCGAATATCTGGATAAACCCGCACCGCGCGCTGAGAAAAACACCTGTGCCGAGCAAGAGCGCAATCATAGGCACACCCCAGACTATGTTGTTGACCGTTTCGTTGAACTCTTGCATGTGTCACCGCCTATTACAATAATATTTGGAACCGAAACCTCGCAGCCGGCGGGGTTTCTTTCCATCTTGTGCCTAAGTTACAATAAGAGGAGTAACTGGCTGACCTTCACCGCCTTG
>Ga0123355_10020557_pt1 | contig 10549 bp, 8 predicted proteins | sample TergutEmb28metaG_3_FD_89872 | JGI IMG/M metagenome (GOLD analysis project Ga0123355, IMG submission 89872) | Embiratermes neotenicus P1 segment gut microbial communities from Petit-Saut dam, French Guiana - Emb289 P1 | ecosystem: Host-associated > Arthropoda: Insects > Digestive system > Gut ... | reverse complement strand
TGTGTGTATGTGGGTTGGTGTGTGTGTGTGTGCGTGTGTGTGTGTGTGTGTGTGTGGATCTGGGTGTGTGGATGTGGATGTGTGTGTGAGGGTGGATGTGGGTATGTGGATGTGGGTGTGTGTGTGTGAGGGTGGATGTGGGTATGTGGATGTGGGTGTGTGTGTGTGGATGTGGGTGTGTGTGTGTGCGTGTGTGTGTGCGTGTGTGTGTGTGTGTGTGTGTGAGTGAGTGTGTGAGTGAGTGTGTGTGTGAGAGAGAGCCAATTGTTGTGTATGTCCCAGTATTTAAACTCTTGAATCAAACGACAAATATCAACTAAATCGGGTTTGAACCTGAGGGCATTAGAATTCATCCAAATTTCCTACTGTTTATTCTGTACGATACACTGTACAATATTCTGTACGATACTCTATACAATAACTGAAGACACACAATACTGAGGTCGCCAGAGACGCGGGCAGTAATTAATATAAAACGTAAGCCACGAACGCACACAGGGGGATTAAATTTGTTCCTCCAAACTTTTTTTGACGTCGGCACTGTAGAGGTGAGTGTTAAACGTCACGCCCCGACGACTTTACCCCCGATAATGGACCTCGATTCCAATTGAATTGGAGGCTGGGTGAACCCCAGAACCCGAATGGACGTTTTTGGGAACAGAAAAACATATTACCACTGGCGGAATTCGAACCTCGGATAGCCCAGCCCCTAGCAAAGTCACTGTACCAACTGAGCTACAACGGTACATAAAACACACTAACGCAGAGCAGTATTTGAAAATATTCACAATATAAAGGTTTTAAAGATCTGACAGCTACCAAATTAATATCAGTGACAGCTACTCTGGGTAAATGACCAAATTGACGCAAAATTACGGTATAAGACGTTTATTTTTATAATCCTCTACATATTTCGAGCAACTCTGTGCTCATCATCAGGAGGTTGAGGAGGAACTGAGTTCCTCCTCAACCTGCACACCGGAAGATTACTTAGAGAGGGAGCTACACCAGATGTTGTATTTATACAATTTGACCTCCTGATGATGAGCACAATGTTTCTCGAAATATGTAGAGGATTATAATAATAATCGTTTTATATAACGTAATTGTGCGTCAAGTTGGTCATTTACCCAGAGTCGTACCAGGATGCACGGACAGCGAAACATAAAATTCAGTGACAGCTAATTAAGGCCCTGAAATGAACACATATTTCAGTGAATACAGCGACTTGGCTACGGGCTGGATGATCTGGGGTTTGGTTCCCGGCAGGGACAAGACAGTTTTTCTTTTCCAAAATGTCCAGAGTTTTTCTTTGGTCAAAATAGCTTCCAATTCATAGTATCCGGAGTTCGTTCACCGGGGATACAACAGTCGAAAATAAATTTGAACATTCACCTCCATATTATGTATTTTTATTGTTATTTTTGCGTATTCTTATTGTTACGTGTATGTATTCTTAGTGTTAAGTGTGTTTATATTCCGTTTTCATTGTGTTCTGTGCACTGTTCTTGTGAAAATGTGTACTGTGCTACTGCCACCGGGTATCTACCCAATTGAAGATAAAAAATATATCAATATTATCAATATATTTAGAGCCGAAGTTAAGAATGAGTGGAGCTATACCACTGCTCCCCTATACGCCTACATGGCGTGGACAGGAACAGCTTACCTTCACCTTTAATTTAAACCCCTAATTAAGGTAACTCTTAAAACAGAGGAATTAGAAAATGTAGTGAATGTGCTGAGGGTGTTTGAGAACAGAACATGGTGTTGAGGAGAATATTTGGACCTAGGAGGGACCAGGTAACGGGGGAATGGAGGAGACTGCATAACGAGGAGCTAAATGATTTGTACTCCTCAGCCAATATTGTGCGGGTGATAAAATCGAGTAGAATGAGATGGGCTGGGCATGTGGCGCGTATGGGTGAGGAGAGGGAGTGTTTAGGGTCTTGGTGGGGAAATCGGAGGGACGGAGACCACTGGGGAGACCTAGGCGTAGATGGGTGGATAATATTAGGATGGACCTCCAGGAGGTGGGATGTGGGTATATGGACTGGATTGGGCTGGCCCATGATATAGACAGGTGGCGGACGCTTGTGAGTGCGGTAATGAACCTTTGGGTTCCGTGAAAAGCGGGGAATTTCTTGACTAGCTGCAAACCAGTTAGCTTCTGAAGAAGGACTCTGCACCATGGAGTAAGTAAGTAAGTAAGTGAGTGTACAACAAAACGAAATCGGTTCTGCAGTTTGAGGGCGGTCCGTTGCGGATAGACAAGCAAATGAGACGGGTACAGAAAGTGCTTTAGAGCTATATTTTGAAACGGATCAAAAAAGCGACCAGGACTTTTTCCATTTGAAATTCACGTCCAAGTTTCCGCAGATCGTGCAATCAACGCATTCTTACCGCTGAGATTCGCTTCTTGGTCACCCCCAGAACCGCGCTTTGTGACAGCTTGTCCTCTTCCTTCCCCAAGTGCCTTTATCTGTTCCCGTTTCAAGATGTCAGCGAAAACCATTGTTACCAGTCGATGAGAGTAGTTCACACAATAAGGCAAAGAGACGCAAGCAACGCCCAGTGCTACGGTAGATAAGGCCGATCATATCGACTTAATTGCGCACTTTATTTTGGTTATATATATATATATATATATATATATATATACAGGGTTATTCAACATGATTGTCGGGATTTTAACAACTTGCCATACACAATACACTTGAGATAGGAATATATGTATTTTTTTATTTAATAGAACAATAATCCAAGTTTTTGTTACATACCTTACGGGTGCTCTATATGTGCACCCTTTGTGATTCTACAAACATCAACACGATAATCGATTTCGTTCCAAACTGTTTGTAGCACGTCAGCGGTGATGGTTTCAATGGTGGTTCTGCTTCGTACCTTCAGTTCCGGGATACTTGCGAGAAGAGGCGGAACATAAACCTGTTCCTTGATGCAACCCCACAGAAAGAAATCGCATGGGGTTGCATCTGGAGAACGAAGTGTATTGTGCATGACAATTTGTTATCACCCCCACAATCATTTTGAATAACCCTGTATATATATATATATGTGTGTGTGTGTGTGTGTGTGTGTGTGATTTTGGCCTAACAACGTCGCGTTAACAGTGGGAATGGAGAAGACTGCACAACGAGGAGATCCATTATGCGTGCTCCTCACTCGTGTAACCAAATCAAGAAAATTTAAATATGCGGTACATGTGGGAGGAGAAGTGCCTGCAGTGATATAGTGCGGAAACGTGATGAAGACCTAGGCGTAGATGGAAGGATAATATTAAAAGGGACCTTCAAGAAATAGGGCGGGGGCATGGGATGGATTGATTTGGCTTAGGTTAGAGATATGTGGCGAGCTCTTGTAAATGCGGTGATTAACGTTCGCGTTACATAAAATGCGGGGAATTTCTTAAGTACCTTAAGAAGGGCTCCGCTCCATTGAGTCATACACATGTCAGTGTGATAGTGTGATAGTGAGAGTACCAATGAGTCGTTTATTGAGGGTGACTTGTAGTGTAAGTGAGAAGGACACAGTGAATGGCCGGATGGGTAAGAGTGACAGTGGACGAATGACAGCGAATAACTGAATGAGTGAGGAAGATTGAAAATGAGAGAGTGTGTGAGTGGGTAAATGAGTGGCTCAAATGCTATGTCAGGTACAGCTCAGTGTCGGTCAGTAAATGAAACAAGTGTTTGGTACAGAAAAACTGCTAATAGAAATTTGCTCACGCGAATTTTCCCATGTTTGCCAAACGAATTAAGAAGGAAGCCACTGACTTTAAAAGGACAAAAATTGGATATATTCCTAAACGGCGAATCTAAGATACTAAAAATCAAAATATATTTTTAAAACTTGATAATTCTTTGTCAAGCAAAATTTGTTTTGAGCTTTACAGTTCCAGAACTGCATGTAGACTTAGAAAATGTTGTTTTCTGCTACGATCAACTCAAATTTAACTATCCTGGAAACAACAGCCAAAATACTCATCTCGCACACTTTCTGTCCTTCTTATTAGATTATTAGGTGACAGTGTGTGGAGTACTGCAATATTTACCTACAGAGAGCGAATAAAATCAGGAAATCACTCAATGAAAACAGCGTCCTTACTCGAATCTGCATTAGGACCCCTCAAATCCGAAGGAAAAATGATACTCGGTACATTAGTATACTTATGACTGGATGCAAAACACACACACGCACACACATTTATCTCAGATTTTATTACATCTGTACTTACAGTAACGCAGCCGAGACAATTCAGACATTGATATAATAGGCACAGGGCAGGACGTCCTCGGTTCCATCACCGGAACTGGCGAGACAAATTCAGCGCCACTGCATAGTCTAAACTGCATCCTGCGCAATGTGTATCGGGCCCCACTTCCTGCGAATAAAGCCAAAATAGTGAAATATTCACGATTAATATCTAACTAGGATATGCCGAGATTAAACCAATGTAGTGTAGTCGGTACAGAGACTCGCTACGAGCTGGACGGTCCGGGGATCGAATACCGATGGAGGCGAGATTTTCCGCATCTGTCCATACCGGATCTGAGACCCACCCAGCCTCCTGTACGATGGGAAACCGGTCTCTCTCATGGAGATAAAACGGACGGGTCGTGGCGTTCACCACCCATCCACGTCTAGAGCAGAGGTTAAAGAAAGAGTAGAGATATACTTCTACTAACCCTTCTGGCCCTTTATGACCTGTTCCTGTGTGAAATTTACCTTTTTAATTGTAACCTTTTAGATGTTTCGGATGGAAAAGAATGTGTTTCTCTGTTATGTACAAATATTAGCGAACATAAAATCGACGCCGGCGTCAAAACTGACTCTAAGGATAGAACGTCACTTCCATACCTCCCGTCGTAGCGCAGTAATCAAGCCAAGTCCTCTTTGGACACCTTAAAAAGCGCCTGGTTAGCATGCGATTAGCAATACACGCCAACGTGAAGCAAGCTGTCACCCCCCAGCTACACACATTTGGTACTGATTTCTACACCGAAATACAAGCCTTTGTGCCACTTTAGGCCAAAAACATAAATGTCAATGGCGACGCCCTTTAAGTCTGGTGTGTATCATCTGCTACTTGTATGCCGTGTACAATCAGAAGTCAAAATAAATTCGCCGGTATCGGAGTGTTAGTTACCTTCGTATTTTGAACTCTTCCGTATAATATTAAAATATAAGCTGTCGTAAAAATGCAGCTCTTAGAATAAAAATGCTTCCGTTTTACTGTAACCGGATTATAGTTTTTTTGGTGCGATTGCAAAAATGATACAAATCTGCTCCTACCGGACGAATTTCCATTAAATGTTACATTTGAGGATTTTGCGAAAATCTGTCGAGAAAATTCAAGTTTCATTAAAATGTTACAAGCATAACGGGTACCTTACATGAATATCTATGTACATTTATGATAATATCTCGCCGAATTCTTCTTAGAATTAGAAATGTTTCAAGGAAAAAGTTTTAGAGAAAATCAGAACGCACATTTTACGTACCGTAAATTTTTTTCCGGGAATCGTGCCGTTTATAAAACAATGTATTGTTGCAGAACCGTACATGTCACAGACGACAATATAACCTTTTGGCGCCGGAATTTTTTTTTTAAATTTTAGCACATCCTGTATATAAAACGTGAATAAAACAGGAACCAAATATGTTAGAATTATGAAACAAACTGCATTTTGAAGCGAAAAGACGGAGAGTATATACCATGTTTAAAATATTCCGTACCTGTATTTGTTGATTAAATATATAAAATGCAACGTTTAGAGGTTAGCGGTGCGGTACGACCACTATAGGGGTCGTTGGGCGTCAAAGAGATAATAAGGCGCACGCGCTTTGCATGCTGGATAAATAAGGCTACAGACAGACACACAATATTTGACACTTATTGCTTTTCCACGGTATCAATGGTTACGCGAACGCAAATCAGTTGTACTTTACATGGACATTGCCTGTCTTGTTGACATCAATGCCTGGCGCAACGCAAGAAACAGAAGGTTAAATATCACTGCTGTAAGCCGATTGGAGAGTAAAATCAAGAGCTCGGGTATACCGGTAATTTGAAAATGAAATCCGGTAATGTTGGGTGATAATGTTCACGTGTTGACCCCTACAAGCGACGACACATTATGTCAGTAACAATGGAATAAATTCTATAGCCTTGCACATTTTGGTGTAGAGCGCCAGTGTGGTAAATCAGCAAGTTAATTGTGAAATATCTGCGTCGGTTACGCAGTTGGTCTCTGTTGAGTTGTTGTATCCCTGCGGAACAATAAAGTACTAACTGAACCCAATTACGACGTGTTAACGTAAATGGGTCACCGAACACGAAATTGACAACAAAAAGCTCATTTAGAAGACACTCAAAACGTGGCTCAACGCTACAGACGTGTATAATAATAGCGTTAATATAAATGACGTAGAATCAGAATCACATCAAAGTTCCATGTCCTCTCATAAAATACCTTAACCGTTTGGCGCCGGAATTATTTTGTTTTAATTTTAGCGCACTCCGTATATAAAATGTGAATAAGACAGGAGCCAAATAAGTTATAATTATGAAACAAACTGCATTTTGAAGAGAAAGAAACGGAGAGTATATACAATGTTTAAAATTTCCAGTACCTTTATTTGTTGAATAAATATATAAGATGAAACGTTTAGAGGTTAGCGGTGCGGTACGACCCCTATAGGGGTCGTTAGGCGTCAAAGGGTTAATATTTGTTACTGAAATATACGAAGTTGCAGACATTATAGGAATTCTAAAGCAAACTTTTGTAGTAACAATGATCTAGAACACGGTTTCTCAAACTGTGATAAGCGTAACCCAACATGTAGGCGGTTTCAATCATTACTGGAATGTAAACTAGATTGGAGTGTATGTATTTATCTAACACAACTATATGATCGTAGAGATATGTATAGAGATTATTACATAAAGAACAACTACATGTTTCGGCCCTTTACATTAGCCATCTTTAGGTTGAGAAAACAAAAAAGAACTTAGTAAGCAGCTATACTCGACTTATGTGGGTTGTATACAGTGGGGAGGTAAGGGGTGAATTGGGTACGAGATCTCGCATGTGTTATGCAGGATGGATGCGAGATCTCGTACACACCCCACCCCTTACCTCCCCACTTTATACAACCCACATAAGTTGAGTATAGCTGCTTACTAAGGTCTTTCATTTCTCAAACTGAAGATGGCCGATGTAAAGTGCCGAAACATGTAGCTGATCTTTATGTAATAAATTCTATACATATCTCTATCATCATATAGTTGTGTTAGACAAACACATACACTCCAATCTAGTTTAATTATAAATACAACGGGGATGACGAACATGACTGGAATGTAAATTGGACAAAAATTGTAACGTATAATAAAGCATACATACTTACTCCGTGGAGCAGAGTCGTTCTTGAGCAGCTAACCGGTTCTCAGCTAGTCAAGAAATTCCCCAAACTTTATGGAACACGAAGGCTCATTGCCTCATTCACAAGAGCCCGCCAACTGTCCCTATCCTGCGACAGATCAATCCAGTCCATGCCGCAATCCAACTTCCTGAAGATCCATCTAATATTATCCTCCCATCTATGCCTGGATCTTCCAAATGGTCTCTTTCCCTCAGGTTTCCCCAACAGAACCCTGTATGGACCTCTCCTCTCCCCCATATTACGTGCCCCCACATCTCCTTCTTCTCGACTTGATCGCTGGAATCCTAAGGTGTAAGCCACATGTATTTGTTAATAGCAGCCTTGCTGGCAATATTATATAACTACGTAGCTTATTCGGAAAGTAAGTACCGCCTGCGCATATCTCTCGCGCATCCTCGCGACTGTCACTTTGCGCATGTGCAGTGAATTCCTCTATCAATTGAGAAGCCACAGACGCGAGTTCGTGAAATTCCTATTATGTTTATGTTCGTTCCTGTGCGTTAGACATGTTTAAGACAATTGAAGGGGCCGCCAACTGTGAAATACGGTCTGTAACTCGTTTTTTGAGCACTAGGAATGTGCTACCAAGTGAGATTCATCACCAGATCTGTCAAGTGTATGGTGACAATGCGATGAGTGATGGCATGGTTAGGAAATGGGTTGGGATGTTCAATGAAGGGCGAGAGAGCGTGCACGATGAGGCGCGAAGTGGGCGTCCATCTTTGGTGAATGATGATTTGGTGCGTAAGGCTAACGAAAGAGTGCGTGACGACAGACGTTTCACAATTTCTGATCTGTCCCTGCACTTTCCTCAGATTTCAAGGATTCTACTCTATAACATTGTCAGTAGTCATTTGGGTCGCAGGCGGCCGCATTCTACAAGGAGGGTACACAAAAACTTGTGCCCCGCTAAGATAAGTGCCTAATAATGACGGCGAATATGTAGAAAAATAGTTGGAAGAGTGTAGAATCTGATAACAATAAAATTTTATACGAAACCGTACTCGATTTTTTACAGCGAAACGGTACTTACTTTCTGAATAAGCCACGTAATTCCCGCACCCAAGCAGTTTCTCCAGTTTCGGCTTTGTTATTTAAATACAAAAAAAAAAGGTATTGGCGTTAAGTTGTTAAATTTCATTCAGTGTTACGTCAGCGAAGAAATTTTAACTCTTGCCATAGAATTTTATTTTTTCGGAGACATCAGCGTCAAATTCCGGCCATTCTGGTTTAAGCATGTTTTGCGTTTTACTCACTGTGTGAAGTTTAAGTATGCTTTGCCTTTTACTCAGTGTGTGTGAAGCCCAATACCTGCTAATACCTCCATATAAGCTACAACTCTTTACCGCCCAAACCTTAACCCACCACGACAATTTTTTACGGAATTATTAATAAAAAAATTGTCATTGACCTGATCACCCACTCCCATCTAGCGATGGCATTAAAGAAAGTGTATAGCTATACCTCTACTCCCCCTCTGGGCCTTGGTGCCCTGAACCACTTGCAGGATAGGCTTAGCAACGAGGTCAAAAGTTAACTGCACGCCCAAATATGTACCATCACACCCCAGAATATTTTCAACACCGCTGTGAGAACATGAGATCTCAAATTAAACTTTCTTTCGAATTCGTACTAGTAAAAATGTTGTAGACATATCTGATGTTTTTTCCACATTATCTGCCAAATATCTGTGAAAAGCTACCAAATGCGTTGTACACATCAACCAAACTTGTAACTTATTCAAGACGGCCGAGATATATGGCCGAAACACGTAGCAGTTCTGTATAATATAAAAACACTGTGCAAGAATTTGGTAGTGACATTTGTGTGTATCTTATACACAGTGGCGCTAAAGCCACCTAACAGCAGATTTTTTAAATGTTGCCAGCAGTGTCAAGAGACTTTTGCACCACCCCCATCGAGAAAATTGATCATTAGGTTGCATAATTATTAATTTAAAATCCCCATCAGCATGGCGATGTAGATAAAGAACGTAAATGAAAGTAAACGTGTGCCTCTGCAAGAAAACCTGACCACCAGTGGTGCTAGGAAATTACAGAACGGAATCAAGAACACAGGTTTGCAATCAGAGGCAGACATTTGCAAGCAAGGCGGCTTGTTGTGGTGTGTGTATGACCGTTTAATATGACAAACACAGCTGTACTCATAACTGCTAGTACTGAATAGGGAAAGGTCAAAGGTCAAAGCCCTTGATTGGAGGATAGAGAAAGTAATAGCGGACGTGGAATGTACACAGTCTGCCCTCCACATTACAGCACAAAGTAACCTACAACGCTTAATTTCCCTGTGGGTCGACTAGATAAATAAAAAAAACAAAATTCTACATGGAACACAGTAAGTATTAACTGTACACACGTAACATAAATCATACACCATTGTGGAACGAAACGAAGCTACGACAGGTAAGCGTAACGTAAAAATTCCGGTGGGTTATTTATTCCGTTTTGAGATTGCGTTCTTTTGGAATATTAAGCAGCGTAGAATGGTAATTTCTTATAGACGTTTCGGTACAACGTATCGGTCCCATCTGCAAGGGTCATAGCCTTCAAGGTAGCGACGTTTAGTTAGTTTGTGTTGTTTGTGTTGTTTGTTTGTTGGTTGGTTGGTTAGTTAGATTGTTATGAGTTAGTCGATCGGTTGGTTGGTTGATTGGTTGGTTGTTTGGTTGGTTGGTTGGTTGGTTGATTTGTTTGTTGGTTGGTTGGCTATTCAATCAGTCTGTTTGTTTGTTTCTTTCTTCCTTTCTTTGTTTCTTTTGTGAATAAGTCAGCTAGTAGCAAGATAATGCGACTTCTTCCTTACTTACTTAATTACTTACTTACTTACTTACTTACTTACTCACTCACTCACTCACTCACTCTCTCACTTACTTACTTACTAACTTACTTACTTACTTACTTATTTACTTACTTACTTACTTACTTACTTACTTACTTATTTACTTACTTACTTACTTACTTACTTACTTACTTACTTACTGACTTACTTACTTACTTACTTACTTACTTACTTACTTACTTACTTACTTACTTACTTACTTACTTACTTACTTACTTACTTA
>Ga0123355_10020556_pt1 | contig 10549 bp, 4 predicted proteins | sample TergutEmb28metaG_3_FD_89872 | JGI IMG/M metagenome (GOLD analysis project Ga0123355, IMG submission 89872) | Embiratermes neotenicus P1 segment gut microbial communities from Petit-Saut dam, French Guiana - Emb289 P1 | ecosystem: Host-associated > Arthropoda: Insects > Digestive system > Gut ... | reverse complement strand
AGCCACTTCGCTCCTTCAGAAGTCAAAGTGCCAGCCATATCGCCCGCGGTTCTGACTACGGGAAGGATATCCAGCAACGTCCAGCCCGGTTCAAATTTCGCGGCAACCAGCGCATCAAACTTTTGCACCATTTTTGGATCGTAATTACCGACTTCATCTATAGGGAACATCCCTGATGCGTCCCCTACTCCCAGCACCTTTTCGCCGGTCAGTTTCCAATGTACATATCCCGCCAAAGTTGTGATAAACGCCACGTCTTTAATATGCGTTTCTTCATTTAGTATCGCCTGATAAAAATGGGCAATGCTCCACCGTTGGGGAATATTGAAACCAAACTCTTTTGTAAGCGCGTCTGCGGCTTGCCCCGTTGTGGTGTTGCGCCATGTCCGGAATGGAACAAGCAAATTGTCGTTTTTATCAAACGCTAAATACCCATGCATCATGGCAGAAATACCGATTGCACTTATGTTTTCACAATGCGGCAACGCCGAGAAGCTTGCTTGCAGGCCGCTTTGGACATCATTTAGGCTGTATGTCCACACGCCGTCCAGCAATGTATTTCCCCACTCATGACCGCCGGAAGCCACTAATTTGCGGGCCTCGTCAATTAGAACTGATTTAATGCGTGTACTGCCAAGTTCAATCCCTAAAAATGTTTTTGACTGCATAACAACGCCTCCTGTTTTATAAAACGAGGAGCGGTCAGGTAACCGCCCCTCGGGATATACAAGTCGCACTTAACGGTGACGAAACACCCTAATTACCAGTACTGTTTCATTTGCCATGTCATGTGACACAGTTTCACTATATTCGATTTTGTCGAAAAAATCAACATGTATTTTCCAAAAAAAATGACGAATTTCCGCTTAAGATTTCTTTTCTTTTTTTGAACAATAATTTGCAAACCTTATGTTTTTATGTTATTTATAAAGTATAAGGAGTGATTTAATGCAAGCAAATTATGGTCAACTGATCAAACATTTACGCAAAAAAAGAGATGTAACTCAGGAAGAGTTGGCAAAAAAATTATTTATAAGCCAGCGCACATTGTCTAATGTAGAAAAGGGTACTGCAGAACTCAATCTTCTGCAATTTAGGTCTGCATTTTCTATTTTAGGTGTTGTAATTGAAGATTATTGGATAATTTTCCTTACTCCCGAGGAGCTGGACGTATATTTGCAGTACAAAAAAATGAAGTCTTTGCTGGGGAGTGGAGGAATTGATGAGCTTCGTGATATTTACTCAGATATTAAACACAGCTCATTGGTGCAAAAGCCCTTTTTAAACCAGTTTATTTCATACATCGGCGTTATAACAGACGAAATAATGCCCGATAATAAAAAATTAAAAAACCTTGATACTGCACTTAGAAAAAGCATAAGAAACTTTGAAGGTGAAAAAATAGGGGAATATCGCCTTAGCTACAGTGAGGTATTAATTGTAGGTGAAATAGCGTTACTGTATGCCCGCCTTGGGAAGCGAGACAATGCAATACAATTGCTGGATGGTATTGTGCAAAACATAGATAATACGCGCATAACCAATGAAGACAAGATAATGCTTCTTCCTAAACCACTAACAGACCTAGCTACCTTGTTTATGGAAGAGGGCGAGTACGAAAAAGCTGCCGTAATATGCGAAAAGGCGTTGGAGATGGTACGAGCAAATATGAATATACGGTTTGGCCCGGTTGCTGCATATACTCTTGGGATATGTCACCATAAAATGGGCAGTGATAATTATATGCACTTTTTGGCTATTGCTTACCATACTGCCAGAGCATTTGCACAAAACGATCTAGCTGAAAAGATACGAGGAGAGTATGATGTCTTATGAAAACAATAAATGGAGAATTGATAAAAAATTTGCGTGAAGAGCTGGGTTTAAGTCAGGAAAGCTTTGCGGAAAAGATAAATGTCAGCGTTAGCACATTGCATAGGATGGAGAATAATAAGTCATATGTGGATGTATTCCAATACGCAGACATGCTGAGCATCTTTAATAAATCTGCTGACGATTTCAACTTGCTATTTTTGGACACTAAAGAGTATTATGACTACAACATGTATAGAAGTGCTTATAATTATTATACCACTTTGCAATTTAGCAAATGGGACGAAATTATGGCTGAGCTTAGCGATAGCCCTTTGATACGCTGGCCTTATATACAACAGCAGTTGTCTTTAGGAAAATTATTGGAGTCAGTACATTTCCGCGAAGCAAACCCTAGCGTATTTACTGCGGAAGATTTAGACGAATTGTACAAGGTCTCTGAAATAGCTTTAAAAGATTTTGATGATGCAACAGCTGCTAGCGATTTGTTCTACGGTAGTGATTTCGATGTAATAATGTACTTTCTCAAAGCCCTGTCGAGTCTTAAAGAACACAAAAGAGCCATATGTATTTGCAAAGCTCTCGTTGACAATAAGCACATACAAACCAATCTACAGATATACACATTAATGCAAATAATACTTGTTAATATGTATTACGCAGCAGAAATGTATAGTGATGCTTATGATATGGCTATAAAATGCTATAGGCGTAATATAAAAGACAATATGCTAATCAATGTTGGCTTCTTGCTAAAAGTTATCGCAATATGTCATAAAAAAATGGGTAATGATGAGTTGTACTATAAGTCCACAATGCAACAAGCTTACTATATTTATGCCCTACTTGGAATAGATACCCTTTGTGAGAGCATAAGAAAAGACATCGAGGAAATAATGTGTGAAGATGCAGAAGACTGGATCAAGTACTGATATCTAACCTGTCAAAATTTTTCTAAAACAAAAAAACCACAGCACAATCTTGCCGTGGTTTTTTTGTTGTACTCAAGTTATTATTTCCTCGCTTCAAATGAACGCAAAAATACATAAGTAGAGGAGCTTTAATCACATGAAGTTAAAAAGCAAGAATCGCCTTTATCAAGGCATAAGTTTTGTGTTAGTTGCATGTCTGTTTCTAGGGTTGTTTACGGGTTCAATAACAGGACATGCCGCACCCAGACAGTCAACCACGTGGGGTTTCTTTGGTGGAAATACACCACACGCGCCTTTTGCACTACGCAACAGCGATACCGGCGAAATATTAGGTACCTTTTGCATGGCAATAAACGTTTTTGGTCTTAGCACATCATATCAAAGAATTGACCAAAGCACAGCACAGTCTACATTGGGACTGTCCCCTGCTGCAATTGCAGAAATACGCCATGCTGTAGCAATTATGAGAACCATGTACGTAGGCGGGGCCATCTCTCACGAATTTGCGGCTATGCGCATGCCGGCAGCATCTTTAAATAGACGGTTGGGGCCAAACTTAACTCAGGATTTAATTTGGTATAGACAGTTTATGGATAACCCAACACGTTATCCCAGCCCGGCCACCAGAGGGACTACGCCTTTTTCGGCAATCGAGCAAGCATTCTTTTTTGGAACCGGCAACCCAACACTTAACCCTGGCGACACGCTAGACGTTGTAATAAACCAGCCTTACTCTCTTGACGCCAACGAACATGGGCTTATAGGCCCGTTTACCGTTAACTGGGCACCGGGCAGCGCACCAAGTCTTATCAGCATAAATGGGACACCGCGCTTTTCGTTTGTAGAGCGCGAGCTGGCTGCAATTGCGGTAATGGAAAATGATTTGCCCAGTGTTGTACGTGATGTTGCCCTTGGAGAGCAATTTTATATAGTACCAAGAGCAAGCGGAACACTTACTGTAACTTTAAGATCAAACTCGACAATTGTAACAGGCTTTGAAGAATATTTCTTAGTTCATGGAGCAACGCAGCCTCAATATGGCATAGACTTTGATATTTGGGGTGGCATGACTTTTACCTTCGAGTCAGATGCTGTAAGCGAGGTGCTTATCAAAGAAGTTATGCAGTATGGCACCACCAACGCCTGGAGTAGCCATATTTATATGACCCCCGGTTCGCAAGGGCTGTTTAGGGTAACTGTTGATGGCGAAAAAATAGGATATAGCGGAATAGACCTAATGTTTTCACCCCATGATGAAGAATGGCGTCTAGCTCAAAACCCTATACCAATATGGACCCCGGAACAACTTGACGCGGTTAGATACCACATGGATCGTAACTATATTTTAATGAATAATCTTTGCATGCAAAACTTTGTTGCAGACAGCCAGTGGCAAACATGGATTCCGCTTGGGATAGACCCTATAGATGGAGAGCCTACACAGCATTTTACAGGAACATTTGATGGAAATGGCTTTACCATTTCAGGTTTAACGATAAGAGGCAGAAGTGTGAATCGTTATGGGCTATTTTCGTATCTTGGCGAAGGGTCAACTGTTCAAAACTTAGGCATACGTGATTTTGAGATTGATAGTGTATTGGTTGCCGGCGGACTTGCTGGTTCTGCAAGCTGGGCTAATATATATAATGTTCATGCTCAAAATATTAGGCTTACCGGAAATGCTTCGGTAGGGGGCATAATCGGATTAGGGCTTAATTCTGTAGTAAGTAATTCTACTGCAAGACATATCTATATAAGCGCACATGGAAACGCATCGGGTCTTGGTGATAATATCTCGCTAAGAGCTCAGAGTGGAAAAGGAGGACTTGTGGGTAGTAATGTGCAGACTGATGGCCGCATTTACAACTCCCATGTTTACGATGTAACAATAAATAGATTTCAATTTTTCGGCCCAACCAATAGTTCTAGGCATACAAGTAGTGGTGCGGGAGGGATTGCCGGGTTAGCAACGAACATAACTAACTCTACTGCTTCACGCATTAATATTGTAGATGCACGAATTGCTAATGCTTCTCAAGGTCCATTCGCCGGAGGGATCGCCGGGAGAGCAAGATATGTTAGTGATAGTCGTGCTTCACAGGTGAATATTCGTGGGATGAACGGATTCTCGCTTATTGCTGGCGGTATCATCGGCCGCTCTCTTGCTCATGGAGGAACCATCACCAATTCTACTGTTTCAGGATTAAATATAACAAGTTCTTCTGGTACTACATGGGCTGGTGGAATTGTAGGGTGTAATTGGGGTACTGTGAGTTCTATTATTGTGTCTTCATCTGTTTATAGTCTTAATATTACCGCTTCCAGTTCATTACTAGCCGGTGGAATAACCGGAAATACAAATAGTCGTTGTCAGATTTTTGATGTTTATGCATCCGGTACTATTCGATTTAGCGGGACGAGCGGCCACGACATTGGAGGTATAGCTGGAAACGCATCTGCACTTGCGCTTGTCGAAAATGCGATATCAGAAGTAAATATTGTTGTGGGCGAAACAGGAACCATGACATCAAATCAGAGAGTAGGAGGGATCACCGGTATGCGCATGAGTCCTGATACTTCTGGTATTACTGTACGGAACAGTGTTGCTGCCGGTTCCATTACTATTAACCCACGAGTATCAGGCACAGTTGGGAGAATTGGCGGTTTTATAGCCAACATTGTTTATACTGAAAACAACATTGCATACGAAAACATGACAACAGGCCCTTTTGTAACGCCATTGATGCTAAGTTTAACCGATACGTATGACTTCGGAATGCATATACCAGAGCCATACTATACAGCAACATACTACGCGGAAACATACTACAATCCAATTGATAACAACATAGATTTTGATTTTACTCCCGTTATCACTACAACCACAGGTGCGGCCATGAGCGCAATCATAGAAATAGTGCCAACGTCATCAGACCCTAATGGCCTACATGGCCGTAGTGTAACCGCTGCACAGCTCCGCCAACAATCAACTTTTGAAGACCTTAACTTCGATTTCAATACCATGTGGCGTCCACCAGCGGGCAACAACTTACCACGGCTTAGGACTTACGGCCCTTCAAACCCAAGCATAATAGGCTCTACCATAGCCATTGCCGACCCAAACCCAGCCGCAAACGACGGCGTGTGGGCAAGGGGTGCCAGAACATTTTGGGTCATAGATAACTTTGACGGCACAAGGCTTACCAATGCGGATTTATTAGTGCAAGACGGCAGCCAGCGTGTACCTATGGGCAGTGCTTCAGAAACAATTGTGGTGCATGTCTCTGCCAACGAGCGGTTTATGTTCTACTATCTGACTGCACAGCTTAATCAAGAGCGTGAATTTACCAATACAGTAAGCATGGGCCTTCTTAACGATTCCGCCACCATTACTGTAAGTGATGAACCGGATGTCTACTTCTATGTAGGGGTTGAAAAGTTTGGAACCAGTATCCTAACCCCAATTGAAACCGGATGGACGTTTACCCTGCGTAGAGGCGATGAAGTAATTACTACCTTTACACATGCAACTCAACAATTCCTGCTTACAACACCCGGAATTTACACGTTGGTAGAAACAGTTGCACCAAACGGCTTTTATCTGGACCCAACAGAGTTTACCTTCGAATTTACAGGTACGGCAATTATATTTGATGAAAACGCTACACATACAAGTGGGTTCTTTAGCCTTTCCGGCGCAGGTACAGAGCGGACGCTGATTTTAACATCTATAAACCAACCCATAACCGATCCTGACCCGCAATTCACCCTAACCTTCCACTTATATCTTAATACAGCCCTATACAACCACCAACAACTATACAACCGCTTCGAAGGTTATATGAATGGTTATGATCCAGACAGCCTTCATCTAACCCTAACAGTACCGGTTAACCCCGGGACTGCCATGTCAACATGGGGGCCGCTAATAGATACAGCTTTGTCCATAGGCCATATCTTTGGGGTACCGGGTTCTCCCGGCCATGCTTTCTGGGGGTGGTTTACAGACGAAACCCTAGAAAATTCTGGGCGAACTAACATTAGCAGCGATTTACGCAGGCCTGCCCTTGCCAACAGATGCGAGGTCTTGGCACTTATCAGCGATATCGAAAACGCAAATACCGACGCACTGAAAATAGCTCTGTTTGGTTCTGCTACAGGCGGCAATATAGATCTGTTTTCTATATGGTCGCTATGGGGCGATGTTAATGATGATGATGTAGTGTGCCAAGAAGATCTTAATCTACTCACACTCTTTATTATGCTAACAGTGCCAGGCATTACGGTTATAGAACTTAATGAGGTTGCAGCCAATGTTGTTATCGACGATGTGATATGTCAATTGGATCTTAACTTGCTTACATTATATGTAATGCTGTCTGTACCCGGTATCATGGAAGTAGTGCTAGGTGTTCAACCCTAGCGAAATTAATTGCTTAATTTTTCAACAGCGTCATTGGACGACTGTTAGAAATTAATATAACTAATGTTTGCTGGGTGTGTTCCAATTAAAAGTACTGCATTCTGAGTGGTTTTTATGGTAATAAAGGGGGACAGAATATACTAAGAGAACCCAAAAGCAGGCTTGACATTTGGTTTAGCACATATACAGCAAACAAAACAAAGGAGAAATTAAACATGAAGAGCATTAAAAACTCTTTAAAACAAGTACTTGCCTTTATCTTGGTACTTGTTATGGCAATTGCCCCTCTGCAGCTACTTGCTGACGGATATGAGGGCGAAGTTCAAGAACAGGCACAATATCAAGCTTTTATAGACTATGACGCTTTAAGTCCGTTATACGGAATTACCCCACGCACAGGTTTATTGTACTTTACCGCAGGAGATGTAAATATTACCAGAGGTGCTACTTTTGTTGATATTCATTTTACACTAGAAAACAACACCGGAAACCAAATTGGTAATGTTGCAGGGACTTTAGAGCTTAATCCGGCTGTGGTAGATGGGCTTATGATTCCTACCGACACCTCTACAATTTTAAGAAATGTTGTTGCACCTAACGGTGTGACCCTTAACTGGGTACCTAATATGCCCGATAATGTATTGTTTATTGTCGTAAATGGTAACTTAGCACCAGGTGCTGTAGCAACTTTTACCATTAGACTTACCGCAACTGCAGATTTAGAGGTTGGTGAGACAGACATTGCAAGGATTGCAAGGCCAGTCATGGGTTCTCTTCCAACCGCGGATACTCTAATTAACATTACAAGAAGAAACTCCACAATTACCATAGACGTTGACGAAGACGGCGATGTAGACGTTGATGTACCTCCAATCTGGGAAGAAATTTGGGATGGTGATACTTATGACGTTGGTGACGATGATGATGGTAATATCACCGTTACATTCCCACCAGGGACAGATCCGGATGATATAGAAGTAAATTTGCCATGCGATGACGATTGGGATTACAGCATTGATGTTTGTGATGAAACAGGCGATGTAATTGTAACTATCTATCCGCCACGTCATGAAATATTTGTTCAAAAAACATCAAATGTCAGCACTGCAAATACAACAGTCTTCGCCGGTGAATACATCGTTTATACAATTTTTGTACGCAATGACGGCAGTGTAGCGGCTAATAACTTAGTGATACAGGATACTCTATCCGCAAATACAACGTTTGTAGAATCAAGCCATGGTACACATACCTCTGGCGTAGTAAGCCATACAATACTTTCTTTGGCACCAGATGCATCATTTACAATGACAGTAAGAGTGCGGGTAAATGATAGCGCAAGACCCGGTGATGCTATTGTTAATAATGTGGTTATAAGCGGCCCTGGTATTGATCCACTAGATCCTCCGGGAGACAATGACCGTGTTTACGTTGGCAATATTGTAATAGATGTAGAAAGCGACCGCAGTACATCCGTAGCAGGCGCGCCTGATGATGACTATACAATAACAGGCGATGGCCCCAATGATATTGGCAATATATATGTAAGCTTCCCCGAAGATACAAATCATGGTGATATTGAAGTTAACCTGCCAAACAACGAATGGAGCTACCGTATTATTGACTGCAGCGAAACAGACAGAGTGGTTGTAATTATAACCCCACCTGTGGCGTTTACACTAACCTTCCACCTATATCTTGATAACGATCACCATCAACATGTTAACTTGCTTCGCACATTCGAAGATTACGCAACCGGCATTAGCAGCGATGGCTTCCTTACTATTGTAGTACCGGTTAATCCGGGTCACCCTGCTAACCGGTGGCTTGGCAGTGACTTGCTTGCAGACGCACGCGGTATAGGCCATATTTATGGTACAGCAGGTTCGGCAGGGCATGCTTTCTGGGGATGGTTCAGAAGAGGAGAATTGCCACGCACCAGCGACGCTACCGGTATGGGCAGGCCTGCTCTTAGCAGCACATGTGCTTTAGCGGGATTAATTACAAGCATAGAGAACGCAACCACCACTACGGCACTAAATAGTCTGTTCGGAAGTGCTACCAGCGGTAATATTGATTTATTCTCGATATGGTCACTTTGGGGCGACGTTAATGACGATGACAACGTGTGCCAGTTAGACCTTAATACACTTACGCTATATATAATGCTAACAGTGCCCGGCATCGCAGATGTAGTAATGAACAAAGCTGCCGCAAACGTTATAGTAGATGACCAAGTATGTCAATTAGACCTTAACTTGCTTACATTGCACGTTATGTTAGAAATTCCGGGCATCATGCCTGTTCCACTTGGTGTTAGGGCAGACGATTAAAAGAATAAGTTCGGCGGCATTAATCTTGCCGCCGAAACTTTATCGAAAAATCGAAAAATTGAAAAACATAAGCAAATTAGGAGATGTGATGTTTTGAAAACGAAAACAAAAAGAAACTTTGTAATATATGCATTGTTTTTTATTATGGCTATCCTGCCAATGCCAATACTTGCTGGGCCTGCAAATCCCCCAAGCAGTGGTTTGCGCTTTGAAGCAGGAAATGTAACCGTTGCGCACAATGCAACCTATGCAGATGTTGTTATTAACTTACAAAATACGGTAGACATAGAAGATACTATTATGATGGTATTGGAATTGTATGCACCGGTTTCGGCAGGCGTTACGATTCCCGCTAACCGTGACGATGTACTTATAGCGGGGTCTGTTACGACACACCCCGGCGGCAGCATCAATGTTGTTAATGTACCTGGCATACCAAGCAATGTATGGAGTGTGCAAGTAATAGGCGCGTCTAGTCATGCATTATCTGCAACTTTTACAATCCGGCTAAATTTAACTGCAGATTTACTTCCTGGTTCCTCGGCTACTGTAAGGCTCGCTAGGCCCCTTGTTGGCCAGTATCAAACCGACGAATTTTTCTTTACCATTACAAGACAGCAAGCACCCGGTGCAACTAGCCACGCGGTAACATTTAATACACATGGTGGCTCAAGTGTCCCGTCGCAAGATGTACCTAACAATGGAACCGCAACAAGACCCGCAGCAAACCCGACTCGAACTGGCTACGAATTTATCGATTGGTTTACAGCATCAACTAATGGGGATCTATTTAACTTTGACACAGCAATTACAGCAGCTACAACAGCTCATGCACAGTGGAAACCGCTTTATCATACTGTAACATTCAGATGGAATTATGCAGGTGCAGCCAACGATGGCGTATTCCATACAGCGCAAGTACGCGACGGGCAGGTGGCAGTTGAACCGGTACCGGCACCACAAAGAACAAATTATAGATTTGATGGCTGGTATGGAACAGCAACAGCAGTAGCGGGCGAGGCAGAGTT
>Ga0123355_10020555_pt1 | contig 10549 bp, 5 predicted proteins | sample TergutEmb28metaG_3_FD_89872 | JGI IMG/M metagenome (GOLD analysis project Ga0123355, IMG submission 89872) | Embiratermes neotenicus P1 segment gut microbial communities from Petit-Saut dam, French Guiana - Emb289 P1 | ecosystem: Host-associated > Arthropoda: Insects > Digestive system > Gut ... | reverse complement strand
TTCAGGGCACACATTCTTACCCTACTTTTATAATATAAATTTTAATATTATCCTTCCCTCTACGTCCAGTAATGTAAAATGTCAAACGGTCGTTATGCCCTATTCAATATCACGCCATGAAGAAGCAGTTTGGAGTGAAAGTGTGGCTCCACGCATTCTTACCTAGGCACTACATGGAGGACAGAGGTCATCTTCACGCCAAAGTAGTTTTACCCCGGGGAAGTATCCCTACTTAAATAACATACAGGAGGCTGGATGAGTCCCACAGTCGGTCTGCAGGCTGCGAAGAAAAGAAAATAATTTTCCTCTGCACGGTATCGGAACACACTTCTTAGTCGTACATCCGTAATGCAGCAATAGACTGAAATAGCTCGGCCCCCACTTGCGTATACTCGTAATGTTAACAACAAACATTACCCCTTTTTTCCATAAACAAAAGATCAACTGACGGCATAACAAAACTTCACACTCTTTTATGGCTCGACAGTTTTTTCGGCCTAGCCTCCTCTACAAGTTTCCTCGATCACACTCAGACATACCACTTTCGGTAGGACTCCTCTGGATGAGTGATCGGCCTCTAACTGACAAAACACAACACTCACAAGAGACAGATATCTATGTCCCCAGCTGGATTCGAACTCGCAATGCCAGCAAGCGAGAGGCCGTAGACCCATGCCTTAACGCGGTCACTGGGATCGGAACATAAGTTCACACTGGACAAAACATAGCAGGCATATTAACATAGGCCTATATGGCTACCTACTAGTACTGTGTACCTCATCATGGCATGGTTGGACGAGCACATTTTCGTGTACCAAGTTTTGCTGTCTTGCACTTTGTCGTCAGATCCTTTAAAGTAAGAGTTTTATGCAATATTTACAATTAATTTCCTACTTCACAGTAATCGCAGACTGCCTTTATTTAAAAGACTAACCAGCAAATGTTTGGAAAAATAATAGACGTTTGCGTTGACAAACGTACGAAACAAGCCGTGTTTGTAAAGTACAGTATTATAAATGTTAAATCAGGTGGTGTATAAAGTTACCATTGTGCTTCAAAGGGATAACCTCCACGTAGGCCTCACAAATGTTTAAAAGATTAATTATTTCTGAACTAATCACAGTGAGAAACGACCACAGGGCCCAAAGCATAACGGTATAAAGTAAAAAGGTAAAATTGTCCAGGTTGACGCCATAAATGCATAGGTGAAGTAGAGGTCTCCAGTCACCTCGGCGTTAGATGCGGCTGAGTGGGTCCCAGAGCCAGTCTGCGCGATTTGGAAAAGCGAAATATCTCTTGCCCCTACCATAATTCGAAACCCGGATCCTATAGCTCAATCTAGTCACTATGCCGATTACGCTATCCAGGTTTCAGGGCCCAAACTGTGGTAACTAAAACATATTACAACTTTCTTCGTAAGTATTTTTTTTTTCTGAATAGCCAGAAATGGTAGTTGGGATGGGTCTATCGCGGCACACTTAGACAGACTTTCCTCACAATTTTCCGGCAATGGCCGCAAGAAAAAAAAAAACCAAAAGTAATCGAGTGGTCCAACTCCCGACTGTTGTTAATTCAATGTCCTACAACTGAAAGATTTTCATGGACACAACAAAAAAAATCCGGCGTACGAAAATTAACTTCCAATGATGTTTCACAGATGTAGGTGAGGTTGTGCCTGCCCATGCAACAAAGGCATATAGCGGCAGGAGAGTTACAGCTGCACTCGTTCTTAACTTCTGCACTAGACAGATGTAAGCGGTTAATTCGACGCCGCCCGCTATTTACTACAAGGAAACCACACCGGCCCCCATTGAGTAGGAGGGTGGTGGAAGTTTCGGAGAAGAGAAAAATATCTTGCCCCTAACGGGATTCAAATCCCTAACTATCCAGCCCGAAGCCTAGTCACCATACCGACCATGCTATTTCGGTTCTTGGAGTCTATCGAACAGGTTATCTAAATTTTGCCCTAACAATTTTTGGAGGTTAAAGAACTTTAATGCATTAAGTAGTAGCCCACGTTCGGACAAAGTCATTTAGTTCTGCGAAGTGTGATGCTCAAACGGCGTTGACTATGGCGGTTACTATATTCTGGGATATGCCACTTTATAGTCTGCTACCCGTTTACCGAGGTTCCAGAAGAACGTGTTCCCTGTCTTTGAAGGTCATGGAGAACTTCCTGACGAAACCAGATGTTTGCCCGCTTGGCCCGCTGGATTCTTGACCCTAATAATGGAAATATTAAGCTCTTCCGCAACGTAACCATTTACCAATCGATATGACGTCGTATCTAAAGTGACATGAATCTTCAGTAATTATGAAATATATACATGTGAACAAGCGACATAAGCGTAACATAAAGCATTTACAGAACACCTATGCTGTTTTCAGGAGGATGTGTAAAAATGACATCGGTTTTGGTTCTATGTTGCTGCTGATTCCAACAGTATCTTGGAAAGTTGTTTAGCTATCGATTGTATGTGATGTGGGTTTGCGGAGATTCTAGGGATCTGGGGCTCTAGAGCGGACGACGACGCAGACTAGGGAGGTGATTTGTTTTCTCATTTCATACTCATTCATTTTGTTTTGTGCAGGAAGACAAACGTCATGTCCCACCTACCCACGACCATTTCTTTTGTATCGTGTATTCTGTCTGCACCTTCATTTATCTTCGCCTTCTTCCGCAGCGCTGTCCGTCGTCACAATGTCAGACAACTTACGGTTCCTAGTTGGATTTTCTATGAAAGAACTTTACAAATGTGTCCCTTATACACGTAACCTAAAGCACAGATACATAAGAAACCGAAGATGTTACAAGCAGGGATGGATATCCTGTCCGCAATTCCAGTGAAACCCAGATCGTCAGTGGCGTATCGGACCTGGCTACTTTCAACCCAGAATGAAATATAGATTTAAAAGTAGTACTCGCAATACAATAGGACATTACTTGAAAACGAAAAGCTAAGTTTCGTTTCATTGCATTAAAGAAGAAATTAAAAGCAGATTGAACTCAGAAAATGCTCGATATCCTTCGGTACAAATTCTTTTCTATTCCAGTTTTCTGTCCAAATATACGAAGATTAAAATATAGGCTACAGAAGTATAATTTTGCCCGTTGTTTTGCATGAGTGTGAAACTTGTCTCTCACACCGAAGGAGGAAAATAGGCTGAGGGTGTTTCAGAATAGGGTGCAGAGGAAAACAGTCCAGCCTAAAAGGGGGGAGGTTAGAGGGTAGTAGAAAAGAATATGTAAGGAGGAGCGTTATTGTTTGTACTTCTCACTAAATATTATTCGACTGATCAAATCAGACAAAATGGGACGGGCGGGACATAAAGCACTATGGAGGGAGATTCTTATAGGGTGTTCGGTGGGGAAACTTGAAGAAAAGAGTTCACTTCAAGACCTAGACTTAGATGGGAGGATAATAGTAAAATGTATTTTCAAGAAGTGGGATAGAGGAATAACTGTATTGATCTGGCCAAGGATAAGGAGAGGTAGCGGACTCTTGTGAATGCGGTAATAAAACTTGGGGTTCCATAAATTGCAGAGAATTTCTGGACTAGCTAAGGACCGCTTTGTTTCCAAGAATGAATCTGTTCCATGGCGTTATTTAGTGTACTATTACTTTATGGAGAGATGTTTCAATAAAAACATTAATTACTCTTACAGGCCTGCACGCACATACAAATTTACCTGTTCTAAGGACGGATTGAATTGAATATTACAAAATTCAGGTCCTCTGTCATAGAAAACACGGTTTGTCCCCATTTCAGATCATAAATCTTCCATTGCTACATGGAAAAATGACCTCATCGCTGTATATCCTAAGAATCGTATCAAACCATACATATACCATTTATACAGAATGCAGACACACTGCAAATTACATCAGGCAGTACACAAAGCTATCATGATGCAAAGGACTGAAGGCAAAGAAGTTTTTTGGTGGTGTAGGTATAAATTAACAGACACACACATACACACGCGTGCATACAACACTTTATTCCTCTCCGCGCATAGAGTTTCTGTATCCGGGCTGCTTGCTCGCTGCTTGTCTGTTTCGCGTCTGACTGCATACTCTGTACAGTTCTTTCTTGCACTCGTAACTGCTGAGTCAGGGATTCTGAGGTTGTGGTGCTAGGACGTTAAATATCCTGGTTAGGTGGGTGGGCTAGTCAGTGGCGTCCACCACAACTTCAAAAGTAATCAATTTGTCACCACAATTCATCAAATTCAACAATGCCTTAATTCCTTTTTTTTTTTTTTGTTTTGTTTTGTTTCGGAACTTATGTGGTATATTCATATATACAATACTTTGTACAGCCCTACATTTCATCAGTGGCGGATACAGATGGACGAAATAGAGACAGACAGAGATGCAGTGAGACGCCAAGCAGGCCACACTCGTAACGTACAGTTCGCAATCTTTCCATCGCAGACCAATTTGTTTTGGCCACACGAGTTTCTGGGCCGGTACAGGATCAATAGCTTCCCTAAATTACCTTCATTAATTACATGTTATCGACGCCACTGACTTCGGTAAACACTATCCAGTCAGCCTTGCAGCCACCTCGAACATCTTGTAACACTGGGTGGTTCCCAATACTTCCTTTTCTACATATGTCAGTACAGACCATGAGAGTGGAAAGAGTGTTTCAAATTTGTGATTACAAGCAGTTCCTGATACTAAACCCCACAATAAATACGTATAACAAACGTTCCAAAATCTTTCTATTATACTCAAGGAAATGTGATAAATAGATGCCTCTAGTACCATGAAAATATTTTTAACGTAATATAACAGTGTTTAATTGGCACAAACTCACGTCCTCGTGTGTGTGAGAAAACGGTAAATAACCTTTTTTTTTAAAAAAAAAAACTGATACAAAACCCAACAAACATCAACATCAAACACGGTTTGAAATTTTCCGTCTGAAGTACTTCTCATGTATTGCGTGTATTGTTTATTGTCTATACTAGGTGTATATGACCTGTTTTCTCTATTCACACTAAAGTCAAGGAAGTAGATCTCATAAAGTATCAATCAGCTAATGTCAGCGGATCCCGGGGGCTGTATGGTGTACGGTATAAGTGTGCAGTCGTTCACTGCGGGTTCGAATCCCTCTAAGAACATGGATGTTGGTCTCTTGTGTTGTGTGTTAAGTACGCAGCGGCTTCTGCGACGAGCTTATCACTCGCTTAGAGGAGTACTACAGGCTGTTTGTGTGTCCAATTTTGTGCGATCTACAAACTTCAATACTGTGGCGGCTTAGGACCGAATTGGGCTGTTGTGCCACAGAAACAGACAAGTTGCTGTCAACCGGTAAGCAATAGCTTTGTTGACACCAACATCCGATAGCAACCCACGTAACTTCTACAGTCATTAGGCCTGTATTTCTAACCAAACGTGAAGTCCTGTGAAACTGACAGGCAGCACGCCTAAGTGCCGTTGGTTACGTTCATTACAGCCAATTCATCAGCACATGTAATTAAGTCAGTTACTAAGATACACAACAGCAGCTGCAGCAGAGTTCAGCACCACAGGAAGACCAAAGTCCTTCGTTACACGCAATCGTGAACCAATTCCATCTGCCTTCCTTTCTCCAAATCTAGGACACTACAAAATTCTCAGTGTCATTTTTCTATTACCTTCTGGTCTTTCGAGTGAGAGAGAGGCAAGAGGTTTTCCAAACTCAGTTATGTACATACAATCCCTGTCTTCACCACTGTAGCCATCTGCTCAACTCATCACATCTCCTAGATTACTTTACAGGTCAGTAAAAACTTTATCTATTTATAATACAAGAGAGTTAATTTAAACATAAACGTGTCAAGAAACAAAATGATGCAACTAACACCTAACAACACATTTAAGAACTTTCGTGATTAAATTAAGAAAAAAATAACTTCTGAAAATGCTTCTTGTCATTCAATGCTAAAACTGTTATTACGTCATAACAATGAGTATGAGGATGGCTATACAAAATAATAACCTTGCCAGCTGTTCTTTACCGTTGCGAAACGTGGACTATTACTTTAAGAGAAAACGTCATAAATTTAAGGTGTCTGAAACATTTTAACTGCGGCGTCAAATGGAGTAACTACAAAATCAGCACTCTCTCCTCCTCTTCTCAATTTCCTTCCTTTTGTTAACAATATCGAATGCTGTCGACGGTACCGTGGAGTTAAGAACAGCATGGACGAGCTTACATTCAAATGCTTGATCCAAAAATAGCTTCGAAATGTAGTCGTTCGTTAGTTGTGATATAAAGCAGGACGGTACAACATCTGAAACAGCCGCACTTAGCGAAGCTTCCAAACGCACTATTTACAAATAACAGACAAGGTATTCGATTTTTCTACCATTATTTTTGTATTGTAATTATTACAAATTAATTAGATTTATTTGTCATCTAAATGAGATGAGGCCTATTTAGGACCTTGCTAAGTTTAATATACCGAAATATTTCGATCAATTTTGATCAACCGAACATAACTTTCAGGCATATTTTGGTGTACACAGTAACTGTTATATTGCGACGGTAAATAATTCGTAATAATTTACGATTATTTAAATTCAGCAGTAGTGGTAGTAAATTGGAATAGCGATGGATAATGAAACAATTCACGAATTCTAAGTGGAATCCCTTAAAATCATTAAAATTGATGTAATATTTCGGGTATTTTATGAAGGCCGTAAGTGGTCTATAAGTTTTATAATTATTAATATATAATAATTATAATATAATTAATAAATCTGTAACAATTTTAATAATGTTGATACGAATTTACCTCTCCTCTGTCATCCGATCCTGATACAGTGACACGTGACCAACGACTAGATTTTTTTACCTATAACTAGTACTTTTATGGGCCATTCGTATCACCGAGTGTAACAGAGGAGCTGCCTTTGCAGCATCGATGAGAAGGAGAATCGGTTCTTCTAGGCTGGACTCAATTAGATTACAGCAACCCTTCCCACAACGTGGTTTCGTCAAGCGCGTTAAAAATAATTAAACGTAGAGGGGGGGGGGGTTCTGCAGAGCGTTGAAAACTTTAAAGGCACGCGGATAAACGCGGGCGGTTACTCACGCAACCGGCGCGGAAGCTGGCAACATCAGCTACACAAAAAAATGTGTTAATGATTAATGTCCAAAAATATGTGCATTTTAAAGGATTAGAGGTGGGGTTCGGTAGGTGTCCGCGTTAACGCAGCCGTGTTTTCCCCATACGACATTTGCACGAAGTAGGTTTGTCCAGCATGCTGTGATCATTGCATCTAACCCCCGCGATGGGTGAGGGATCATTGTATTTTCCACACCTTACGTAAGCTTATGATTCGGTCCGCCAGCCAGACTGACTGCCCACTCCTTATATGAGCGTTTGAGCAATCCATCAGAATAAGCAAACTACAAATTGTCACAGCAATAACAACATTCGGTTAATGAGGCTTTTATATTCCAGTCAAGTGTTTCTTTCGTGCTTTCTATGGGGGCAAAAAAAAAACAGTAACCTGACTAAAATGGCACGGAATATTGACAGTGTATGAACGTACAAATATCCACATGCTTTGGAATCAAGTATATAAACACTGCGCTCCCTGTTTAAATTACTTCAGTTCGTCGGGTCCAGGGTGGTGTAATGTACCGCAACAACTGATGTGTCGAGAAAACAAGCGTTTTGAAAACCCAAGCTATATTGTGTCTTATAACTTAAGTTGTTGCATGTTTTTAACAGCGAAGATATTAGGTTTACTGCCGCAAATTATGGCTTATCAAACCCTATGAAATTTTGAGCGGATAATTTTAGTTAGAAAAGTTGCAGGGAAGAGAATTAGGGGTAAATGGAATGGTCATATTGCAATGAAAATTGGAGAAACTTAGATCCAAGTAACTCAGATCAGAGATCAGGGGTAGGCTCTTGGAAAGACAGTTAATATTCCTTCGGCTTCCAATGTAGATGAATATTTTGACCAAGTGAGTCACTATTAACTTCTCAAGAAGGAATTCCTATCGTGCATTCGTTTAGTTAGGGAAAAGTATTAGTCATTTAATTTGTATAAATTATTTATCGTCCCAATGTGCAACTTTTAATATTAGTTCGGTACATTTACATTCCGTTAATACTTCACTCTTTCGAAAAAGACAATTTAAACACATTTTCAACATTATGGTTTTATTATTCGCACATAATTTATTAAGCCTACAATCGGTGAAGACTTTTTTTAAATTGTTGGACGGCCGAAAGGAACCAATATTCTTTGCTCAAACACTAAGAATTGGTTTGAGATTAGAGGTTCTCACAGTGATACTGATTGCGATTCAAGTCTTCTAGAATATGAAGCCACGTAGACTGGTACATAGGAAACAACGTATCGAAAAAGTTTTCAACCTTCAGTCTGAAGTACTGAGTAGTCCAAGTCTCCTTGAACTACCAAGAAGACAAAAGCAGGAAGTTTCTCCGAAACGTCTGTCCTTATATAGAAATCGGAAAGACGGCGTATTCCATACGATTTAAATTTCTTTAAGAGTTCCTCTATGCCGCTTACCTGGCCCGACGACGTTCGGATTGACGTAAATAAACAGGACATCAGAGCAGGAAGTAATTTAATTCGGTAACGAACGGATTACACAGATGCTGCTCCTATATTTAGGAAACCAGCGTAGGTGACAACAAGTCAGTATACCTACCATCGCCCTTGTAATAAGGCCAAAGGTTGACTTTCCGAATACCGACTCAAATAAAATGTGATGGAAAGAGAAGTGGTGCATTGAGTTGTGCGGCCAAGAAAGAGACTGTCATGTGTGGGGGAAAAAACCAACGCTAAGTGTGTAAAAGGAATGTAAAATCTTTGGTGACGGTATTATCTTGCTTTCCTTCTTTGAGGCAACTACAAAAAATGAAAGCATAGAGTAACGATTAGAAAAATAATGAATGTAGCAGCAAGCTTAATTACGTTCGAATTAAATCTACCTGTTCATAGGTGTTCACGTACTTACGTACACATAACGCAAACATAAGGACCTGTAAATTCCGGTTCATATTTTGTTGAATTATTTGCGACAAAATGAGGCTTCCGTGTTTTTTTTTTTTTGCAAGAAAACTAGATTATCCAATTTATGAACTGCACGTACAAACGTCCTCATTTTTCGATCTCAGAAACCATATGCCTTATGGCAAAGGAGCATTAAGCAGACAACGCGCCCAACATTCTTTTCTCCAAGTTCTTTCAGTTACTTTTGGCTCCGATGTAGTAGGTCACGCTCAAAGTATGCTCTGTGCGCACTTTGAGCGAAAGTTGGCTTTAAAACAGTGTCCGCCATTTACGTCAAACATTAACCGGAAAATAAATGTGTCAACAAATTTTGGTAAAACTCCCCAATAACAAATTTTATACAAATCCCTGCAGCATTTCTCCAATTGTTACAAATGGACTGAGAGACAGGCAAGTATGGCGACAACAATGGGCGAATTTCTACAACTTTAGTTGCGAACGAGCCAAAATGTAACCTAGGCTTCCTACATTACCACATTTGTGTGTGTCTGTCGACACCTAACATTTCAGAGTAACAAAACAAAACTCGCTAAATCCAGGAGCGGAGTTCTTAGTAAGAAGCTAATAGCTCCTCAGTCAAGAAATTCTCTGCATTTTGTGGAACGTGATGGTTCAACACCGTGCGCGCAGTCGCCAGTCCTCACATGGACTCCGATGAGTCCAGCCCACATACTCCCTTCCCATTTCTTTAAGGCTCATTTTAATATCCTCCCATCTACGTACAGTTCTTCTAAGTGGCCTCTTTCCTTCAGGTTTATAACCAAACTTTCAAAGACATTTCTCTTCATGCCCATACGTGCCCCACGCTCCGCCTACATAATCCTGAGAGATATTAATTTCGTAACATATTTGTCCAGTTTTCCTTAGAAACGCAGCTGAAAGAAGGCAGGAAGCAAGCATCGGAATGCACAGAAGCAAGGCTGTTGGCAGGTGATGTCCTGCATATGCACGTCGTAACCCTGACGGTATGACGAGCAGCTTGTATACCCTCACGCGTTCCCAGGAATGTCAATTAATTCCCCTTCTGTGAAGTCGTGTAGCAATATTAGTTCTAATTAGTATGGGGTTGCGTTCGAGTAGCGTGCACTTCTGTGAATGCTCAAGTGGGTTTCCAGCCCCTGCGGTGAGCTACACTCACCCGCAGTGATGCCAGTTTGTACTCGTGTATCTCACAGGATTAATTTCACCTACTGTGTCTCCGGCACTGTAGTTCGAATCCAGATGGATTTACGACACAGGGCTTATAGGGTAGTATTTCATGCACATTCATATACATGAATATTATTTCAAATTATTCAAATTAGCCCTCTCAAGCCTGAAGCTCATCTAAATAATATTTATAAATTCAGCTCCTATCACTGGAGAAAATGGAAAGTACTTGCCTATCACGATGCATAATCTTGGAAAACGACAACTTTGTTAAATAAGACACATGTCTTTTTCTCTCTATTTCTGTCGCATAAAACCGGTTATGTCGCCATTTTAAGCAACAGACA
>Ga0123355_10020554_pt1 | contig 10549 bp, 6 predicted proteins | sample TergutEmb28metaG_3_FD_89872 | JGI IMG/M metagenome (GOLD analysis project Ga0123355, IMG submission 89872) | Embiratermes neotenicus P1 segment gut microbial communities from Petit-Saut dam, French Guiana - Emb289 P1 | ecosystem: Host-associated > Arthropoda: Insects > Digestive system > Gut ... | reverse complement strand
TGAAAGGGGAAGTCCTAAATTTTCAAATACCACTGCTAGAGCGCTTGCCTAGCGCACAGCTGTGCAGCAGTGTCAGTTGAGAGCAAAATGGCTACTATGCAGCGCAGGATTTTTTGTGTGTATCAGAGGAGAACGTGAGACAAATTCAAGAGAGTTTTGAGCATAGCCCATGCAAGTCAACCCATAGAGCAAGCAGAGAACTTGGAATACCACAACTGTCTGGCGTATGTTGAGGCGCCGTTTACTGTTCAATTGAGTCCATCTTTTTTAATCACCCTGTATCACTGCTTCAAGGGTCCATCACAAAATTAGATGTTTGAAGGCCAAAGCATTAGTTCAGACACCCTTACCATGCTGCACATTAAAGCCAGCTGCATGGTGTAAGATGACTGCACTTGTAAGCAAGTGGCGTTACTGTTGTGGCATTGTTGTGCTGTGAATTTTAAATTGTTCGTTGTTTTCCACAAGTTTGTAGTATCTGTTACAGTTTGTGTTGTGTGGCAAATTGTTAATTTGGCATCGTATATAAGACAATCTGAAATATCCTCAGTTGTAACAGTGCCAGTGGAGCTGGTTACATTGAGGAGGAGCATAAAGGATTCTGGCAGAAGTCAGAATAGGGAGACTGTTTACATTTCAAAGATATTGTTTTAACCACCTGAAAATGTTCATAACATAACTTAAATGCCCACCAAGTATAAGCAATAACAGTAGCATACATAGCAACAGTGCACAGAATTTGTGGTGAAACTTTCTATTCTTAATCACCTCCACTGCCAAAATGATTACGTTCTAGGACATGACACCATGTACATGTATTTTGATAACTTGATATGTTTTAGAGAAACTTGCTACCTCCATCTTCTGCACGGAAGGTGGAGGCAGTGGGTTCTAACAAAACATTTTTAGCCCTTTTACAAACTATGTAGTGTCATCCCGGAAGGTCTTCATTTAATAGTTGCCCTTGCTCACATAAGAATGTAGGCTATTGTATGATGAAAGAACAGCTGTCATGTAGTATTTATTCACTGTGTTGATATAACATGTACATTTTGCCTGGCATTACACAATGTAAAATCCTGAATTACTTGACTTGGCCAAAGAAAATATCAGAAAACAAGACCCTACTTGGAGTGCAGAATTACTGTGCATATAGAACAAATACACCGTTTGTTGTAAACTTGAACACTGAATGAGGTGCAGTTTTGAAAAAAAAAGTCTGAACCTCAAAGTAAATTGCATAGTCAAAAATGTAATGTGTAGCATTGTACATTTTTATTTACTCAGTAAATAGTAATACAGAATGCAGGGAAGAGCTTTCATTTATTAAAATAAAAGCTGCTATGGCAAAAGTACAAAGGTACAATTATGTTAACAGAGAACTGAAGATGACAGTGGTTGGTAGGTATATCTTGTTGATCCTACTATAAATGAAAAAATTAACATGACACTGAAGTCAGAACACTTGAACAAAGTTAATACCTCCCTGTTGCTGCCACAAAGTTGTACAAATTTGTCATAGCCTTGAAACGTATAATTCTGTGATGCAAACAAACTTTATTTTGATGCTTAGAACTCTTCTTATTGGTAGCAGTCTCCTCAATAAAAATTGCGCTTTGTTAACACAGCATGTTCCAAACTTAGACACTCCTTTGCCTGTTTCCAAGAAAGCGCAGAGGAGGAGCCGTACAGTACATGTATCCTGTTGTAACAGTATTGCTCAGAAAATGGATTTAAACCTACGGTGAAGTATTTATTGACCCATGTATGCAGTTTTTCCTCAGTGCAGATTGCCTACACCATGAAATGAAGAAATATTCACAGCTTGGAATTCTTACTAACTCCCATGCTGTTTTTGTTTTGTCAAATGTGGATAGAAAATGGCTCATAGATTTGTCATACGAAATATGACATCAGGGATCATTCTGGGCAAAGCAGAGGCCACTAAAAGTAGTCACCATGGGCACTGAGGCAGGTATCCTATTGACACATCAGCTAAAGGATCCTTCTGCACATAACTCCTTAGGTGGAACCACTGCATTTCGGTGGTTTTGATGTACTCATCTGACAAAAATCTGGAGTCCTTTAGTGCATGCTTTAATGGGCTGAACAGATAAAAGTTGTGAGGTGGAAGGTCTGGAATGTGAAGCCATGTAGTTTTGTAGAGGATCCTGCTGCTGTCGCCATCTACTTGGAGGGCAGATGTTCCTCCAAAATATTGGTATTTATCTGCCTTACTATGCAACATCACATTCAAGTAGTGGCTGGTGGAAGTTGCTAACAGCACTGTGAATGGGTATGGTGTGAACAACTCTCCTAGCACTTCCTAAATTTTGGCTGATTAAAGAGAGTATCCTGTTCTATCTCAGATGACTAGAACATTTTTCAACTTGTGTAATACTGCAATGAAGTGTCCTTCTGGTACTGCTTTTCATGAAGTTGGAATATCATCATTGATCTGTAATTCCCTATCAAGGACAAATTTCTTGTATGTTTACTTGAAAATGAAATACTGCTAGGGAAATACAAATTTTGCTGTAATCATTGTTGTTGCCATAATCATACCACCATTAAAGTTATAGAGCACAATCAAGCAAAATGAACATTTTCTTCTTTGTGTGGCATGCAACTCTGAAGTATGGAAACTGCTGGATTAACACCTCTTAATCTGTATTTGACAGGGAAGGAAAAACTGCAGCTGTGTTTTTCCACACTTTCATTTTTATTTCTGCACTCCTATGTTTAAAAATTATGTGACAAATTCTGCTTGATGTTTACTGCACTGTAACAAAGGAATTCAGAGTATAAAAATTTTATCAGTTAAATATTTTCACAATATTTAATCAACTATATATTGTTTTACTTACCATCATTTCAGTGCTCGCAAGCGTCCAATCCCATATCATCGGCCAACACCTCCGACTCCATCGACAATGAGTAGTCGTCGTACCTGGAGCAGCTGCAGTCTGTCTCCAAGGAGCAGTTGGTCAGATGGTACACGTTCTCCTGCCCGCTCACTCAGCCGAAGTCCCTCTCCATATAGCCGATGAGCTTCTGAGTACCCACTTTCACTAATCAGAATATTTAAGATAGTAAGCCTCCTATTCCATTTCTACTTAGAATGGATGTCATCACTAGCAGTAGTAAGATAAATTATATAGTTCATTCTAATTTACTGTAAGAGAACTGAACTGCATACTGTAACAAGATTTTTGTGTTCACTCAACACCCCATTGATGATAAATCCTGTATTCCAAATTCACATTTCTCATACTGACAACATTCAGTATAATGTTAACAGAAACTTTCAGGTTAGTGTCTGTAAATTGGAGCATCCTGTTACATGTTCATTCATTCTCATACTTTCCTGTTTGTGGTATGTGCGGTTTTTATATAAAATGTGATCTATAGTGTCATGGAATATTTGGCTGTACTGGCAGTCTTGCATGACAGAAGCACATAAGGAACACAAGACAAATAATAAAAGAGGTAATGCCCATAATTTTTCCATTCTACCACAAAATTGTAACTCGGTGGTGTGCCTTTATAAAGACATCTTCACACAGTGTATTTACTTTATTAGTTTCAAACAACAAAAGCCCACTCAAATTAGTTTCAAACCCATGTATCTGCGTTTAATATGCTCCATTCCATGCATTAGAAAGGATATTTCAGTTCACATAACAATACCAACAAATGCACATATGTAAGATATGTATGTCACGTAGTATTCATTCACAAACATGTTTCGATTGCTATCGTGATCATCTGGGTGAGTTAAAAGAATATTAGGAATCCAAACAAATTTGTTAAAGTGTAAAAGTGAACCACTCAGTTTTTACAAAGAAAATGAAATTTCTTTTAAAAAACACATAAAAACTTGGTGTATTATTTTAGGGAGTGTATGTACACCCTGTACACACTTCAGGCGTACATAAACTAGACACAACAATACACCCAGTTTTTTGTGTGTTTTATGTGGATTTTTAAGAACTTGAATTTTTTTATTTTAATTTTAGTGACTGTATAATAAGTTTGAGACATTCTTTGTAAAAACTGAGTGGTTTACTTATACATTTTAATGAATTTGTTTGGATTCCTAATATTCTTGTAAGTCACCCAGATAATGATCACAATAGTGATCGAAATATCATGTTGATGAATAATAAGTGATAGACACATCTTATGTTTTCGTTTGTTGGTCTTGTTATGTGAATTGAAATATCCTTGTATTTGTTTATAAAATTAAACCTATAACCTATGAAAAGAAGCAATGTTACTGTAATGGGGACGATATCAATTACTTTACGTGCTGATAAATATGAGTCTATGTACCATGGTTACTCTCTATGTAGGGCTAACAAGCCACAACTCTTGTGGCCGTGGCAGCACTTCCAGTAAAATCAGAGGTGCCTCATAGGCTCATTTTGTGCATGAATAACCTATTACATTTTTGAATTTGTGACTTTTAATTTTAGAATTCTTACTGAATATGAAATAGCCCAGGTGGTGACCAGTTATTGTGACTCAACATGAGCAAACTCGTGGAACATCCTGTCACAACCACTGTGTTAACCTTGACCTTCAGAACTTTCAAAAGTGGAGCTACAGATTTAAAATAAATACAGAAAATTAACTAAAGGTATCACATTTCCTCCTGATAAAGTAACTAGACGAGCCCAAGTTAATTTGGGCAGCTGTCTTCACACTTCTGTGATCGATGTTTTTCATCTGTTTGCTCTTTTAATTTATTTCCCAACAAGTCCCTGAGAACAAGAGAATGCCATAACTGTTTGACAGTATCAGTCTTTTTTTTTCACTTTTGGAAAGAAGAATCAAAACTCCTGCACCAATTCAACAAAGTTAAAGGCACATCTTACTGATTCTTCAATTTATTATGTTGGTTTACATGTTGTGTGTTAGAACAATAGCAGATCCAGCATTGAGCCTTATACTCTGTGTGTTGATATTTGCCATAAATACTCTGATATACTGCCATGCTGTACTTTGTGTGCAGTGCTTGAGAGCAACTGATATGTGTGTTTTTGTGAAAATACACTTTTAAGGGTATGAGATCAGGTGGGAATTACTGGAGCAGGCAGTAAGAGTGGAGTTTGTTTTTATGTATAAAGTAGTCTGATTTCTTATTTTATTCAGTGTGTACATTATGGATATCAGATTATAGAATATAACACCAAACTGATATTAATGCCATTTGTCTAACATTAAAGGCTCTGACATACCATGAACCATGTCTGGAGGCTGTCAATTCAGAATAATGTCATGTCAATTCTTAACGCATGTGTAACTCAACAGCACAATTTTCTGTTCACCGTGAAGCATTGTTTCAAAATCCACATTCAAAAGAGTAAACATTCGTAGGATGTGGTCACTGGAAACATAATTTTTAGTGTCCCTATTACAGTTAATATCAAGCATTGCATATTTTTTAAATTCAGAGTTCTAGACAAACATTTTGGAGCTTTTAATTTTTGTTTCAGACCTATATGAACAACTAATGGAAAACTAGTATTAGGACTAGCAAACTAAGCTTTCATAGTGATTGGCAGCATTTTTAATTGGGGAGGGGGAACTCTTTTATCCCCCCATTCAAATCCATTTTAGCAGAAATTATGTGCTGATAATAGAATGGAATGAAAATGCTGCATTAGGTTCTGCAGTTATGTATTTCTGTCTGTAATGCAGATACCAGAAGTATTACTCAACTTTTACGGCCTTTTAAATATGATGTGCTTGTTTTCTGTTTGTTACCTCCCACTTGATTTAGTTTTTAAGTAATGCACGAGGAAAGAATGAGAGTGCAATGTAGAGAATATTCAGGGGTGAAAGAGTTTAGATCCCTAATACAGAATTATGGGTTGTAAGAAGAGTCTTGTGATGAGTTATGGAGCATTCTAAGGGTAATATCAGTAAATCAAAATGGCAATATTGGAGGCAAGAAAAGAGTTGTCCTGTAGTAACAAACTACATTTTGGGCACATTCGTGGTTTACTTTACCATATCACATTGCTTCAGGCCCCAATCAACAAGATCCCATAGCATAATAAGACACTTAGCTGTGTATATAGTCGTGCATGTCATTGAAGGTAGCAGTTCATATTTTCAGTGATTTGCTTTCCGTTAATCTAGTCACTTAACTTCCCTTAGAAAACTGATCTCTTGTCACATTCGTTTAACAATTTTAAGAAAAGAAAAAAAAGTTCTAGTCATTTATGTAATATTTATAATTTTTATCATGTACTGATATTTTTATTTTTTTTTAATATTATGAAACGTGTGCTTAGTTCCTTAATAAATATATAATTTTCTGTATTAATTTTACAAAGTTAGACACCTGCATTGGAGTAGGGAATTGAGACACCCTTATGGCAGTTTCAAAGTATTGCATCCCATTTCAGAAATGTGCAATATTTTTTGTTATTCGTCATACAATTATTTTATTTACTGCATTTATATGTTTATTATAAATGTATATTTACTGTCAGATTTCTAGTCGTTAAGATGTGAAATTCATCTAAAAAAACTAGAAAGTGTTTTAATAGTGATATTATAATGCAGAGGAATTATCCTGTTGCATGACAATACTCATACATCGTAACAGTATGGAAAGCCAGTCGTTAGCTCATTTCCCATCAGGTCACACTATTTAGTGCAAAAGAGATAACTGTTTTGGAATCATGCTATGTGGCACTGATTTCCAGTATTATATATTTTTTGTTATAGTGTCAACAAAATGACATTTAGAGCATCCAAATTTAAAATATTAAAACGTTAATACATTCTACATAGTGATAAATTATGTCATTTTACCAACAGTTTTAATGTGATAATCATTTGTTATTCAGTTTCATACTTAAGACATACAAATATGTTTCAAGTTCTGTTTGAAAGTTAGCCTATACATTTTGTTCAAATTACTTGTATCTAGGATGGCAAAAGTGTGGCCCATCAAACGGTGATGTAAAATATGAGAGTGGAAATTGTTACACAAATATCATAGTTAAATTTACACTTTTCTTGAAGGTAATGAATTACAATAAAAACAGAATTTTGTTTGAGGAAAATCCCTCTGTCTTGGAAATGATTTACCAGAATTAAGTTTTTACAGCAGTGAAGATTTATATTGTTCCCTGCTGGGTCATGACACTGTGCAGTTTGGTATACAGTTCAGAGGAACATACTGCCTCATCTTCAGAGTAGAATTCTATGTATTGACCAACAGATGTACTTAATAAAATACAAATCATAAAACACAATTTGTGATAATTATCACCCCTACGTGTTTTGCCACCTGAGTCCCATCCAAAAGGAGTCTACAAACACAAAGGATCACAAGTAGCAGTGCTGGACTTGTGATCCTTTGTGTTTGTAGACTCTCTGAAGATGCGACTCAGGTGCCAAAACATGTAGGGGTGAAACTGATCATGAATTGTGTTTTATGATTTGTATGTTACTGTGTGATATTAATTGCATTTGTTGGTCGGTATATAGAGTACATGAAAATGCACAGTATGAGTAACATAAAATTCAGGGTAGAATTTGGAGTATGTTGTCCAAAGTGTTCATACTTGCATATCTATAAGACTACACATTGTGAGAACCTGTACAAAAAGATTTACTGATACATACAGGTAGTATCAGCAGGAATCTGCCATACTTCAGGGGAATGTTCCCTAGGGTAATTTATATCAGTATAACTAAACATACCTATATCCATACAGGATCTTGAGCTGATAAACAAAACAAAAGCCATATACAGGACAGTTCATACTAGTAAAGTATTTTGAATCCTAAGGAAGATTTTTATTGAACTAGTACTAGTTTTCTGACTCTATTAATGTCTTTGTGGCACTCAGATATTAATTAGATGTTAAGTACAGCTGTTAAAATTTCAGAAACTATAATAGGCCGATTCGTGCCTTCCGTAATGGAACCGTCAGTGTTCAGAAAGATGTTCTTATGTTTCATTAAACGAAGTTGTTCGCATTGTCACGAACATCTCTGTCATGTCTCAGTTCTGTCCTGTCTTCCTTGCAATGAGTGCTGTTTGTTTTTATCTTTAAAAATGGATGAAAATTAATAGAATTGATGAGTAAATGTAAATAATTATGACATGTCAAATAAGTAGTAGTGACAGTGGCTAGAAAAGTCTTGGGACAAATAGGTGAAGAGTTTTAAAAAATCAGGTAGTATCTTATGTTTTTATTGCACATTTTGAAGTTCCTCCTATTCTATTATTACCAACATTCAAATATTTAACAAATACCAGAAAATACATTCCATGGCTGTGACAGAAAACAGCTGATAACATACATGAATAGAGTAGAATACAAGAGTCTCTGTTATATTTTAACCATACTAGAAGACGTGTTTAATGGCAAGCCTCATATCATGTGCTGTTCAGGAAGGCGACTGATCACGACGCAGAGTGTGAACACAGGCCATTCTGATAGAACGTTGACAGAATGGAAGTGTGACACATAATGTGAATTGGTCCAAATTCCTCCCCATTTTAATGTGTATTTGGTAATCAGTAAATGTATAACAGCTCTCATTCCTTAAAATATTGTCATTATCTCTGTAACCATTCAGCTTCAGATATACTACGTAGGTATGTTTGGATATGTTGAAGTAATTTAACCTAAGGAACTTTTTCCAAAGTATTGAAGATACCTTCTGGTACACAGAATATACCACAGTATCTTGAAGTAATCTGTTTTAACACTGATTTGTGATCTGTAGCAAAGTATGAACATGAACAGTCTTTACTTTGAATGTCTCTCAGCATAGTATATATTAAATTAAATCCTGAATCTAGTGTGGCCTATTTTTTGCCATTCTTCAGTTGCATTTTGTATTTGCAGTGAAGTAATTTAATTACATAAGATTTTAGATTTTCAGAATGATTTCTGTTCACATTATAGTCTTCTAGTCTGTGATTTAATGCAAGCTTATCAGCAGATATTTCATCACTGAAGATGGAGGCAGCAGGTTACTGTGAAACTTTGGTGTCTACTGATAAGACATATTATGTCACAGTGCAGAAGTCCATAATCTGAAGAAACTTATTATGTTTGGATTGGAAGGTTAGGAGAAGTTATATCTTTTGAGCATGTCTCTCAATTCACAGAAGTATAATGGATACTATGTACCCTTGTCTCATTACTGAGATAGCGTGTTGTAAATTTAGTAATATTAAGATATTTTGTTGTCATTTGTAACAACATTTAGTTTTTAAAACCAGACAGAAATCTTACTGTAACAGATTTAATTTAAATTTATTTATTTAATTTATTATGTTAGGTGAAATATGTCACAGTGATATGTATGATTATTGATATAAAATGTTAATATTGTGTCTAATATTTACTTTATAATCCCTAACTAGACAACTGATTGCCAAAGTTGTAGTGTTTTTTCAGATGTATTTTACTCCACAATATGAGGGATGTTCACTATATATAATGTTGACTGGGTCATAAAAATGAAACATGTCATCGCAACAGTAAATGTGGCTCATTTATGTCACTGAAATATCATAATTTTTTAGAATAATCCCCAAACGCACTCATGCATTTGCCCTGTCTTCACATGAGCTTAAAATTCCATTGGTCTGTAACTGTGCTCTTGCATGTGCAGCCACTCATGAATAGCAATTTCCACTTCCCCTGTTGTGGAGTCATCGCCCTCCCAAGCATTCCTGCAGCAGCCCAAACGACCAGTCACAAGATGTGATCCTTCAACATGACATTGCAATCTTGCATGGCAGTTTCACTGGGAACGTCTGGGCTATCCACCCTATTGTTTGGGCCACCAAAACAACACTTGGGAGGTCACTGATTCCACAACAATGAGGAAGTGGAAATGGATGGTGGCAAATGCAAGAGCCCAGATTCTGCCATGATAGGATATTTAAATGTAGTTTAATTGTTTCAGTGTGCTTGGGGATATGTTGAAAATAATGATACATCAGTGGATTAAATGAATGCATTTAACACTGTAATGACTTCATGTAATTTTTGTTACCTAAGGAACCTTAGTTACTGAACGTCATATCTCCATCCAGTAAATGGTAGGTGGGGTTGTTCGTCATCCAGCCTTGCTCAGTGTGTGATTACACATACACATATATGTACTACACACAAAGGCCAGGGGGAAATTTTGCCTACCAGAATGACCCTTTGTGCAGTGGAACCACCATTAACTTTGAGGTTCTCACAGAGGTGTCACTGAAGGTCTTCTGGGATGTGACGCTGTGCGATTGGGTAAGTAGTTCTGATGTTTTGAGTAAATGCAGTGCCTTTACCTTCAGGATCAAGACCCTTCAAAACAATGGGAACTACTTGTCCAGACACAACATCCATTGACTTTTCAAAAAGAAATCCTTAAACAACTGGCAGACTCAGATTGCTCAAACAGAATTTTTGTGATTGATTTTTATCCTTGCTAGAATAGGATGGTATAACCATGTTAGAAGTACTGATGTGCATTAGTGTACTGTGGTAGTGCTAGCACAGCAGGCATCAGT
>Ga0123355_10020553_pt1 | contig 10550 bp, 6 predicted proteins | sample TergutEmb28metaG_3_FD_89872 | JGI IMG/M metagenome (GOLD analysis project Ga0123355, IMG submission 89872) | Embiratermes neotenicus P1 segment gut microbial communities from Petit-Saut dam, French Guiana - Emb289 P1 | ecosystem: Host-associated > Arthropoda: Insects > Digestive system > Gut ... | reverse complement strand
TTTTTTTTTTTTTTTTTTTTTTTTTTTAATATTCCAGATCTCGATGTGAACATCCTGGTTCTCCATCAGTTGCTGCAAAAAGTACTCGCGAAATTAGATGAGCTTCTCACTGTGTGGAATTTTTTCCATGATCATAAGCCAATCTTCTTCTACTTCATCAATAGTTGGGTGTGCCAAAGCAGCACACATTCTGCATGTGAGTCAGACTCGTTAATTTTCTTTTTATTGTACCGTTAGGACGAATATTTTGTAGTTGTCTCCACAGGCACAACTAAAGCGAAAATTACAGCCAGTAATAACTGAGTCCGGAGAGACTATTTATTGCACTGAGTACTGCTGCTTCAAAATCGACCTTTATAATTTTTAGTGACCAGAAAGAACACCAAATCGTCAGCAGGGTTAACAGAAAATGACTTTTTTTTTTTATCCGGTAAAAGTGCAAACGTAACCGGATATATATAGTTTTGATGCGATGTGCTTCCGAGATGTATGTGTAAGCTATAAAACTGCGCGAATTGCCTCAGTTTTTAAGTGTGACGTCTAGAAGAAAGGAATTTGCGCTTCTAGTTAAATATTCACAGTCTTCCACAGCGACGGCAAGAATTATATTTCCTTGATCTTCAGTGTGATATCTGTTTGCCAGACGTCAAACGTCCTACAAAAATACAATTTTCGGGCTGTCGTCGTATTTTGCTCAGTACCCAGACTTTTACACTGTTCTTGACACAGTTTAGTCCTAATATTATCGTATTTTGGTATTTCAGTTACCAAGTCATGCCCTTTCGCGTAAATGATAGTTCTTCCTTTATACTGCACCTACAGACACAGACACGTCTTCCCTAGATATTTTTGTGCAATTATCCAGTTTTACTTTAACCTCTATTCCAGCTAAGTTTGGAACGAAACTACAGTCCGTTTTACTGAGGATTTCATACTGTAAATTAGTTTTCAGCTTCCCTTTGAATTTGCCGCATCTGTCTTTAACAAACACCCAACCATAAACTTCGAATTTTTCCCATGAATTCGATACCGATATCCATTAGAAACCAAAGACGGTTTTCCCACTCTCTTAGAAACTAGTGCAGTTTTCACCAGTTATGATTACCTTATTAACTCGCGCACCCACAAACTGCTTAACTTTTCACAACCAAACATCAAATGATTATGACAAAACGGCAGGCAAATCAGTACTACGTTTACGTCTGTGGAGGTGGGGTATAACAGGGCTTTAACGGCTCAAGGTCAATGTACCCATTTTGTGGACTGTAAATATAAGGGTCTGCGGGTATTTATTTTATTCTTTCATATGCTCTTCCTTTTCAAAAATACGTCCGCTCAATCACGATGTGTTTTTGAGTAGCCGCCTGGCCCCCTGTCCGCTACCGTCCACGTCACTCTCGGTAGAATCACTGCAGTGTTACTGGTACGTCTATACGCCCTTGTTTTGCACCCAGAGCCTGTTCGTTTATTTTTTCCGCCCTATGCACAGCTTAGTTTTGCCGCCACCACCACTCCCTCCCCAATCTCACGTGACCGCACGCTAACAACATAAAATAATATTTGTAACAGACTTTTTCTTGTCAGTTTTGCGAAATTCAGTAGTCCAAGTACTTTACTTCTGCGTCACGAATTTTTCCCCAAAATTTTGGCGCTCTAGGTGACCATCTAGTTTGCTTAGGTGGGTTAAGCCGGCCCTGGAAGCAGTGCTTTGTCACTGAGGAAACTCCGTCTTTTACCGTTAAAGCTTTAAATACATGTTATTTTTCACTCTTACGGGCCGAAAGGAACTACAAAAAGAGGGGGTAATGAGATTTAGGTATGGAGTGCTCGTGATGGGACTCCCGTATACTCTACGCTCGTTTCTTACATCACCGGTTTCTGTGGCTTTACCTACTAATTCAATACATGGCAAAGATAAACAACGACAAGCAGAGACCGACCAGGTTTCCATTGAGAGAAGGTAAAGCCATTGTTTCGCGCTGGAAACAATAGAACCGCACCTACACAGTCGCCGACAAGTTTACTTGCAGCTGTTACAGAGTCCAGTTGAATACAGCTTGGGAAAATATGAAAGTATGCAGATGAGGATACACACAACAGTTGGATGGGAAGGGTACAGTCTCTCGAAATAATTCAGGAAACACAATTAATAGACTGCAGTGAAAAACACAAGAAATATAAAAAAAGAAGACAATAAGGTAAACTCTAATTCTCGATACAGCTGCAGTTCCTACAAAGCATGTTACAGTTTCTTGTACTACAGAGGAATACAGAGAACAATTTGGTCCATATGATAAAACTACGGAGGGTGTCTGGTTCGAATCTCTGCAGACACCGACTGTTCCGAAATGTTTAGTGGTTTTCAGCAGTCTTCAATCAAGCAAACTCTGGGACAGTACCTCAAATTATCAAACAGCCGTTGCCTTGCACATTCTTTCCAATTCAGTACTACCAGTTCAAATAATTTATTATGGACCAATGACATTGCCATTCGATAAATCATAAAGAAATATATAAACAGTTTCATCAGATGGCCATGTATTAATGCCTTTACGATTTGTAATATGATTTATTGTCCAGTTCCAAATACTGTGGATGTCAACAAATTCATTGCAATAAACCTTTCTTAGCCTATATCCGATGACTAGTAAGGTTTTTTCAGGCAGCTCAGAAGACACCGAAACACAATAAAAGGAACAATACGCCTAGCATCAACCTGTAATTCTTGACAATGAACGGTGTATGTTTAATTGAATTAATTACGTGAACTGAAAACATTAAATAGACCTAGCGGGAGCAGGATATGAGAGGATGAATGCAGAGGTAATAAGGGTATGAGAGGTTGATTATGAATAGAGTGCCAAAAATATATGGGAGAATGGTTACGAAGATATTGAAGCGGCTTTCAGGTGCAATGACTGAGAAAATTATAAAATACACCAGTAACGTAGCTGCTCGAAGGAAAACCGAAATTTCAAGCCCTCTCCCGAATATAATGCAGGATTGCAGGATAACAGTTACATTGCTTCTCAAGGAGGAAAAGTTTACAAAATGAATTATTCATGAATTAGGTAAAATAACTTTTCAAAACGGCCGTACAGATCTTAGACTTCACAAAGAGTATAACGCGCAGACAGACTATGAAGTGAAATAACCGCAAAACCTTTATCATGCTTCGTACTGTAACGAAAAGGAGCAATAAGCTTACCTATTAATTATTAAAATATTATCAAATCTTTACTAATGGCGAATCTTTGCTATTTTGATTAAGCAGAGTTTGTATAGATAGATGCGGACGTTAAATTCCTAAGCACTTAATTTATTCTTGCGTACTACAATATTTTTATTTCCAAGCGAAAAGTATTCATTTTATTTTTTACTCTTTCAATTTTGTTGTCTTCGTACTACTCACTTTGTTTTATCACCGACACAACAGGTTATGATTAGCCTTAACAGCAACAGTGTAAGAAAAGCAATTTGATATATTTATTAAAAATTTGATTTTTTTATTACCTTACATTAATAAGTTTGCGCTTAAAAAACGATTTTGCAGTCTGGGATGGGCTGGTCTTCCTTTAAAAAATAGGCTCACAAATTTATAGTATATGTGAAACAGAAATTGCTTCGCAGTTTGAAGAAAGAAACTGATGCTGGAAGGCAACATGAGGATTACTGTGCCGGATGAATAAATTAAATCTCTTTAACATTCTACATGAGGTACGGTAAAGACGATGAACAATGCATACGGTATAAGCATCTACAACATAATGAAGTTGTGTGACGTCAAGATACATTTCTTTGTAAGATTTAAACATTTTACGCTAATACCAAATGCTGCGATCTATCGGCAACTTGGCTGAACTTGTAATTGTTTCCATGCTCTACAGATAGCAGCGGAAGTCAAGCGACCCTACGCGGTTGTGCAATTACAACATTTTTATTGTAATGCTTCATAAACATTTTCCTTCGTTGTTTATAAAATTTCCTGAATGTGCGAATAAGGTGAGACAGTACCAGTAATGTTCTAAGTCGTGGCTGAATCTACGAATGTACAAACATTCTCGTCCAGATTGTTCACAGAGTCATTTTTGTCACTCATTTGAGTTTCGTGCCAATGAGTTTTGTAATAAGCCTTTTATCATCATCTTCACTGCGAGTGCTACGTAACAAGCGAATCATTTGATGCCGCGTAAACAACACGTGGTAGGGAATAAAGATCTGTTGCCTTAACTTTTTAACATGGAGACAAATTGGTAGTTAGCTCTCTAACCCCATCATAGCAGAAGTTGATGTTGGTAACAATAGAGGTTAAAAGGGTCGGAATTACGGTGGCAACAACCCTTTAAATTGAGAGTTCAAGGATACACTATCAAGATATGCCCTACTTAACAAATACACACAAGTCACACATATATTACGCAATGATTATAGTTGCCAAGAATGCATGCATAACTGCACAGACTTGTATTAATTTATGCCTGACAGAAAAGCTGTAACCACGAAGCAAGAAAGTAGCCCTGTAACGCTCTCAAGACTAAGAAAAAGTACGTTCCTACTAAATGCCCTATAATATCCGACACAACATTACTTTTTTAAGGTTCCCAGTTGTCCTGCGTTTGTCCTTCAGGTGAGAGTAACACGTAGATACAGCTGAGAATTGAGAACTGATGGAAGAGTACTGGCAGGGGAAAAAGGAAGTTCTTCGAGAAAAATTTCTCTCAGTGTCTCTTAGTCCAACACAAATCTCACAAGGACTGGCTTGGGATCGAACCTGGGCCTCGGAGGGATATTTAACTGTAAGATATTGCTGTCTGCTCTGAGGACCGTACAAAAAAACATAAATGCACCCTGTCTGCAGGACTTGCAACGTCCGAAAATTAAACCTGTTGGTATGTGAAGTAACCACAAGAATAGAAGAGTATTCGTTCTGTGCGCATTCTTAAACGAAGAGCATTAAAGAGATACACGAGTTTCTCAAGGAAGTTCGAAGAATCTAGTTATGGGGAGTACCGAAACACAAGCCGGGCCTATATCGATCCTTATAAAAAGGGTAAAGATTTTCCTGTCCATGCCATGAAGGCACAAATGAAGGAGAAGTATAGCTCCACTGGAAGCTAGTGGTCAACTTCACGACCCAGTTGCTTTACCCCGGGAAACAACTTCGATAACCATTTAATAGGAAGCTGGGTAGGCCACAGGACCGATCTGGGCGTTTTGGAGAAGAAGAAAATGTCTTGCTCCCTACTGGCATTCGAACCCCGATTCGTCAAACTAGTGACTGTAACAATTACGCGATTCCCGCTATTTGTCCTTATATAATTATCATATTATTATTAAAATATTAGTTTACTCAGCAACGCTTGATCAGACGTCGTGTAGTTACGGTTCATGCCTCGTATTTGGAAAGGATACGAGTTCGAAACTCAGCAAAAGACCGAGCTGAGCTTTCCTACGTTTTATATGAACGTTATAGTAGACCAAATTAGACAGCTTACGACTGTTTCATTCCACATATTTCGAATGCATTATTCATAAATCTTCCGCCCACTGACAATAGTAACGTACGCAGCTGACAAAACATCGTGAATAAACAAAAGCTGCACAACGCGTTGTAAAACTTGGAAGTTACACAGCCTCGGGTGAGAAATCACGGGATGAATATTAACTGCCTAGTTTGGGGAATACGTAAAGAAGAAGAGAGTTCATTTGAAGTTCACGTACTAACAATACAATGATAACCGGTTTATCGGCTCAAATTCGAGTCTAAGTCTCGTAGGATCGCTTGCCATAACACGGCGTTCTACAATTCCTACAGCGTGAAGAGCCACAAGGACTGCAATTTGCCAACTTCCATGCATTCTTGACCCGACACCATGTGCAGGTGAATACTCAGCTCCACGCTCTGGTCGTTTTACCCCACGCGAAATGGTTTCCGGTATCCATAAGACAAGAGACCCGATGGGCAACTGTGAGGAGGTCTGCATGTGGTGACGAAGAGAACAAGGAGTTCCTAATAGAATTCAAGAAGCTCACCTAAATACTGCACAAATATCTAGTTCTATGGTCCATTAGAATTACTATGCTGTTTCGTTTCACTTGTTTTAAAAACTCGTTCCTCAACTTATATAAACTGTTGACCGGTGCATTATGTGTGTCGCAAACAAACCAAAGTCTCGCATCATCGTCGTGTTAATTCAAGCAATATTTCATGAACAGTGTGTACTAGCACGCAGGATATGTATAGATCAATAATCTATGTATCAATTTCAAAAACCTGCTTCAGTGTTTCATTGTTCGTCGTCATTTAACGGAAAGGTAGAGATAATGGTAAATACGTCTGTGCACGACAGAAAGGCATATGAGAGACTGGTCGTAGTACCACTGATTTTGAGGTGCGTCATCCCCGTTGTGTTGGTTCAATAACAAAGAACTTAGTGTATTATACTTACAGTCGAACACAACTATATTTCACCTAGTAGTACAGTAGGAATACAACTACATGTTTCGGCCCTATATGTGGACCATCTTCAGGTTGTGCTTTGACTTACAGAGCAGCTATACAAGACGTGTGGGGTGTTCTTAGAGGGTATTGGGGGTAACGAGATCTCGTTGTTTCTATATTGAGTATCATGACCAAGGGCTGTTAAAAGTGGATTTAATATTATAGCATGATAGTTTTTAAGTATATTGTATTAATGGAACTAATTGTAACATATCCGTAGCATAAGAATAGAAACCCACTATGACATGTGTACATAGACAACTAACGACAATCCACTTGTAACAGCCCTTGGTCATGATACCCAATATAGAAACAACGAGATCTCGTTACACCCAATACCCTCAAAGAACACCCCATACATCTTGTATAGCTGCTCTGTGAGTCAAAGCACAACCTGAAGATGGCCCACATATAGGGCCGAAACATGTAGTTGTATTTCTACTGTACTACTAGGTGAAATATAGTTGTGTTCGACTGTAAGTATAATACACTAAATTCTTTGTTATTGCAGTACCACTGACTTTTAAATCCGGAACTAAATGGAGGTGAGTGGTTAGCTTCCTGCGCCTGCCACTGTGTCGGAGACAGAGCCTTCAGTACCCGCCAAACAGGGCAGATTGTGTCCAGAGCCGGTCTGGGCCTTTTGAAGAGAAAAATCTGTTGCTGTTGCGGGGAATCAAACCACAATTCCTCGGCTGTCTAGCCCATAGCCTGGTAATTGCACTGACTGCTGTCAAACTGAAAGCTAAACAAAAGTTCCGCTACAGTGGCATATCTAGAAATATAGCAGTTTTGCCAAGAGGGACTATTACACATGACTTGAGGCCCCCAAATTAAGTGGCGCTGATTTGTTATTGCTGATTGTATGGCATTGCAGCGTCCTCCAGAGGCATAGTCTTTTTTCCACGTTGCCTAATATGTCAACTGCTTGAAAAGTTGAAATTCACAAACTACAGCATAGTGGTTTGATAAGCTTGTTCATTTTCGTTTTGAGTTAGGAAACTAGACTCAAAAGTTTCCATATAGGCTTACTGTTAGCATAAATAAAAGCCTGTGTGTGTGTGTTTTTTTTTTTCATCAAGTTGATACCATGAGATTTTTACGTAACGGAAAATGCCTTGCATTTTGAAACGCATGGGGATAACCAAAACCCGGTCATCCCAACTGCCATAAAAAGTGTAAATTCTAAGCGAAACACTGAAGTTCACTTTTGTCTTATTTTTGTGTGATTTATGTTTACAGAGCAGCGGATATATCTGAAATTTATCTCTGAAGTTGGGTCACACAGTTCGACTTAGTCTTGATAACCCTTCACCCTGCGCAAGGAAACGATAAACAAACTAACGAGTTTTAATATGTTTTTTTACAATAATCGTTCCTTTGACCCTTCGTTTTTAATAAGCGTTTTTTTATTTCTGACATCGGTAGTCAGGAAATCCATACAGTATAGTTTCCAAATGACGAAATAATGTGTGTTATCTTAGTAATTAACCAACTTAATGCACAAATTCTTGTTTTATGATAAGTTTATTATATGCCTCTACATGTTTCGAGCACTAATGGTCATCATGAGGAGGTCAAAATTGTATTATACACCTGTGCACGGGACGGCCACCTAGAGACTGTGATGACACCAGATGCTGTATAATGCAATTTTGACCTCCTGATGATGAGCACACAGTGCTCGAAACATGTAGAGGCATACAATAAACTTGCTATAAAAGAAGAATTTGTGCATTAAGTTAGTTAGTTACTAAGATTATACTGAGATGCATGGTCAGCAAAACATAAAAATAATGTGTGTTAATTTTCTCAAAACATTAGGAATGCAAACTTAAGTGGCCTGATGCCCTGCGACTACAGAGTACAGGCGTATGGGATCAGGAGCACGGAGTTTGTACGGTAATGATTGGTAAGTCAGGAAGTGGATGAAAAACCTTCTGCAATTCGAAAACAGTATAATGTTAGGGAAATATCCTTCCTGTGTATTAGTAGGTAGACCTAACGATAAAATAAGCCAAAGGAATTCCATTTCATATACATTAGAAATAAATGACTGGAAAGAATTACCGTGAAGCGTGTGAACAGAAGTGCAAACACCAAACAACATCGGGCACTACTGCGAGCAACACGTATGGTGGTAGATCGTTAGACCAGCAATAATTAAATTACAACGGGCGGAGTTCCTGAATGGAAGAGCATGAACACAATTCTTGTATCTATTCCAGTGACAAAACATCAGCTATGTTAACAGTAAGGTTGTCGGAATCCATATAGGCCTAGCTTCTTTGACTGATTTGTCAAGCACTTCCGAAACAAAATTTTGCATACATTACCGATTTAATGGTAATTACACACAACTATCTTGTTCCTCCGAATGTCGTAGTTGGGGGGGGGGGGGGGGGGGGGCGGGGGGGGGGGGGCAGTGTGGTTAACAAATTGAAAGCCCCCTACCCTATCTCATGTGAGCCAACGGGGGGAAAAATAGTGATTTTTAGACAGAACTTGTTTAAAAATTATTTTACTTTGAAAGGACCGACATTCCTACGAAAGGCTTAAATAATTTTTAAGTAAGCGCATTAATATTATCATAATTGATTACGTGACTTTTGAAAACATTCTGCGGAACTGGTCACTTAAGGATTAAGATTGACCTGAATTACATATAAAGATTCGATCCGTACCGCGCAGTAAATACACTACACCTGGGTTATGAAGACCAATCAGTCACTGCTTACAGGCAAGCAATCGTTGTTTGTTCTGAAATGCACACAAAACGTATAAATGCACTCCGCTGGCAAAACGTGCGTTTTTTTACTGTTAAACTTGGTGGGCTTAATCACGCATTTTGGCTCCGCTGGGATACTCAGTGTAACGGCCGAGGCCAAACCTTACGGGCAGTAGGAGAACAAACGTACATGCTGCTTAAACCGGAAACATTGGCGACACTGAACAGAGGCAGGAAGCTGAACACTCCATTACAGATAGGAAATAATGTTTACAGTTTATTTGCTGCCTGCCCCACCTCTCGGATACTCTTGCAATTTACGTCGAAAGCACGCTTTCGTCCCCATCACTGCAAAATACCGGAAATAATCCTCGTAATGTAAGGCACGTAAGTGAGCAACTTTATAACAGAGGACTGACGATTTTGAAGCAATTCCTTTGCTCGATTTTACTCAAGAACAGGAGCGTCAGCATTCACGTTTGCTGTGGTCACGAACACTTGACTGTCAAACGTGATTTCACATTTAAAAAAAAAAAAAGTAAGTTATCGCAAGAAAAGTTCGCAATCGACACACAGTAGACACATATACCTCATCCACTTAAATCATTTCTGAGTTTCGTGCGATTCTCACATAACCCGGAGATTATTTCCCTTTGCACAATTTATCAGTAGGTCTATGTAATGGAAACATACATTCCTGTGAAGTAGGAATCAAATTGTTATATATTATCCAGATAAATTGCAGACTTAAGTACTTAAAACGTGTTTGACGTTCCGTATATCAAATAAAAAAATGATATATGTTAAATTACATGTAAAACAGAAACAATTCTAACTGGTTCATACACCTAAAATTAAGACATGCAAGTGACCAGTTTAAAAATATTTAAACAGGCATTTTAGTTACGCTAACATCACATGGTTGTATATATATATATATAAATATAAAACTACGACTTCTTTGAAACCGCCAATAGATGCCTATAAACTCTGTTGCTATGTTAGTGGGTCCCTGTCACCACGGCATGGCGCGTCCTCAGGTTGCGGATAGAGGAACGGCCTCCGATCAGGAGGGTAGCCGCGAATAAATTGGATAAGCAGTCGCGGACAGCCGACGAGGGGTGGTCCTCCAGCTTGGGGGTTGTGCGAGGTGCTAACAACCCCTCCCTGTAAAAATTAATGTTCAGAAACACTCGCAGGACAGGTGGCGGACGCTTGTGAGTGCGGTAATGAACCTTCGGGTTCCGTGAAATGCGGGGAATTTCTTGACTAGCTGCAAACCAGTTAGCTTCTCAAGAAGGACTCTGCACCATGGAGTAA
>Ga0123355_10020552_pt1 | contig 10550 bp, 7 predicted proteins | sample TergutEmb28metaG_3_FD_89872 | JGI IMG/M metagenome (GOLD analysis project Ga0123355, IMG submission 89872) | Embiratermes neotenicus P1 segment gut microbial communities from Petit-Saut dam, French Guiana - Emb289 P1 | ecosystem: Host-associated > Arthropoda: Insects > Digestive system > Gut ... | reverse complement strand
GCGGTCTGCATGCGCCTACTCAAGAACCTGTCGCGCCGGAGTTGCAATCATTGCGGCTTACGCCTGCGTGCGTGGATGGCGATTAAAGGCGAACCATGAGCGTTGGGGTGAGCTCGACAACGTGATCGGGTTTTCTTTGGCGCAGATGTGATTCGGCCTCTCGATGGTCGATCGGACGAGCCGTACGCTCATCAATAACCGCTAACCGCTGTCATCTGTATAATTCCCGCAAGTATGGACTTTGACCAACTCGTCACCTTCATGGAAGTGGCGAAGCTCGGGAGTTTTTCCCGCGCTGGGCAAAAGATATTCCGCTCGCAATCCGCGGTGAGTGCGCAAATCCGGCAATTGGAACAAGAATATGGTGACCGGTTGCTCGATCGCTCGGGCAAGGACGTAACCCTTACCCCGGCGGGCCGCGTGCTCTTTGCCTATGCAGAACGCATGTTGCAAATGCGGGATGAGTCCCTGCTTGCCGTGGCCGACCAGGGTTCGATGCCGCGTGGGACCATCACCGTGGGCGCCAACGAAGCCACCTGCCTGTACGTCCTGCCTGACGTTTTCGCCAAGTACTGCAGCCTCTATCCCAGCGTGCAGATCAGTATTTACCGCAACTTTAGCTACAAAATTGTCGAGAAACTGGAGAATGGCTCAATCGATGTCGGCATTGTGACCATGCCGGTCAAAAGCTCCAGTCTGAAGGCGCACTCGATTTTTCGCGACCAGTTGATGCTGATGGTGAATCCGCAGAATCCTCTGGCTAAGCACGACGTGGTTCCCGTAAGTGAGATCGCAAAGCAGCCGATGTTGCTGCCGAAGACCGGATTCAGCCGCCGGGTGATGGACAAACTATTTCGCCCCTATGCGGACAAACTGCAGGTGCGCATGGAGCTGCCGAGCGTGGGCATGATCAAAAGCTTCGTCGCGGCTGGGCTGGGTGTATCGATTATCAGCGCCAGCTTTGCGCGTGACCAGGTACTTGCCGGACGTGTGAAACTGATTCCATTTAAAGGCCAGGAGCTCTGGCGGGAGCTGGGCGTGGCCTACCGCCGGGACCGCACCCTGACCCGGGCGACAGACACCTTTATCAGCACCGTGCGGCAGTTGGCGCCAGCCTCGAAATGAAAAACGAACGCACTCGTCGGCGGTTGCTGGCCGTTGGCCGCCAAGCCTGAAGTGGTCCAGTAGACTAGGATGGCGTATATTTTTTCATTGATTTTCCCAATTGTGCCGATCAGAATTTCCAATATCTGTTTGCCGCAAGAATTGTTATGGTAGAGCTAGCAGCCTAAGGTTACGCTCCGTTGGCGTGAGCTGAGGGTGAGTCCATTGCGCGGAGGTTCCCATGACGGAACTCGAAGCCAAGTTGAACAATATTTTGGAAGAACATCAGCATGAGAGCGGTCTGCATATGATCGGGGGACGCCGCCGCCTGATTGAGCGCTTGGCCCAGTTCTTCGAAAGAGATCTGAAGGGTGAAAAGCAGCTCCCGCAGCCCAGCTCGTGCGAACGATAAATGATCGGTTAACTTCCTCCAGGAGAAAGCCCGCTACTAACCCTGGTAGCGGGCTTTCTCTGCTTTATAGGATCGAGCGAACGCTCTTCCCAGCGTTCTCTGAGTGCCGAATTGCCGCCCCTTGGCAGGAGAAGCGGCAGTTGCGCGATGTGCTCCCCGCCTTTCATACTGGTGGGTTCTTTTGATTATGAAAACCACACTTTCTCTTTCGCCGGCTTCTCAAGTTGAAGCCGATTGTCTTGCCGCCGTTGTTCTGGACCGTGGTGAGAAGGACCAGAGTGAGGCGTTTGTGTCTGCCGCTGACAGGGACGTCCAGCAGGCCGCCGCGGAGCTGATTTCTTCCGGCGATGCCACCGCCAAGATGTTTGACGTTTGCTGGCTGCACAAACCTGCCGGGCTCAAGGCAAAGCGTTTGCTTCTCCTCGGAGGGGGGAAAGCGAGGGATTTCTCCCCCGCCGAGCTGCGCAAGGTCGCAGGTGCGGCAGTGCGTGCGATAAAGCCGCGTAATCTCAAAAAGCTCGCATTCGCTGCGCCCGAGCCAATGGCTCCGGAAGATGCAGTCAAGGCGATTGTTGAAGGCGCATTGATCGGCGACTTCGATCCCGATATCTACAGGAGCGATCGCAAGAATCAGAGCGTGGATTCGCTGTTCGTGGTTGCGTCCGGCGATCGGGAGAAATTGCCGCGTGTGCTCGACGAGGCCCGCATGGTCGGGGAATCGCAGAACTTCGCTCGCGAATTGGCCAACGAGCCTTCCAATCGAATGACGCCAACCATATTGGCGAAGCGTGCACAGGAGATGTCGAAAGAAGTTGGCTTGAAGTGCGAAGTGTACGGGGCCGACAAAATCAAAGAACTGAAGATGGGAGCTTTCTGGGGAGTGGCGCAGGGATCCGACGAACCCCCTGCATTGATCGTAATGCGACATGAACCCGCGGGCGCCGCGGAGAAACCCGTGCTTGGCCTGGTGGGGAAAGGGATTACCTTCGACACCGGCGGCATCTCGATCAAGCCGGCGGCCGGCATGGAGAAGATGAAATATGACATGGCCGGTGGTGCAACCATGATCGGCGTGATGCGCGCGATCGCACTACTCCAGCCCAAAGTCAAGGTAATCGGCATCGTTTGCGCGACCGAAAACATGCCGTCCGGCAAGGCGCAGAAGCCGGGCGACATTCAGACCGCCATGTCGGGCAAGACGATTGAAATCATCAACACCGATGCTGAGGGCCGGTTGGTGCTGGCCGACGGTCTCTGCTACGCTCGCCAGCTCGGCTGCACGCACTTGGTTGACGCGGCCACGCTCACGGGCGCAGTTGTGGTCGCGCTTGGATATGCCAATGCCGGTGTGTTCTCAAACAACGACGCCTTGTATCAGAAATTCGCCAAGGCCCTCGGGGAAGCCGGCGAAAAAATGTGGCGCCTGCCGCTCGACGACGAATACAAAGAAGAGATCAAATCAAACATCGCCGACATCATGAACACCGGTGGGCGCTGGGGCGGAGCCATCACCGCGGCTATGTTCTTAAAGGAATTTGCCGAAGACACGCCCTGGATCCACCTGGATATCGCGGGCACCGCATGGATCGAAGACAATAAGCCCTGGATGGCAAAAGGACCTTCGGGGATCGCGGTCAGAAGCCTGATCGAGTTCGCGCGGGAATTCGCTTCCATCTAGTTCCCGGCCAGAGTCATTCCAGAAGGAAACGAACCATCGCTCTCCCTGGCGTTCATGCTCACATGACGGGCGGTACTTCGATTCCCATCACCCGCAGCGCTCGAATCAACTCCCGCCGGACCACGGCTGCAGTCGTCAGCAGAAACTTCTTTCGCGCCTCATCCGGCTCCGTCAGAATCGGATATCGGTGATAAAACGCGTTGAATAGTTGGGCCACCTGAAACACATGCTTCGCCAGGTACGCCGGTTCTGTCGTCGCGATGCACTGGTCGACGACATAAGCGGTCTTGGAAGCCGCCAGCCACAGTTCCCAGAGTTCTTCGGCGCCGTCGGCGGTGAGAAATCGCGATAGTTCTTCGAGAGAAAGCCTGGGTGCAACCTCCCGAGAGAAGACGTCGGGATCGAGTCCGCCTTTACGAAAGATGTTTGTCGCGCGCACAACTGCATACTGCGCATAAGGCCCGGTTTCGCCTTCAAAGCTGAGTGCATCTCTGAAATCAAATGCGATCACCGAAGGCTTGGTGTACTTCAGCATGAAATATCGCAGCGCACCGACCGCGATTTGCCGCGCGATCGCACGCCGTTCGGGATCTGGTAGCTCCGGGTGACGCGAATCAACTTCGCCCTTCGCCGAAAGAACAAGCCGGTCGATCAGATCGTCGGCCTTGACGCCAAACCCTTTGCGTCCGGAAACCTCGATGTAAGGCCGGGCCCGCTCATCTTCGGAAAGTTCATACCCAAGTTCGGCCGCGCAGCGCGGCGTGAGCGCAACCATTTCATAGGAAAAATGCGTGTAATGATCTGCGGCCTCATTGTGTCCCAGCCCCCGCAGCGCTTCGATGACGGTGCTTTGCGCTTCGGATTGCCGCGCATCGATGACGTTATAAATTTCAGCCACATCGCCAAAATGGGGGTGTTCGGCTTCGCCATGCTCTGCCGAAACCCAGCACTGGTGCGCGTTCGGGTAGAGGAAAAACTTGCGATACCCAAAATCCTTTCCGAGTAGCCCAAACTTCCACATGTGATACGCGATGTCCTTGCCTACGTAACCTACCGTGCCGTTTGAGCGAACGATGACCTTCTGGTCTTCCTCTGAAACCCGATCAGAAAGGATTGCGTCCCCGTTTGCGTCCAGGCCCTGCATCCCGATCTTCGTCAGCAAATCGTCCAGGGTGTCCTCCGAGGTGTCCGGGCCCTCGCTGGTTGAAGCTTTTGTCGTTCCCGCACGCCGCATTACCCAGCAGCCCTGGTTTTTTCCTTCGCTCTCGAGGTAAAGGACGCCGGCGGCTTTGAGCTTTTCAAAGGCCGCATTCCAGAAGTCGAGATGAAGGATTTCGCTCTCTCGAGGCAGGAAGTCGTATTCGATGGCCAGGCGATCCATGGTTTCAAGATGCCGCCGCAGCACCGCGGTTGAAATCAGATCGGCAATGGCCGCGGTCTCATTCCCCCCCTGCTCGATGGCATGGAGCGTATCCAGGCGGACCTTTTTGCTCGCGGCATTGTGTTCGTACCACTGCGAGACGCGCGCATACAAATCCCAACAGTAGTAGTCAAAACCCGGCCGCCGTGCGAGCTGCTCAATCTGGTCGCGCGATTTTTTCTCAAGATGCTCGAATCCAACAACAACATCCGCCACCTGCACGCCGGTATTGTCGATGTAGTTCTGCACGTCCACCTGGCGGCCAGCGTACTCGAGCAGATGGACGAAGGTGTCGCCCAGAATCGCATTGCGCAAATGTCCGATATGTGCGGCCTTGTTGGGATTGATGCTCGAGTGCTCAACCAGAATTTTTCCGGCGGGAACTTGTCCCCGCGGCGCCTCCGCGTTCGCAACCGCCAAGGCAACCGAGGCGCGATTCACGCGCGCATTGATGTACCCGGCGCCTGCAACTTCGAGCTTCTCGAAGCCTTCAATCGACCCCACCCCGCTGACGATTTCTTGCGCAATCTTCCTGGGAGCCTTGCGAAGTTGTTTGGCTAACTCAAAGGCGAGCGGCAGGGCGTATTCTCCGAATTGGACATTCGGAGGCTCGTCGATCACAATTCGTTCCGGCTCCAGCCGGTAATTGCGCCGCAAAAAATCGCGGATGTGCTCGCCTAATAAACGTTGCAGGTAACGATACAAGGGTCCTCTGGGTGACGGGTGGAGAAGTATGTGATTTTAACAAACCTGCCGCTGGTGGTTGGCAAAGGCGCTCCCGGCCATGCTATCTCCGGTTCTTGCGCCGCCGGAGCGTCTCGAGCGGAAAACCTTTAAAATCAAGATCTCGAAAACCTGCCCGCCAGGGGCGCACGCCGGCTGACATGGAGTTTTTGGGCTCCGCGGCCGGTAACGGAGTGGCCCGGGGCGCGGTTTTTCAACGACGAATTCGATGCGCATTGCTTATCTCGATTGCTTCTCCGGCATCAGTGGTGACATGTTCCTCGGTGCGCTGGTTGATGCCGGGGTCTCGCCCAATCGCTTCGAACAAACCGTCGCCTCGCTGGGCGCCGGCGCACGCCTGGAAATTTCGCGGGTAAATCGCAGCGGGATCAGCGCGACAAAAGTTGATGTGGTGGTGGATGGCGGCAAAGAGATGCCAGCAGAGCGGCGAACCGCGGCGGACGTAAACCGGCATTCGCGTGAACACCCCCACCCCCATCCGCTGGCTCACGACCAGCCGGCCTCGCGCGGGCATTCCCAGGACAAACATGGCCGTGGACTCGCGGAGATCCGCGGCCTGATCGGCAGTGCCACGCTCACTGACTCCGCCAAGAAGACCGCAATTGAGGCTTTCGAGAAGCTGGGCGCCGCGGAAGCGAAAATTCATAACCTTCCGATCGAGAAGATACACTTCCACGAAGTCGGTGCGGTGGACGCGCTCGTGGACATTACCTGCGCCGCCCTGGGCGCGGAGGCCTTGGGCGTAGACGAGTTCGTGTGCTCACCCTTAAACGTAGGCGGTGGAATCGTGGAATGCGCCCACGGCGCATTTCCCGTGCCTGCGCCGGCTACGGTTGAGCTGCTGAAAGGAGCTCCGGTGTATTCGTCGGGCCTCGCGGCGGAACTAGTAACCCCGACCGGAGCGGCAATTGTGAGCACACTGGTAACCCGATTCGCGCCGTTTCCCGCGATCAAGATTGAGAAATCGGGATACGGCGCTGGGACGCGAGATTTTCCCGGCCACGCCAACGTGTTGCGGATCACGATTGGCGAGGCTCGGCTCCGCACCGACGAGAGCGTGCGCGCCACCGCCTCCGGCGAAGAGAAAATCTCCGTTCTCGAAGCGAGTTTGGACGATCTAAACCCCCAGGTCTTCGGCTACGTGATGGATCGACTGCTCGAAGCCGGAGCACTCGATGTTTTCGGGACCGCGGTGCACATGAAAAAGAATCGTCCCGGCAGTTTGCTCACGGTTCTTGCGAAACCGGAGAATGCGGACGAACTTGCGCAAATCGTATTCGCGGAAACAACCACCTTAGGCGTCCGCCGCCGCGAAGAAAAACGTCAGGCGCTGGCGCGCAGGTGGGAAACGGTGCCGACGCGGTTTGGCGACGTGCGCATAAAAATCGCCAGCATGAGCGGAACCGTCACCAGCTATGCCCCCGAGTACGAGGACTGCCGCCGCATCGCCGCCGAACAGCGTGTACCATTGAAGGTGGTGATGCAGGAAGCGGTGCAGGCCTATCTGCGAAAATAAACAGGACCATTGCCACTCGAACCTGCGGTTCCACCGAAAATGTCGAAAAAATTCTACATTACAACACCTATTTATTACGTGAACGCCCAGCCCCACATTGGGCATGCCTACACCACCATCGTCTGCGATGCGGTCGCGCGCCGCCAGCGCATGGCGGGCTACGATACTTTTTTCCTTACTGGTACGGACGAGCACGGGCAGAAGATTCAGCGCGCGGCCGAAGCTGCAGGTAAATCGCCGCAGCAGTTTGCCGATGAGGTTTCGGCTCAGTTTCGTTCCCTGTGGGACCGGATGGGGCTCACCTATGACGACTACATCCGGACAACGTCGGGCCGCCATAAGCGCGGGGTGCAAGAATTGTGGCGGCGAATCAGCAATAACGGCTACATTTACAAAGGCAGCTACACCGGGCAGTATTGCGTCTTCGACGAAATGTACGTGGAAGTCGCTCCCGGGGAAAAATGCCCGGAGTGTGGCCGCCCGACCGAGACGGTAAGAGAAGAAAATTACTTTTTCAAGCTTTCGGCGTTTGCCGAGCCCCTCCTCCAGCTTTACCTGAGCCAGCCGGATTTCATTCGCCCTGAAACACGGCGTAACGAAGTGATCGGGTTTGTGCGCTCCGGGCTGCGGGATCTCTCGATCAGCCGCTCGACGTTTTCCTGGGGCATTCCCGTTCCCGATGACCCGAAGCATGTCATCTATGTCTGGCTGGATGCGCTGGCAAACTACATTACCGCGCTCGGATACGGGTCTCCGGACGACAGCAAGTACAAGAAGTTCTGGCCGGCCGACGTTCATGTGATTGGCAAGGAAATCGTGCGCTTCCATTGCGTTTACTGGCCGGCCTTTCTCATGGCCGCGCGCTTGCCATTGCCCAAATCGATCGTCGCCAATGGCTGGCTGCTCTTTGAAGAAAACAAAATGTCGAAGTCGCGCGGCAACGTCGTGCGTGCAGAAACCATCCTGGATGTTCTGGGCGCCGATGCGCTGCGATACTTCCTGCTGCGCGAAGTCGTGTTTGGGCAGGATGGGTCGTTTTCCTTCGATGCCCTGGTGCAGCGCTACAACTCCGATCTCGCGAACGGGCTCGGAAATCTGGCCAGCCGGACTTTGGCGATGATCACCCGTTATTTCCGGGCAGAGGTCCCATATCCCTCGCTCGCCGCCGCCCACACGTCCGCCGATGACATGATTGCGGCGCTCGCCAAGCACACCATCCGCGAGTTTCACGAATTGTTCGAGCAGTATCAGTTCTCCCGAGCGCTTGAACTCGCGTGGGCTCTGGTGGCGGCCGTCGATAAGTACATCGTTGAAAACGAACCGTGGTCGCTCGCGGAAAAGCAAGATGAGAGTAGCCGCGCCCGCCTGGCGACGGTGCTTTACACCTCGGCAGAGGCCCTGCGAATCGTGACCGCGCTGTCGCATCCGGTTGTGCCGGACGCGACAAAGAAGATCTGGGCGCAACTCGGGCTGGGTGACATTACGAAATTCTCGCTTGCAGATTTGAAATGGGGCCAGCTCCAGTTAGGCACCAGGTTAGGGAAGGTCGAGCCGGTGTTTCCCCGGGCCGATAAGAGCGTAATCGAGAGGATGCAGGGTATGGAAGATCAACAACGAACCGCCTCGGCCGCGACCGAAGCCCCGACGGCTCAGCCGGCGGTGGTAAAGGATCTGGGAGTTCGGGCGGCCTCGCCCGGCGGAAGCAGTGAGTCGTCGAGGCAGAGTTCGAGTGGGGACGGCAGGATCACTATCGACGATTTCTCCCGGGTCGAGCTTCGTGTCGCGCAGGTGAAAGTGGCCGAAAAGGTGAAAGGCGCGGACAAACTGCTGCGGCTGGAAGTGGACTTGGGAGATGAAGTCCGCCAGATCGTTGCCGGAATTGCCGAAGCCTACCCGCCCGAGAGTCTGGTTGGACGAAAAGTCGTGATCGTGGCCAACCTTCAGCCACGAAAACTTCGTGGGCTGGAATCGAACGGTATGATCGTGGCGGCTTCTCTCGAAGGCGGAAAACCCGTACTGGCGGGTTTTTTGGAAGATGTGCCGGTGGGCGCCAGACTGAAGTAGCTGGCGAGAGGAGACTCTGGTTCTCGCCTAAGCTCCACTGCATGCACGGCCACTCAGCTCTACGCAGGTGGCCCTAGAACGGAGAGGAGTTGGTTGTCCACAGTTGCTGGCGGTCGAGCCGCGATGGCCTGCAACTCTAACCAGCAATGTTCGTCGACTCCCATTGCCATCTCGAGGGCCCTCGCTTTGACTCCGATCGCGAGCAAGTGATCGCCCGTGCCCGCGCAGCCGGGGTGCGAAACATGCTCGCCATCGGCACCGGCGATGGCCCCCCTACGCTCGACTGCGCGGTCAAGCTGGCGAAGAACTATGATGTCGTCTACGCCACGATCGGGATTCATCCCCATGAGGCAAACCTGTCCACCGATGGCGACTTCGATCGATTGCGTCAACTCGCACGAGAACCCAAGGTGATCGCATGGGGCGAGATTGGTCTCGACTATTACTACGACCAGTCCCCGCGCGACACCCAGAAAAACGTCTTCCTCCGCCAAATGGAGCTTGCCCGTGCGGCCAAGCTGCCCATCGTCATTCATTGCCGCCCGTCGGATCAGAGTGACAATGCATGGGAGGATTGTCTCGCCCTGATCGAAGAACACTGGCACTCTTCCGGTCTCGGCGGAGTACTTCACTGTTTCACCGGCGACTGGTCACACGCGAGCCGCGCCCTCGACATGGGCTTCATGATTTCCTTCGCGGGGAACGTGACCTTTCCCAAGGCGCAGCCCATTCAGGATGCGGCGACCAGGGTGCCGCTCGACCGGCTGCTGATCGAGACCGATTCTCCGTTTCTTGCCCCGGTGCCTTATCGCGGCAAACGCAACGAGCCCGTTTTCGTTAAGGAGGTCGCGCGACGGATCGGCGAGCTGCGCGGTTTGTCGATGGAGGAGGTCGGCGAGCGCACGGCCCAGAACTTCTACCGCTTCTTTGCCGTCGACGCCACGCCGCAATTGCGATGAAGGCGGGAGGGAGGGGAGGGAAAGCGGGCCGCAGCTGCCGGGTTGGCGGTGTGCGCTAAAATGGGGGTAGCCCGCAAGCGCCTGGTGCGCTCATTCTCGACCCGAAAAGAGTACAGGATATGTCTCAAAATAACGGAAATGCGAACCCTGGCCTTCGCCTGAAAACCGGCCTCGCCGAAATGCTTAAAGGCGGCGTCATCATGGACGTGACCGATGCGCGGCAAGCCGAGATCGCCGAAAAGGCCGGCGCAGTTTCGGTCATGGCCCTCGAAAGGGTGCCGGCGCAGATCCGCGCCGAAGGCGGCGTTGCCCGCATGGCCTCGCCCAAGAAGATTCGCGAGATCATCGAAGCCGTTTCGATTCCGGTGATGGCAAAGTGCCGCATCGGCCACTTCGCCGAGGCGCAGATTCTCGAAGCGCTGGGCGTTGACTATATCGATGAGTCCGAAGTGCTTACGCCGGCTGACGAAGCGCACCATGTGGACAAGCATGCTTTTAAGGTTCCCTTCGTGTGCGGTGCGCGCAATCTCGGGGAGGCGCTGCGGCGAATTGCCGAAGGCGCTGCCATGATCCGCACGAAAGGGGAGGCCGGCACCGGCGACGTGGTGCATGCGGTCAAGCACATCCGCCAGATCGTCGAGGACATGAGAGTT
>Ga0123355_10020551_pt1 | contig 10550 bp, 12 predicted proteins | sample TergutEmb28metaG_3_FD_89872 | JGI IMG/M metagenome (GOLD analysis project Ga0123355, IMG submission 89872) | Embiratermes neotenicus P1 segment gut microbial communities from Petit-Saut dam, French Guiana - Emb289 P1 | ecosystem: Host-associated > Arthropoda: Insects > Digestive system > Gut ... | reverse complement strand
TACACCAAAACTGTATTTTTGTAAAGCCTTGACTTTTTTTAATATACGGTGTACAATATAGGGTGGATATGGGTAAAGGGGTAGTCAGGCAAGCAGGAGAGTGATTATATGAAAAACATCTCAATAGCAATAGACGGACCTGTCGGTGCGGGAAAGAGCACTATCGCGCGGGAATGTGCAAAACGCCTCGGATTCATCTACGTTGACACGGGGGCACTGTACCGCGCACTAGGGGTTTATTGCGACGTTCACGGCGTTGATGTGCATGATGACTCTGCCGCCGCTGAATATATCGTAAACGGCAGCGTCACCGCAGAGCTGAAATTCGTTCAAGGTCAGCAGCGTGTTTTTGTGAACGGCTGCGATTACACCGACAAAATCCGTACGCCTAAAGCGTCAATGCTCGCTTCTCGAATATCCGCGAATCCCGCAGTAAGGGAGTTTCTGTTGGAACTGCAGCGCAGCTTCGCCCAGAAACATTCGGTAGTTATGGACGGGCGCGATATAGGAACGGTGGTTCTGACAAGTGCCACTCTAAAGATTTTCCTGACGGCTGACCCTAAAGAACGTGCCAGACGGCGCTATGACGAACTCGTTTCAAAGGGCACCGCTGTCAATTACGAAGATGTTCTGGCTGACTTAATAAAGCGGGATTATGACGATTCCAATCGCGAACACGCCCCGCTTAAACAAGCCGACGATGCAATTATAGCCGACACTACAGGGAACACATTTGAACAGTCCGTTGAAATGATGATGAGACTTATCAGGGAGCAAATTGAGCAAGTTAGGGAGCAAATTGGGGAGCGTATATGAACAAAATCAGCAGCTTTTTCTATTACATTGCACGCTATTTCGTGCAGTTTTACTTCCGGGTGAAGCATAGAATAACCGTATACAACAAGGCTAATCTGCCGAAAAAGTACACGGGAGGTTACATTATCGCCTGTAACCATCAAAGTTTTTCCGACCCTCCAGCAGTTGCCGCGGTGGTTAAGGGAAAGTTCTCGTTCATGGCGAAAGATGAGCTGTTCCGTAAAAATCCGCTTTTTACGTGGCTGATAAGAAGATGCGGAGCGTTCCCGGTAGTGCGGGGGACGGGAGACAACTCGGTAATCGACAACTCTGTCGCATACCTGAAAAAAGGGCGGGTCCTCGTGATTTTTCCGGAAGGCACACGCTCCAAAGACGGGACACTTGGCAGACCAAAGTCGGGCGTGGCGTTGATTGCTGCGACTGCGAATGTACCCGTTCTCCCCGTGTGTATCATGTACGGGCTGGGAGGAAATAAGCGGAATCTTGATTTCGCAGTGGGTGATATGCTCCCCCCCGAAGAGATACATATTTTAGAAGGTGGAGATAGACGGGAACTCAAGCGGGTTGCTGTGCGTATACTAGACAGTATAAAAGAATTGCAGCAGCAAATACTACAAGCCCGACAAGGAGGAGGCGAATCCATTGAACAGTAACGTAACCTACAAATATATCCGGCAAAATAAGGATATTCAGACGTATATTGCACATGCAGACGCTGCACTGTACTCGATTGGGTACACCGAACATTCGACCGCTCACGCAGAAATCGCTGCAAGAACGGCGCATATGATTCTGTCAACGCTTGGCTACCCTGAAAGGGTGTGCGAACTGGCCCAAATCGCAGCGTATATGCACGATATGGGCAATGTAATCAACCGCCAAGACCATGCGCAGAGCGGGGCTGTAATGGCGTTTCGTCTGCTGGATTGTATGGGAATGCCCGCAGAGGAAATCGCTACAATAGTTTCTGCAATAGGCAACCATGACGAGAAGACGGCACGCCCCGTCAATCCTATAGCGGCAGCGGTAATTTTAGCGGACAAATGCGATGTGCGACGTTCAAGAGTGCGCCTTTCGGTTCAAGAAGCGCTGAGTGGTGACGGGGTCACCGACGATGTTCACGACAGAGTGAACTTCGCCTGCGTTAAATCGGCTGTGAGCGTCACAGAAACGCTCGACGCAGTTGTGCTTGATTTAACAATTGATGAAAAAATCAGCTCAATTATGGAGTATTTCGAAATTTTTCTGAACAGAATGGTGCTTTGCCGCAAAGCGGCGGAGACGCTGAAGGTAAGGTTTGATTTGATTATGAATAATTCTAAGGTGTTGTAAGATGAATGTCAGACTTTTACCTAAAGCGGCTAAATATCTGTCAAAACTTGATTTCCCTATAAAAGGACGTATTTCGGGGGCATTAGCAAAGTTGTCGCTTGAGCCGCCACAAGGTGACATAGTAGCAATGAGCGATAAAGATGGGTATCGTTTGCGGGTAGGAAAATACAGGATTTTATTTGATATTGAAGACAGTGAAGTTGTGATACATGGCATTGGTTTGCGCGGACAAATCTACAAATAGGAGGAGTATTAGATGTCTACAGTTAAAAAAGAGGTGCTGGGTTATATAAGAGAAATTCCTGATAGCAGCTTAAAAGTCCTAATACCGCTATTATCTGCGTTTGTAAATGAAACTCTAATCATTGAGACGGACTTAACAGAGGAAGAGAAAGAAATTATCCGTGCGGGGCGCGAGGAGTATAAAAAAGGTAATTTTGTTTTATTGGAAGATGTGCTGTTGGGATACGAATAAACTATGAAACAAAACCGCTGTATAATTTCCGGTATTGACATTTCGCGATTGCCCTTTGAATACAATGAGGACAGTTACGAATGCCAATCTGTAAAAAACAAGCTCCTGAATACAATCATTAACCTCCACAATGACGGTGTTGACGAGTTCTACACCGACTGCAGTTTCGGGTTCCCGCTGTGGGGAGGCGAAATCGTAACGGGGTTGATGTTGTACAACGACATCAGATTGTATGTTGTGTATCCATACGAGAATCAGCCGTACAGGTATGCCCCGAACTGGGCGGACAGGTTGTACAAAGTCCATGAACGCTGTACCGATGTGATTCCCATGTACCTAGAACACGACATAATAGATGACACAACTCTGTTTTTGCAGGACGAAGCTGAGCTAACCGAAAAAGCCGCCGACTATATGCTGGCAGATTGTGGTCAACTACTGTTCTGCGGAGACGGGCAGGGGGACTACATTTATGAAGAATCAGTCAGACTGGGGCTGGAAATCACGCTATTAGATTTATAAAGGAGAAAACACATGAGAAGAACAGGAACGGTTTCACGGGGGATATGCGCACCTATAATCAAGCAGGGAAGGAACCTTGTGGAGGTTGTCACAGATTCGGTGATGGCTGCGGCTATCCAGGAGGGGTGCGAACTAAATAACCGTGATGTAGTCGGCGTGACCGAATCAATACTGGCGCGCGCTCAAGGAAATTATGTGACGTTAGAGCAGATTGCGGCAGATGTCAGGGAGAAAATGCCGGCTAAAGATATAGGGCTGATTCTGCCGATTTTAAGCCGCAACAGGTTTTCTGCGATTTTGCGGGGTGTTTCCATGGCACATAAAGGTATGAAGCTGTACATCATGCTCGCCTACCCATCTGACGAAGTCGGCAACCCTTTGATTAGTATGGATATTCTCGATGAAAAGGGCATTAACCCTTGTATCGACACCTTTACGGCTGATGAATTCACCGAAATTTTCGGCGATATCACCCACCCGTTCACGGGAGTGGATTATATAAAATATTACAAACAAGCCGCCGAAAATGCAGGTGACGGGATTCAAGTGGAAATAATCATGGGCAACGACCCCCGTATGATTTTGAAATACACAGGGAACGTAATCTGCGCTGATATTCACACGCGCTTTCGCTCAAAACGGCTGCTAAAAGCGGCGGGGGCAAAAAACGTCATAGGGCTTGACGATATTCTAAACGCCCCTGTTGACGGTTCGGGCTTCCACCCAGAATACGGTCTCCTCGGCTCAAACCTTGCCACCGACAACACAGTCAAGCTGTTCCCGCGGGATTCGCAGGAGTTTGCAGAAAAACTCAGCGCAAGGTTCCTTGAACTGACGGGCAAAAACATAGAAGTCATGGTGTATGGGGACGGGGCATTCAAAGACCCTGTCGGCGGAATATGGGAACTGGCTGACCCTGTGGTTTCGCCCGGATTTACAGGGGGGCTTACAGGCACTCCCAACGAAATAAAGCTGAAGTATTTAGCTGACAACGCCCCAGACGCAGACACAGAAGAAGCAATCAAAGCGGCAATCAGGAACAAAAAGGCAGATTTAACAGGCGACATGGCGGCTCAAGGAACCACTCCCCGCCGTCTGACGGATTTGATCGGCAGTTTGTGTGATTTAACGAGCGGCTCGGGAGATAAGGGAACTCCTATTGTTTTAGTGCAGGGGTATTTTGACAGTTATGTGGATTGACGGACAATTGACAGTTAAGGCATTCTTAAGGGGGGAATATGTTCACAAAAGTCAATGGCATAGGTTTGTTTGGGATGAACGCTTTTCCTGTTGCGACTGAGATTCATGCGGGGAAGGGGATTTCGGATTTTCGTATAGTGGGGCTGGCAGACGCGTCCGTTCAGGAAAGCAGGCAGCGTATTTTCAGCGCACTGAAAAATTCGGGAATTGAACTGAAAAACAAGTCGTTCATAATAAACCTTGCGCCCGCTTCTGTGAAAAAAGCGGGTTCTTCCTATGATATGGCGATTTTGGCGGCAATTTTGGCAGCTCAGGAAAGCATAGAGGTCGATTTACAGTCAGCCGCATTCTTCGGGGAAGTGAGTCTTGGAGGCGGAATCAATGGAGTCTGCGGGGCACTCTCCATGGCTATAGAAGCTCAGAAAAATGGAAACCGTGAGTTATTCCTCCCTCACGAAAACGCTGCCGAAGCAAGTGTGGTTTCGGGGCTGAAAGTGTATGGTATCGAGACGGTCACTCAGCTTAAAAATCACCTGACGGGGAGAAAACCCGTCACCCCGCATAAACCCTATGTTCCTGAACGTGCCGCATACCACACCCTGCCGGACTTTGTCGACGTCAAGGGGCAGGAAAACGTCAAACAGGCACTGACAATCGCAGCGGCGGGATTCCACAACGTACTTATGATTGGCACCCCGGGGACGGGCAAATCCATGCTTGCGAAAAGAATCCCCTCGGTACTGCCTGCAATGACTTTTGACGAAAGTATCGAGACCACTCAGATTCACTCTGTAGCGGGGATTCTTGATAATAATGCGCCTCTCGTAGTAAACCGTCCTTTCCGCCCGGTAAGCCATACCGCATCAGCGGCGGGGTTGTGCGGGGGCAGCGGAATCCCCCGCCCGGGTGAGATTTCGCTGGCGCATAACGGCGTATTGTTTCTGGACGTGTTGCCCGAATTTGACCGCCGAACACTTGAGACGTTGCGGCAACCTGTCGAAAACCGCGAAATAGTCATCTCACGTGCAACCGGCTCTGTGTGCTATCCGTGCAATTTTATGCTTGTTGCCGCAATGAACCCCTGCCCATGCGGAAATTTCGGGCATCCAACCAAACAATGTGTGTGCTCACCTCAGGCAGCGGCGAAGTATGCGGGAAAAATCAGCCAGCCTGTCTTGGATAGAATTGATATTCAAGTAGAAGTCAACCCCGTCAGCTATACGGAGCTTTCTGGGGAGGGGGCTGCAGAGGCTGCGGCAGAGAGTTCTGCAACAATTCGTGAAAAAGTTGAAAAAGCACGCTTGATTCAAGAAGAGAGATATCACGGAACTGCCGTGAGGTCTAATTCGGAAATTGAGCCGTCAATGCTGGGCGAGGTCTGTGTTATGGACGATTCGGCAAAGACGTTAATCAAGAACGTGTTCGATAAGCTGGGAATGTCAGCACGAGCATATGATCGCATTTTGAAAGTAGCGCGCACGGCGGCAGATTTAGATGAAAGTGGGCTGATTATGAAGAAGCATGTTTCACAGGCTATCAGTTACCGGAGTTTGGATAGGAAGTACTGGGGTAGGGGGTAGTTTTTTATCAAAAAAGTTTGGATGGGAGGCGATTAACAACCCCCCACATTTCCACACCCTCTCCCACCCACTCAACCCCACTCCCCAAGCCACCCCACCCAATACAAAAAGTCCGGAAAAGTATACTTTTCCGGACTTTTTGTATTGGTTTTTTGGCTTGGTGTTGAGTGAGGTTGAGTGGGGCGGGAGGTTGTGTGGGTTTGGAAATGTAGGGGGTGTTGTGTTAACTATAATTGCCCACCATCCTTATCACACTCTCAACCCCTAACACCCTAATCGCATATATAGTATCGACTCGAATCGACAACCACAATATATAGTATCAACTCGCGTTTTCACGATAAACCTCACTCTATATTGTGCAATTTTTGCAAAAAATTTTCCTAAAATTGCCGTAAACACTTGACAAGTGAGAAAATAAAAAGTATAATTGAAACTAAAGTGGGTCAAAGTGTCTCAAAATTTAATATAAGTGTCAAGAAGTGTTGAAAGTTTTGTGGAAAATGTTAAAAACAATGTGAGGTTTCGCAATGCTGGGTGAATATAAATCGACCCTTGATGAAAAAGGGCGTTTGAATATTCCGTCAAAGTTCCGCGAGGAGCTGGGGGCAAGCTTTTTCATTGCAAAACCACTCGACAAGTCACGCTGCGTGGCAATTTACACAACAGAAAGCTGGAACGACTTGGTTGACTCAATCAGGTCACGACCGCGGGATGAGGCGTATGAAGTAAAGCGCGATATTTTCCCCAGTGCGTTCCCGGTTGAAATCAAACAAGGGCGGATTCTTATACCGCAGACTCTGCGTGATTACGCAAACCTTGAGGGTGAAGCCGTCGTAATCGGCATTGACGATACGGCGGAAATATGGAACAAGTCCGTTTGGGACACTCGCAAGAACAAATGAATCAGTTTAACCACACCAGCGTACTGCTCCATGAAACAATCGCCGCACTAGACATCAAGCCGGATGGACTTTATATAGACTGTACAACTGGCGGCGGCGGGCACAGCCTAGAAATCGCCGCAAAACTGGGAAGCGGCGGCAGGCTCATCTGCTTTGATGTGGATGAAACCGCCATTCAAGCGGCTAGGTCAAAACTAGCCGGATATAGTGCAACATTCCACAACGCAAACTTCTCCGCTATGGCGGATTACAACATAGCCCCATCAACGGCAGCAGGCATTGTGATGGATTTGGGAGTCTCCTCCCACCAGCTTGACACCGCCGAAAGGGGCTTTTCGTTTCATGAGGATGCGCCCCTCGATATGCGTATGGCAACAAGTGGCTTTTGCTCCGGCTCTGCCGGAAGTTCCTCAGACAATGTTTCAGCTTATGATGTTGTCAACGGCTATTCGGAGGAGCGGCTTATAAAAATTCTCTTTGAATACGGCGAAGAAAAATACGCACGCAGAATTGTACGGGGAATAGCCAGCTCAAGACAGTCCGCCCCAATCAAGACTACAGGGGAACTCGCAGAAATAGTCAAACGCAACGTGCCGCTTTCGGTAAGAAACGCCAAAAACCCGTGCAGGAAGACGTTTCAGGCAATCCGCATAGAAGTCAATGATGAACTAGGCAGCCTCTCAAAAGGGCTGGATACCGGGTTTGATATTCTGGCTCCCGGCGGCAGATTCGCTGTGATTACCTTCCATTCGCTGGAAGACAGGTTAGTTAAACAACGCTTTGCACAATTCACCTCAGGATGCGACTGTCCCCGAACCCTACCCCTATGCGTCTGCGGAAAGACCCCCAAAGCCATCCACATAACCCGCAAACCAATAACCCCCGGCGAACCCGAACTAAACACAAACCGCCGCGCCAGAAGCGCAAAACTCCGAGTAATAAAAAAACATATGTTCGTCAGGAGGTAAAAAATGCTAAGATACCAAGCAACAGCCAAGTCTAATTCTTTGGATTTGAACATATTCGATGTAGACGAAACCGAAAGGGCCGGGTACGTAAAAAAGAGCCACGAAAGAACTGAAAGGCTGAGGAACCCAAACGCTGCCCCGTCTAAAAGAGGCAGTTGGTTCTTACTGATTGTTATTGCCACTTGCGTTCTCGCTGCTCTTGTGATTTATATTTCGGGGCAGATTCAGGTTGTGGAAGTCCATGCCGAAACCAGTGCGGTTGCGGCGCGGCTTGATGAATCCATGCGGGAAAACGCGCGGCTTCAAGCCAAGCTTGAGGGTATGGCAACCCCCGCAAGGGTGGAAGAATTCGCAGCTGAAAACGGGCTGGTAAGGGGACACGTCGCTCAAATCACACATATTGTAGTCAACGTGGAAAGCGTAATTGAGGTTGCTGAGGCTGATAACAGCGGCTTCACCGGCACAATTGGCAGCTGGTTTGACAGCGCACTGGAATTTTTGGGCTTTTAGCAGAATATATATGGACAAGGCAGGATTCAGGATTTAGGTTTGTGGGTGTGAAATTAAGATGAAACAGTTATCTCAAGCTCCCGATAAATGGATGAAGGTAAAGCTGTACTGGGTTGTTACGGTGTTGATTCTTGCGTTTGTGGTGTATATCGGCGGAAATCTTTTTAATACAGCAGTGGTTAATTCCGAATACTTCCGGACGCGGGCAAACAACCAGCAGCTTGACGGGTTTATAATCAACGCCAACCGGGGGACGATTTATGACCGTAACGGCAAAATACTAGCGAAAAGCACCACCGTCTGGAACGTGGTGCTGTCACCTTACGACATAGTCGCAAGTGGGGACGACCCTGAATTAGTCAGCCGAATGCTGGCGGATGTGCTGGACCTTGACTTTGAAACGCTCCTTGAACTCACGAGAGACCCAGACAACCGCTATGAGGTAATCAAAAGGAGGATTGACCAGAACCTCCGTGACGAAATCAACCGCCGCAAAGCTGAAGAGGGCATTGGCCATTACTCCGTCTACCTAGTGGAAGACACACAGCGTATGTATCCTAATGACTCGCTTGCGTCCAACATAGTAGGATTCACGGATTTCGACAACATAGGTCAATACGGTGTTGAGGCTTCTTTCGACCGCTATTTGCAGGGAATTAACGGCAGACTAGTCATGCTTAAAGACGGGGCGGGACGTACCATGCCCAGTGAGTTTGAGCGACGTTATGACGCAATTGACGGTAACAATGTTCATATGACTATAGACGTGGTCTTGCAGCGGTATCTCGAAAGGCGGCTTGAAACAGCAGTCATCCAGCACAACGTCGCAAACAGAGCGACTGGAATCATGATGAACCCCAACACAGGTGCGATTTTTGCAATGGCTACTACTATGGGGTATGACTTGAATAACCCCACCGCATTGTCCGAGGCGGACGAGGCACATCTCGAAAATTACAGGCTGGACTTAACCGAATCAGCACGTCTTGAATCGCCCGGCGGGACTATTTCCGAAGAGCGTATGAATGAAATCACCGCCGCCGTCCAAAATGAAAGGGCGAGGCTGTGGGAAATTCAGTGGAGAAACAAGGCGATTACCGAGTTGTATTATCCCGGGTCGGTGTTTAAGGCGATTACCGCCGCCGCCGCTTTGGAGGAGAGGGTGGTCACTCTCGACAGCACGTTTGATTGTACCGGCTCGTCAGAAGTCCTAGGCGTGAAAATTGGCTGCTGGCACACTATAGGTCACGGAAGGCTTGATTTAACCGAGGCTATAACAAAATCCTGCAACCCCGCTTTCATGAACATAGGCGCAAGGCTGGGAATTCAGCGGTTTTATGACTATTTAGGAGCGTTTGGCTTCACCCAGAGAACGGGAATTGACCTATTTGCGGAAGCGTATCCAATAGTCACAAACCGCAACACAATGAGCCTAGTGGATTTAGCAACCTCCTCCTTCGGGCAGACTAATAAAATCACTCCGCTTCAGATGATTACGGCGTTCGCCGCATGTATAAACGGCGGGTATCTGGTAACTCCTCACGTTGTGGGGAAAATCACCGACAATAACGGCAACGTGGTCAAAACCAACGATTCGGGAGTTCAGCGTCAAATCCTAAGCAGGGAGACTTCTGACAAAATGCGGGTTATGCTCGAAGAAGTTGTAAAAGCAAACGGCGGTTCCAATGCATATATTTCGGGTTTCAGAATAGGCGGCAAAAGTGGAACAAGCGAGAAGGTTGACGAATTCACCGAAGACGATATGCGATATGTTGCATCTTTCGGCGCATTTGCCCCATCTGACAATCCGCAGGTGATTTTGCTGATAGTTGTAGACGAACCCAATCCCGGCAGCTATCCCATTTATGGAAGCCAAGTTGCAGCTCCCGTTGTTTCAGCGGTGTTCAGAGAAAGTTTCCAGCACCTAGGAATTCACCCGCAATTCACGGCGGAAGAACAAGCCGCTCAAGACACAGTTGTGCCGAATATGAGGGGACGGTCCCAAATGGATTCAACTGCTGCGCTTAATGCGGCAGGACTCTATTCAAACTTTATAGGTGAGGGTACAAGAGTAATCTCAACAGTTCCCGATGCGGGAATGCCGATAAGGCGCGGTTCTACCGTAGTAATCTACCTTGAGGAACAAGACCCGATTGAGGTTATAGTCCCGAATGTTTATAACATGAGTGTTGCGCAGGCTAATCAGGCGATTACCGATGCGGGGCTTAATATCAGACTTTCG
>Ga0123355_10020550_pt1 | contig 10551 bp, 8 predicted proteins | sample TergutEmb28metaG_3_FD_89872 | JGI IMG/M metagenome (GOLD analysis project Ga0123355, IMG submission 89872) | Embiratermes neotenicus P1 segment gut microbial communities from Petit-Saut dam, French Guiana - Emb289 P1 | ecosystem: Host-associated > Arthropoda: Insects > Digestive system > Gut ... | reverse complement strand
TTCTATCACGACACGATGGACATCCATAACGAGCGGCACCGCGAGATCTTCTCCCATCGCATCATCGCCAAGATGCCCACCATCGCGGCGGCCGCCCACAAGCACTCTCTCGGGCAGCCCTTCATTTATCCGCGCAACGACCTCGACTACGCGGCCAACATGCTGCACATGCTGTTCGCCGTGCCGTGCGAGCCGTACAAGCTCGATCCGGTCGCCTCACAGGCGCTCGATCTGCTGTACATCCTGCACGCCGACCACGAGCAGAACGCCAGCACCTCCACCGTGCGTCTCGCGGGCAGCACCGGCGCCAATCCCTACGCGGCGATCTCCGCCGGCGTCTCGGCGCTGTGGGGCCCGGCGCACGGCGGCGCCAACGAGGCGGTGCTGGCGATGCTCGAGCAGATCGGCTCGGTCGACCACATCCCCAAGTACCTGGCGCTGGCCAAGGACAAGTCCAGCCACTTCCGCCTCATGGGCTTCGGGCACCGCGTATACAAGAACTTCGATCCGCGCGCTACGATCATCCGCGAGATGTGCCACAAGGTGCTCGCGCGCCTCGGGCGCACCGACAGCCCGCTGTTCGAGCTGGCTCTGCGCCTGGAGGAGATTGCGCTCAAGGACGAGTACTTCATCGAGCGCAAGCTGTACCCGAACGTGGACTTCTACTCCGGGGTGATCTACAGCGCCCTCGGCATTCCGCGCTCGATGTTTACCGTCATGTTCGCCATCGCGCGCACCGTCGGCTGGGTGGCGCACTGGCAGGAGATGATCTCCGACCCCGCCATGCGCATTGGCCGGCCGCGGCAACTGTATACGGGCGCGAAGCGGCGCGACTACGTCGAGATCGGCAAGCGCGCCTGAGGGCGCGCGGCGCCGCGGCTGCCTGTTCAGCGTTGCTGCAAGAGGGCCTCGACCTCGAACGTGCTGGCGCGGCGCATCGGCCGACCGTCCACCGGGCTCACCGGCGCCTGGCGTATGCCGTCGGTCGGAAACACCGTCGCCTCGATCGGCTGCTCCTCCATCTCGAAGCGCACCCCGGGGAAGGCGCGCACGTGCTCGGCGTTGAACCTGACGCGCTTCTCGGTCACTTCGTGGCGGATGCCCTCGTCGAGGAGCTTCAGCGACACTGACTCCGCGCAGTCGGCGAACAGATGCAGCTGCACCTCGGAATGCTCGGTAGCGGTGCCGGACAGCACCGCGCCCACGAGCCTCGGGGAGAACTCGCGCAGGTAGCGCATCGCCGCCAGCGCCGCGCGGCGCTGCGCATCGAGCGCCGTCAGATGCGAGGCCCCGCCGAACAGCCGCTGATATTCCGCCAGCGCGCTCTCGATTTCGCTGTTCTTCGGCAGCAGCGCCACGCCGTCCACCACCCCAAGGCGCTCGGCGGCCTTGCGCTTGGCAACGAGGAAGTCGCGGATGCCGTGCTCGGCCATGATGCGCGCGGCTTCCTGTGCCAGCGCGCGCCGCTGGTGGTCGCCGCGCGTCGGGTGTCGCTTCACAGTCGTCGCCTCTCTCAGAAGATCGGCTCGCTGCTCGCCTGCGCCTCCGGGCCCTGCGCCAGGGTGCCGGTCTCATTGGCCGCGGGCAGGTGATTCACCATGAACATCTCCGCGACGCCCTCCGGATTCTCGGCGCTCACGAGCGCACCGCTGTCCGGCGAAATGCGCAACGTAACCAGCCCGTCGGGCATCTGCCGGCGCTGCTCGGGCACGCCCTTCAACGCCTCACGCATGAACTGGATCCAGATCGGCAGCGCGGTGCGCGCGCCCTCCTCGGCTTCCCCGAGCGACCGCTCCTGATCGAAGCCTACCCAGACCGTGGCCTCGAGGTTGCGGGTGAAGCCGTTGAACCAGGTGTCCTTGGCCTCATTCGTCGTGCCGGTCTTGCCGGCGATGTCGCTGCGGTTGAGCACCAGCGCGCGGCGGCCGGTGCCGTGCTTGATGACGTCCGCCATCATGTCGCTCATGAGATAGGCGTTCTGCGCGCTGATCACCCGCGGCGCCGCTTCCGAGGCCGGCAGCGGCGCCGGCTCGCCGTGTGTGGCGCCGCGCGCCGGCTCGGAGACGCGCAGCGCCTGTGCCTGCGTGGACGGCTGCGGCTCGCCCTCGTCGCATTGCTCGCACGCCATGCGCGGGGCGGCGCGCCACACGACCTTGCCGGACGCGTCCTCGATGCGGTCGATGAAGTAGGGGGACACGCGGTAGCCGCCGTTGGCGAACACCGCGTAGCCGGCGGCGACGTCGAGCGGCGTAGCTTCGAGCGTGCCGAGCGCCAGGGTGAGGTCGTGCGGCATGCTCCTGGGAGCGAAACCGAAGCGGCTGATGTAGTCGATCGCGTTGTTGATGCCGATGGCCTTGAGCACGCGGATCGACACCAGGTTGCGCGAGCGGACCAGCGCCTCGCGCAGGCGCGTCGGGCCGCCGAACTCGCGTTCGTAGTTCTCCGGCCGCCAGGCGTCCTCGCTGTTGGTACCTTCCAGCACGATCGGCGCATCGAGCAGCACACTCGCAGGGGTGAGTCCGTGCTCCAGTGCCGCCGAGTACAGGAACGGCTTGAAGCCCGAGCCCGGCAGGCGGCGCGCCTGGGTCACGCGGTTGTACTTGTTGGTGAAGTAGTCGAAGCCGCCGACCAGCGCGACGATGCTGCCGTCGTTGGGGTCGAGCGCCACCAGCGCGCCCTGCGCCTCGGGGATCTGCGCGAGCTGTGCATGACCGGCAGCGTCGGCGACCACGTAGACCACATCGCCGCGGCTGAGCACCTGGCTCGCATCCTTGGGCGCGGGGCCGAGCGCATCATTGTGCAGCTCCTTGCGCGCCCAGGTCAGTCCGTCCCAATCGATGTCCACCACACCCAAGGACTTCACGTAGGCGCGCACGCTCCTGTCCGCCACCGCCGTCACGATTGCCGGTGAGAGGTTGCCGATGGCCGCGTACTCATCGACCAGGTCGTCGTAGTCCGCCTCGCCGTGGTCCGGCAGGTCGACGTGCCCCGCAGGCCCCCGCCAGCCGTGGCGGCGGTCATACTCGATGAGTCCCACGCGCACCGCGCGATTGGCGGCCGTTTGCAGCCGGCCGTCGATGGTGGTGTACACCTTGTAACCGGTGCTCTCGGCGGTCGGTCCGAAGCGCTGGCGCAGCTCCAGGCGGGCCATCTCCGCCACGTACGGCGCTTCCACGTCGTAGAGCGGCGCATGCGCGCGGGCCTGCATGGGCTCCTTGTTGGCGGCTTCGGCGGTGGCTTCATCGATGAAGCCGAGCTCGCGCATGCGCCGCAGCACGTACGCGCGGCGCTGGGTGGCGAGCTCGGGATTGACGATCGGGTTGTAGCGCGAGGGCGCCTTGGGGACCCCGGCGATGGTGGCGGCCTCGGCGACGTCGAGCTTGTCGAGCGTCTTGCCGAAGAACGCCTCGGCGGCGGCCGCCACGCCGTAGGAGCGCTGGCCGAAGAAGATGACGTTCAGATAGAGCCCGAAGATCTCCTGCTTGGTGAACTCGTGCTCCATCCGGTAGGTAACGAAGGTCTCCTGGAGCTTGCGGCGCAGCGTCTTGTCGAGCGTGAGGAACATGTTGCGGGCGGCCTGCATGGTAATGGTGCTGGCGCCCTGGCTCTTGTCGCCGGAGACCAGGTCGATCAGCACCGCGCGCACCACGCCGAAATAGTCCACGCCGTGATGCTCGTAGAAGCGCTCGTCCTCGGCGGCGAGAAAGGCGTGTTTGACGAGCTCGGGAATCTGATCGTAGGTGACCGGAATGCGGCGCTGCTCACCGATCTGTGCGATGAGCGCGCCGCTGCGCGTAAAGACGCGCAGCGGCACCTGCAGTTCGACGTTGCGCATCACCTCGAGCGACGGCAGCGTTGGGACCAGATACACGTAACTGCACGCCAGTGCGTACGCGCCGAGAAGTGTGACCAGCGTCACACCGCCGATGAAGACGGTCACCGGACGAAACCAGTTCCATTTCACAGAAACGATTACCTCTGCTCGTGCTCCCGGCGAGGGCTATGCATAGTAGCCGCCGCTTCCTGGGCAAACTCACCGAAAGGTGGGGACGCAAAGCCTCCGGTCTACGGCACGTACGTGGCCTTAACAGCGGGGTTGCCGGTTCGAACGTTAACGCACTCCGCTCCTGCGGGCCATGCGCCCGCACCTGGAAGTGACGCTTCGAGCGACCGATTCTGCGCAGCGCTGTCTCCTCCCGTCCGCAGCCTACCCGTCCTCTCAACGGACGCTTGGACAAGACGAAACTGCATTGGTTGAGCCTCGCCATTCGCCGCTGAGGGCCGTGCTCACGGTACCCGGTATCGGAGCGCGGCGCCCGGCGTACGGTTCCGTGAGGCCCCTCACGTTCAATTTAACTTTTCGCTGGTATAGTCCGTCCGTTTTTTGACACAGGGCGGTCTTTTCAAGCGTAACCTCCTGAAAATAAGACAAAAAATGCTCCTTCTGCAGCGCACGTACCGTCCGCTCCTCGGCCTCGATATAACGACCTCCTCGGTGAAGCTCATCGAGCTGGCGATGACCGGTGGGCAGTATCGTGTCGAGGCCTATGCGGCAGAGCCCACGCCGCAGAACGCCATCAACGAGAAGGCGATCGTCGATGCCGAGGCGGTCGGCGATGCCATCCGCCGCGCGGCGAAGCGCGCCGGCGCCAGGAGCGGGGAGGTGGCGGTGGCCATCTCCGGCGACGCCGCCATCACCAAGGTGATCCAGTTGCCGCGGGCGCTGCGCAGCAGCGATCTCGAGGCGCAGGTCGAGATGCAGGCCGACCAGTACATCCCCTTCCCGATGGACGAGGTCAGTTACGACTTCGAGGTGCTCGGGCCCAACGACAAGGATCCTGACAGCAACGACGTGCTGCTGGTGGCGACGCGCAGCGAAAACGTCGAGCAGCGCCAGGCGGCGGTGAAGGCCGGGGGGCTCAGCGCTCGCATCGTGGACGTCGAAGCGTTCGCGCTCGAGAACGCCTGCCGGCTCATGACGCACCAGATGCCCGACGGCGGCAGCGAGCGCGTCATCGCGGTGGTCGACTTCGGCGCGAGCAGCACCACCTTCAGCGTGCTGCGCAATCTGCAAGTGATCTACACGCGCGACTTCGCCTTCGGCGGACAGCAGCTCACCGAAGAGATCATGCGCACCTACGGACTGGCGATGGAGGAGGCGGGACGCGCGAAGAAGGAAGGCGGCCTGCCCGGCAATTACCAGGCGGAAGTCCTCGACCCGTTCATCGACGACATGACCCAGCAGGTCAGTCGCTCGCTGCAGTTCTACCTCGCCTCCGGTTCCGGACGCGAGCAACCCGAAAAGATCCTGGTGTGCGGCGGCTGCGCCAACATCGCGGGAGTGGCGGAAGTCATTGCGAGCCGGGTGGGCATAGCGGCCGAGAAAGGCGACCCGCTCGGCCAGATGAGGCTGTCCCCGCGCGCCAGGGCGCAGGCGGTGCAACGCGATGCCACGGCGCTGCTGACGGCCTGCGGCCTGGCCCTCAGAAGCTTCGACTGACATGCCGCGCATCAACCTGCTTCCCCACCGGGAAGCGAAACGCAGGGAACGCAAGCTCAGGTTCCTGGTGGCCCTCGGCGGGGCCGCGCTCGCCGCCGGACTCGCCGCCTTCATCGCCTACCTCGGCTACGGCTCGCTGATCGAGGCGCAGCAGCAGCGCAACGAGCTGCTGCGGGCACAGATCAGGACGCTCGACAAGCAGATCGAGGAGATCAACGACCTCGAGGGCGCCAAGCAGAAGCTCATCGCGCGCATGGAGATCATCGAGAAGCTGCAGCGCTCGCGGCCGGAGATCGTGCATGTGTTCGATGAGATCGTGCGCACCCTGCCGGAGGGCGTGTACCTCACAGCGGTCAAACAGACCGGCACGAAGCTGAAATTCGACGGCGTAGCGCAGTCGAGTACCCGCGTGTCCTCCTTCATGCGCAACATCGACGCCTCACAGTGGCTGCGCAACCCCGGACTCGAGGTCGTGCAGACTGGCAGGGGCTCGGGCGTCGGTGCGAGCTTCACGCTCACCGCCGACCAGTCCACGACGGCGGGAGCGGACGCCAACCCCGGCGCCCGCGCCGCCGGGGGGAAGCTGCGCAAGGCGAGCCTCGAGGGCACGGAGGCCCGGCAGTGAGCCTGCTGGAGGAGTTGCGGTCGCTCGATCAGCGCGACCCGGGGCGCTGGCCCCTGCCGGTGCTCGCCGGCGCAGTGCTGCTGGCGTTCGTGGTGCTGGCGCTCGGCCTCACTTACTGCTTCGTGTGGACCAGCGAGGGTCCGGAGCTGCAGCGCCGCCAGGAGGAGGAGCAGAAGCTGCGCCGGGAGTTCCGGGACAAGCACGCCAAGGCGGTCAACCTCGAGCTCTACAAACAGCAGCTGAAGGACATCGAGCGCTCCTTCGGCGCGCTGCTGCGCCAGCTGCCGGGCAAGACCGAAGTGCCGAGCCTGCTGGTGGACATCTCGCAGACGGGACTCGCGGCGGGGCTGCAGGAGAAGCTGTTCCAGCCCCAGACGGAGCTGCAGAAGGACTTCTACGCGGAACTCCCCATCAGGATCCGCCTCACCGGCAGCTACCACCAGTTCGGCGAGTTCGTGAGCGGCATTGCGGCGCTGCCGCGCATCGTCACGCTGCACGACATCGACATCAAGCCGGACACCAAGGACGCCTACGATCAGTTGTCGCTCGAGCTCACGGCCAAGACCTATCGCTACCTCGATGAGGACGAGATCGCCGCGGCCGAGGCGGACAGGAAAAAGGACGTCACTCACCGTCCGAAGCCGGCGGGTTGAGCGACACGAACTGGCATAACCGAAGGAGCGGCGCGCTGCCTCCCATGACTGACTGCACTCATCGACCTGGTGTGCTGCTGTGCGCGGGGCTCGCCTGTGGCTACGCCGCGCTCACCGCATGCTCGAGCGCGGACGACGAGCTGGCGCGCTTCATCGAGGACACCAGGAAGGAGCCGGGTGGGCGCGTGGAGCCGCTGCCGGAGATCAAGGCGTACGAGACCTTCGTGTATGCGGCCCACGATCTGCGCTCGCCTTTCCTGCCGAGCAGCCCGGGGTCGGGCGTGGGCCTCACCGGCGTGCGCCCGGATCAGAAGCGCAACCGCGAATTCCTCGAGCAGTACTCGCTCGACACGTTGCGGATGGTCGGCACGCTGCGCTTCGGCGGCCAGATGTACGGGCTGGTGGAGACCAGGGACGGGCTGGTGCATCGGGTGACCACCGGCAACCACATGGGCCAGGCGGAAGGCAGGATCATCGAGATCACGGCCGCGAAGATCAGTCTCATTGAAATCGTTCCGGACAGCCTCGGCGGGTACATGGAGCGCCCCGCCGCGCTCGGCCTCAAGGAATGAAGGTCCGGGAGGGAGTCGCGAGAATGCACTCGTCCAGGGTGATGAATCGCCTGCGCGGCACGGGCGTCTGGCTGCTGGTCGCTGCAGCAGCCCTCGGTGCCGCTGCGGCGGCGCCGGCGCGCGCCGTGGACAGGTACGCGCTGCAAGCCATCGACGTGCAGCCCCTGTCCGGCCAGCAGCTGCAGCTTACCCTGCGTCTGTCGGGGCCAGCACCGCAGCCGTTGTCGTTCACCGTCGACAACCCGGCGCGCATCTCCTTCGACCTGCCCGACACCACGCTGGCGCTGCCCTCGCGGCGCATCGACGTGCATGCTGCGGGAGTCGACACCATCGTGGCGGCCGAGACCCGCGACCGCACGCGGCTGGTGCTGAACATGGACAAGCTGCTGCCTTACGACACGCGGGTCGACGGCAACACCGTCGTCGTCATGCTCGGTGGCGGCAGCGCGGCCACCGTCAGGGAGGCGCCGGCCGGCGTCGCGGCGGGCAGCAGCGGCCTGCGTGAGCTGCGCGCGATCGACTTCAAGCGCAGCGCCGACGGCGCGGGACGGGTGATGGTGAAGCTCTCCGACCCGCACACTCACATCAACCTGCACCAGCTCGGCAACCAGATCGTGGTCGATTTCAGTGACGCGGGCGTGCCGGCCAACCTGGTGCGCCGCTACGACGCGACTGACTACGGCACCCCGATCAACGGCTTCGACGTGACCCGCGCCGGCAACGACGCGCGCATCGCCATCACCGCCAGCGGCGACTTCGACCAGGTCGCCTACCAGTCCGACGACCAGTACGTGATCGAGGTGGCGCCGCGGCGCAAGGCCGCCAACGCGCAGGAAGACAAGCCCGTGTACACCGGCGAGCGGCTGACGCTGAACTTCCAGGACATCGAGACGCGCGCGGTGCTGCAGCTGCTGGCCGATGCCAGCGGCCAGAACATCGTGGTGAGCGACTCGGTCACCGGCAACGTGACGCTGCGCCTGCAGAACGTACCCTGGGACCAGGCGCTCGACATCGTGCTGCGCACCAAGGGCCTGGACAAACGCAGGCAGGACAACGTCATCATCGTCGCGCCGCAGGCTGAGCTGGCGGCGCGTGAGAAGGCGGAGCTCGCCGCGAAGAAGGACGTACAGGAGCTCGCGCCGCTGCGCTCGGAGTACCTGCAGGTGAACTACGCCAAGGCCAAGGACATGGAGGCGCTCATCAAGACGCAGAGCAACTCGCTGCTGTCGCCGCGCGGCAGCGTGACGGTCGACGACCGCACCAACACGCTGCTGCTGCAGGACACCTCCGACCGGCTGGCCGACATCCGCCGCCTGGTCGCGACCCTCGACATCCCGGTGCGCCAGGTGCTCATCGAGGCGCGCATCGTCATCGTCAACAACGATTTCCAGCGCCAGCTGGGCGCAATCTTCGGCTGGACCAACGTGCAGAGGAACGGCCAGTCGGGCATCGTCACGACCACCGGCAACGCCGCCGGCACCGATCAGATCATCGGTTCGGCGCTCAGCAACTCCACCTCCAATGCCAACGGCAGTCCCTACCCGGTCTCGATACCCACCGGTGCGGCCGCGGCGAACCGCTACAACGTCAACCTGCCGGTGGGCAGCCCGGCGGGCTCGCTCGCCCTCGGCATCCTCGGCAACAACTTCATCGTCGACCTCGAGCTGTCGGCGGCGCAGGCGGAAACACAGGCGAACATCATCTCCTCGCCGCGCGTGGTCACCGCCAACCAGAAGGAGGCGACCATCGAGCAGGGCGTGGAGATCCCGTACCAGACATCCGCGTCCAGCGGCGCCACCACTGTCCAGTTCAAGAAGGCGGTGCTGTCGCTCAAGGTGACACCGCAGATCACGCCCGACAGCCGCATCATCATGGACCTCGACGTCCGCGACGACAGCGTCGGCACCGTCATAGTGGGCTCGGGCGGCGTGAACGTGCCCTCGATCAACACGCGCCAGATCGCTACCCAGGTACTGGTGAACGATGGCCAGACGCTGGTGCTCGGCGGCATCCTGGAGACCACGCAGCGCGAGGACGACACCAAGGTGCCGTACCTCGGCGACATACCGGTCCTCGGACACCTGTTCAAGAACACCAGTCACCAGAACAACAAGGACGAGCTCATGATCTTCATTACCCCGAGAATCGTGCACGAGGGCGTTAACGTCTATAACTGAGCGCGTCCGGCGACGCGCAGCGCCGCGGCTGCCCGCGGGCGGTCGCGGCGTTTTCGGTATCCTGTCCACCGGCATGCTCGGCAAGACAAACGTATTCCTCATCGGCCCCATGGGCTCGGGCAAGACGGCCGTTGGCCGCCAGCTGGCGCGCACCCTCGGACGGCCGTTCCATGACAGCGACGCCGAAATCGAACGGCGCACGGGAGTCGACATTCCGTTCATCTTCGAGAAGGAAGGCGAGGCCGGCTTTCGCCAGCGCGAGCACGAGGCGATCGCGGCGTTGAGCGCGCTCGCCGGCATCGTGCTCGCCACCGGCGGCGGTGCGGTGCTGCTGCCCGAAAACCGCCGCCTGCTCGCCGAGCGCGGCTGCGTCGTCTACCTCAAGACCTCCGTCGCACAACAAGCCGACCGGGTGCGCTATGGGCGCAACCGTCCCCTGCTGAGTGCCGGGGGAGATGCGACCACGCGGCTCGGACAGATGATGGACGTGCGCGCGCCGCTGTATGCCGGGATCGCCGACGTCGTGGTCTCGACCGACGGCCGGCGGGTCAGCGCCGTGGTGGAGCAGGTGCTGCGCGCGCTCGCCGCCTCGAGCAGCGCGCGCTGACGCGCCGCGGCTCGCCCCGCTGTGCGCACCGCGGGCACCGGCAGCGAGCCGCTCCGCAAGCGGCGAGATTGCGGTCGCAACGCAGTCGAGCACGTATACTGACCATCGGCGGTTGGCCGGGCGTCTCCCAAGAGGCCGCCGCATGCACGTGGAAACCCTGAACGTCGAACTTGGAACTCGCAGCTACCCGGTATTGATCGGTAACGGGTTGCTCGGCCGTGCCGAGGTGTTCGGCGAGCGCCTGCCGGCCCGCGACCTGGTGGTCGTCAGCAACACCACGGTCGCGCCGCTGTATCTGCCGACGCTGACCCGCAGCCTCGGTGCTCGGCGCCTGGTTGAAGTGATCCTCCCGGACGGCGAGGTGCACAAGACACTCGCCAACACCGCCCGCGTGCTCGACGTGCTCGTCGCCAACCG
>Ga0123355_10020549_pt1 | contig 10551 bp, 6 predicted proteins | sample TergutEmb28metaG_3_FD_89872 | JGI IMG/M metagenome (GOLD analysis project Ga0123355, IMG submission 89872) | Embiratermes neotenicus P1 segment gut microbial communities from Petit-Saut dam, French Guiana - Emb289 P1 | ecosystem: Host-associated > Arthropoda: Insects > Digestive system > Gut ... | reverse complement strand
CCTGTCTCTATCCTGGGCCAGCCCAATCCAGTCCACATACCCACATCCCACCTCCTGGAGATCCATCCTAATATTATCCACCCATCTATGCCTAGGTCTCCCCAGTGGTCTCTTTCCCTCCGGTTTCCCCACCAAGACCCTATACACCCCCTCTCCTCCCCCATACGCGCCACACGCCCAGCCCATCTCATTCCTCTCGATTTTATCACCCGCACAATATTGGGTGAGGAGTACAAATCATTTAGCTCCTTGTTATGCAATCTCCTCCATTCTCCCGTTACAATATTATGAGCATACTTTACCAAATATCTGGACCTTCCCAAACTTCTGTATGACAATTCAGTTTGATTTGTGAGATATGAGTTTCTCATGATGGCAACTATGAACTATGAGCTACGTAACAACGTTTCAGTTTACTCGTAAAGCCTATACTTGGGAATCATGTATCTGAATATTTCTCAGTTCTCCTCCAGCAAACAATGAAGTTCTTATCATTCTAATATTTATGTACATGCTACTTGAGTGCTTTGAGACAATTTCTTCCAATCAATTCCTTTTTTTCTTCTTACCCATCACTTCACCAAATTTTCTTCTCTGTACCTAACTAAGCTTTATTATCCCATTTCATTTCATTTACAACAAACATAGAAACCTTTATCTTTTCCTTACATTTCTCATTTCCCTTACTCTTCTTGGTTAACATAATGTCACTATATATATTATTACAATTCTGAAACCTTTAATGCTGTCAGTTTTAAAACTGAATGTATGGTAGTAAAATTTGAATTGTGAGATTTCAGATACTAATGACAACTGTCACTGAGGTTAACCGACATGTAAAGCGTACCTGCACATGATGTGTCTTCGAGACTGCAAGCTCAGCATCACTTCATGTTCTGTGCGATGATTTCTTTTCACTCGAAGAGTACGAGTACTGCATGACCAGATGAGGTCAAGTCCCATGTTGAAACCAGTCCATCTCCAAACATGTTCACCTGCATTCACTAATGTTCTCCCACAGCGAACACAGTCCCTGCAGAACTCATCATTTTCTATTGATTTGGGCCTGAAAAATATTTCCCTCTTAATGCAATAACAGTACATAAAATAACTTGCTCTTTGCAATGTACTCAATCCCCTGTAATGTGACAATATGTAGCCTGGTAGGGTAACCATCCAACAGCAATTCTACCAGACTAGACGGCTTCACATCCCAGATGACAGTAATCTTGATATGCACTGCTGTCAGAACTTCAGACCTTGAACACTGAGTATCAGCTACCTGACTGCTCTTCTCACCTGTTGTACACCCCTACTGAAAAGTCACACATTTTATAAAAGAAAAATCGTAACTCCTAAACACACTGCAGAAGAAAGTGCAAGGAACATTTTATGCTCCTTACAATATTGCTATTATTATTACTCACTCAGTGCTCAGACTGAAACTCAGATGGGACTTTGATTATCATGGCTGAGGTTTCCCGTGGTTTTCCTCAGTCCCATCAAGTAAATGCCACCATAGTATCTCTAATTAAGCCATGACTGCTTCTTACAAGTTCCTCTCTCATTCATTACATATCATCCCACTCTCCAACGTTAGTCTGAGATACTGAGTCATTAAATAAACCATAAACAAATTGGTGACCGCTATTATGAAAACATAACTAATAGTTTTTTCTACTAACTACAGTATTACCAATACTACAAACAGTCATTTGCAACCAGAATAGAGTTACTGTCTGTAACCAACTCTCCAATAATTTCTTGTAAACAGTGTACTCTTTATACCTCACTAACCCATATTGGCTTAAATTTAGATAATTTCATTCATACATGACCTCAAAATGGAAAATATTAACAACACAGGAAACACAAATTACATCTGAAAACTATGGGCTCTATTGTCACAGAGTCACTTAGTCAGGTCACAGTTTACAAATATGGCTAATTCTCACCCTCTGTCCAGGCCTTGGTCAACTCTCAACATGTGGTACCACTGCTGTGATACTGATGGAGCCAACCAATCCTGTGGCACAATTCGATCAGACTTAAGCATATCAATATCCAGATGGTGGTTAACTAGATGTTGGAATCTCAGGGCTCGAAATGGACCAGCAAAATGCTTGCCTTCTCTGCTTGCTAGAAAAGGTTCTTCATCTGCAATTAATGAGATTTGTTATTTGACTGATTCTTTCATTATATAATGATGATTTCTCAACTTCAAATGTTATATAATGCAGACTGTTAGGAAGAATGTGAACAAATTATTTATATATAACATTATGTATTTATTTATGTATCATCAAAAAACTCTTTATTTTACCTTTTCGATTCTGAAAATACTGTTGTGCTTCAAGAAGGCTCTCCCTTGATGAAGACTCCCATTCAGAATGGACGTGCAGGAACATCCAATACCGAAGAAGCACATAGATGGAGAATTCTGTCTGCATCACAAAGAGGTCTGAACTGGACACTAGCTTCTGCATGAGGTCAATGCTAAAGAAAGAAAAATATGTCTTCTGAATTGTTTTGTATGGACATGGAACATGCTCTCGTCTAAGAAAAGTGTTGGAAAACAGCTCAGAAAAAACTTAGATCTGGTATCTAAACAATGTGTCAAACACAGCCCAACAAGTATCTACTGCATGTAGAAAAGTGGTACAGGGACACGTTACCTGATTTCACGAAGACGTTTGGACTGATCTTGGAAGTGACTTAACAGATTGATGAGCAGCCATTTAAATGCTACCTCCTTCACTTTCTGAACTCCATACTCACAAGCTGCCTCATAATATTTAACTGCTGTCTGAAAATATAACATTTTCTTTTAATAGTTGAAGAATAAAAGACAAACTTGATGTCACTTGCTATTTTATTTCACTTCTTATGTGCTCAACATGTTTCGGACATTAATATGTCCATCATCAGGAGCTTGCGACTATTCTGTTGAGTTATCAGAATTCAACAGAATAGTCACAAGCTCCTGATGATGGATATACTAATGTCCGAAACATGTTGAGCACATAAGAAGTGAAATAAAATAAAAAGTGACATCAAATTGGTCTTTTATTCTTCAACTATCACAATGATGCACAGTCCAATAAACATAAGATTTTCTTTTAAGTTTGTTTATTACTGACATTTGGAAGCAATTTCACTTATTATAAAATGCTGGATTCTATTTTTTATCCATCAAGGACTTAATTATATTTTGTTTTTATGGTTCATTTAATGATGCTGTAAGATCAAACAGAGCTGACTAGTATGACAGTGAATAACGAACTAGAAATGATGTTGGGAAGTGGTCATAGCCTAATGTGAGGTAGCCCAGCCTCTGCCTAGATGGACCAAGTAAAACTACAAAAAATGTTAGTCAGGGCAGTCAAATTCCAACATCACTAATTGCTTTCTCATAAATAAATAACAAACTTAACATCCAGTTCCCACGGTCAGTCTTTTAAAGGGTTGAAGAATGCATACCTCTGCATTGACTGTTTCAATCATAATCTCTGCACACTGATCAATGATTCCCTCCAGCTGAAACAGAGTTGCTGTTGCTAGTGTTGGTACCACTTCAATTGGTTCCAGAGTAATCTCATCAAGGTACAAGGATCCCAAAACTGTGTACAAAGCTACAAACAGAGAATTATACATTAATAACAATTAAAATAAATTCTCTGGTCTTGGTGTCATGCATGGTTTCAAAGAACTAAACTTGCAGGATTTTAATACCATTCATTCAACGGAAGATCAAACAGCAAATTGTGCTTAAGTCTATAATCACATCATCCTATGCTCATGGTATGGGGGTAAATCATAAACTAAAAATGTCCCTGTGCACACCATAAAGGCATACAGGTGAGTGTAGATATAGTTCCACTCATATTTAAACTATGCACTAGATAGAAAGAGCTCCTGGTACCCCCTGAATAGGAGGCTAGATGGGCCCCAGAGCTGGTCTGGATGCTCTCTGGAGAAGAGAAAAATTGACTACCCACACTGGAAATGGTATCTCAATTCCTCAATTGTCCATCCTGTAGCCTAATCACTGTACTGAATGAGCTATCCTGCCTCCATTATACTGGAGGCGTGAAAGTAAAGTTTGGTACAAGACAGAGAGGTAAGCAGTCAAATTCACACTCCGACTCCCAAGCTTCCTGGGAAAGAAACCCCAGTATTCACCATCCAGGAAGTCTCATTGTTTCTACAGCAAACACAACCATAGAAGGAAACAGAAACTCCTGCCCTTGCCATGACTCAAATTCCAGTCAGCCAGGCTGTGGCTAATCACCTTAATTAGATATCTCAGCCCACTTGCAGATGAGTTTCTAACACATTACAACACAAATCACTTTCACATTCAATATTTCACATGTTCACCATATTATGACTTCATATTTCCCTGCCAAGTAATACCTTGGCAGCCTAGTATACTGAAATATACCTTCATACAAAATTTAAGGATCCTGCATTAAACAGCATCATTGTTGTACCAAATTCACTTGTTCATACTGTCAACGACTTAGTATTTACAGTGATGGTGAGTAAAGTAGTATCATGATTATAAAGCCATCTTTGGCATCACCTTTGTGTCTACAGCTGGGTCTACTGAAGGATCAACATGGATTTCCACACCTCCATCTGTCTAGCAGTTACCTCCTACCAGTGTGACTTCCTTATTCACACCAAATACCATTGTCTACAGGAACTGTTTCTCTCTGCAGTACAGTTTTGGTAGGGTGGGAGAAGAGTAGCCAACTGTAACTCATGCTACCCATATCAATCTTGTAGTTAATTCAACTGAAATTTCATGTAAATGGGTTGATTACTGTCTGTCAGTGAAATCTGTACTTGAATCAAAAGCAGGAATAATGAACACCTCATTAATGAGACCCTGACAGAGGAGCAGCTGTCCCTGTGCTTAATTATACACAACACCAAACAGGCATGTGAGAGTGATGATACAATTAAATGCATCCTTAACCTCAACACTAAACGGAAGTAAGTGGTCTGCTTCATGCCTCAACTACTTTACTCTTGAGGAAATAGCTCCAAGATATCCATTGGATAGGATGCTGAGTGGACCCCAGGGCCTGGAAATTATGCTTCTGCTAGGAATCAACCCCAATTGTTTAGTTTGGTCCAAAGCTTAGCCACTATACTGACAGAGCAATCCTAGCTCCCAGTGAGGCTCTGACAGAACCTCAAAACATGGCAAATATGAGAAGGATTCTCTAAACCACTGTGTAAGTTGACAAGCTGTCCAGGCACCATGCCCTGCCTACGTAACTGGCTGACTCATTTAACACGCTACAAAATCATCCAAGTACAGTAACTCATTGTCTTTTCTTATATAATATTATGTCTTTATTACTAAATGTCATGACAAATATACTTACAATCAAGATTTATCTTAGGGTCTATGACTTTAATGTGTACAATGTCTTCTTTTGCTTCTCGCCAAGCTCCAGAAAACATACTGGCAAAATACGGACTCTATAATAAAAAGAAAATATACAATGACATTAAAGGATGTTAAGTTAACTTGAATATGGCACTTCCTTCATGTTAAGGAAATTCCCATTTGAACAACCTAAGATAACAGGAAAACATCTGAGGCACAAATGAAATCTTAATATTTCCTTGAGAACTAAAACCTTCCAAAGTAGCACAATGTATGCTTATAGGTTGGAGCTAACTACACAGGAATATAAACTGTATAATATTTACCTGGCACAGGTACACTTTATGTAATCTCCACGGTTTTCCCAAAGCTATAACAGTAACATCGCTGTTATTTCCTTCCTTGAACAAGGCCCTGTAGATATACTGGGCAGTCGACAGGAGCTTCTTCCTGAATTATAAAATAAAGTTTCACTAGTGTAGAGGTTCAATATATATTTCGCACCAAGTACATGAATTATTTCCACGTGAAACTTACTTCTTTGGTGTATGTAAGGTCTTCTCCAATAAAAGATCGGAATCGCTATCTTGATCTTCACTCTCATCACGCCTCCGTTTCCTTCCCACGAACGCCCTGACGTTTGTAGCCACATCGCAATAGTCCGTCAGAAATTTAGTTAGACTCTGGCCCATTATCAAAAAGTCCCATATATATATCAAGCGATAAATACTAAATGTTATCACACAGTTAGCTGTATAAAAATTACATGCACATCTTTGTTCTTGAATACATAAGAAAGACAAAAGTCCAAGAGTTTATAACCTAATTCCTAAACCATTTCTTGTCAACGCAAACAGCTGTATTAATAAACAAATTTTGCACAGCACCGCACTCAGTCGGCGTAAACTGCAACAACCACAATAAAGTAGCATCAGCTGGAGAAAGTGCTGCGATGCAGGGAGGAAGTAAACTGATCCTTACGTAATAAGAAGAAGGTGAAAGTTGTTTGAGAATGACAGTATTCTGACCATTTTAAGAAGTAGGTGTGGCTTGCACGAACTGAAGACGATTCTACTTTTAGATGACGTGTTGCCTGACCCTCGTGTGGCAACACATGTTCCTGCAAGCAAATGGCACTATAACGTAACGTCAGAGCTCGAATATTTTTATTTTGGCCTCCTGCAATGTTACAGAGGATGTGGACACTGCATAGCTCCATAAAAAGACAAAGAAAGTACTATAGGGGTGCGAGTTATTTAGATACCATGAAATATTGTAAACAATATTTGGACGTTTGTTTTCCGGACGTCTTCCCAAGATTGGGCATTTGGTGCCAGCATTCAAAATTACATTCGCTGCCCGAAAAACCAGACTACTTACGTAATAAAAGCAAAGTTCTTTGTTATTCTGCTAAAAGAAATACGTCAGATCTAAATTCATGCTACAGTATTTTGCAGCATAATCGGTTAGTTTCTGAGCTCAACATGAAGAACACCCCATGGACTTCAAGTCTTCGCCCATATTTTCAAATTAGGCACATTTCAGGGCAGTCTGGAGTGGAGACTTTTGGAGCATGGACCCACGTGTACCTGTGGTTGTCAGAAAGCACACCGGTTGGCTGTGCTCAAGACTTGCTGTTGTATGTACATAATTCAACTGGACTTCCATGGTGGACAACTATTATTTTGGCAACTGTTCTTCTGCGCACTGTTGTAACACTTCCTTTAGCAATGTACCAGGTCTGTTCAACAAAGAGATACAAACAAACAGAATGTAGAATTTTCACTTTTTTTTCTTTTTTTTTTAATTTAGTCACTGCAAGCGAACTTCAGACAGAATTATTTGTGGGCAGTTATTGTGCAGAGTTATGGATAGATGGTGTGGACTTGGGAACCTGCATAAGGAATTGGTTTCTAAACATAGTACAAACCCTTTGTAGCTGTCCTAACTGTCATATCAATTCATTTTCATTAGACTTTCTGGGACTGCATTTGTTTTGAATTACAACTTAAACTTGTTTTGTGTGTTTAAAAGGCCATTTCTGTGCAATATGTGACCAATTCAGTTAGCCTTCCTTCTCTTTATTGTATGTAGCATATTCCAGTCTTTCCTTGATTATGGAATACTTCATATCTCACATGATTGGTCCAACTTATCTTCTCCTTCCTTCTCCAGCACCACATTTCAAAACTTTCCAGGTATTTCTGGTTTACTTTCGGAATTGCCCAAGTTTTAGCACCATACAAAGCTATGTTCAAAATGTAGCACTTTACTAATATCTTCCTTAATTGTAAGTCCAATTAACTGGTGAAAAGAGTTTTTCTTGTTGAATCTCCCTTTGCCATGGTTTGTAGTTTGACCATAAATGCATGGATTCTGTACTGTTGAGGGTTTATATATATACTCTCAACAGTATACACACACATACACACACACACACATATATATAAAGAAAGAGAGAGAAGTGCTCATATCAAGGTGAGATCTGCCTGAAGTAGAAATGTGTGTAGCTCTCTTGTGATTATATTATAAAAAGGTTTTAGTCTCATGTGTTTATGGTTACATGGATTTAATTCATATATTTGTTAACCTTATGAGTTGTTCATTGCTGGAATCACTACAGGGTCAGTTTCATTATATAACAGGAGTGGCCAACTAGATGAAATTGAGGAGCCACACTTAATTGAGGCAACTCAGGCAAGAGCCATGTCTTTACTCATCACATCAAACATGTGGTAGCAATACTGCTTAGTACTGGAGAGAATGCAATCAACACTTTCTGTCAGTGACATGGAGTTGCTGCATGTAGAAAATTCACTATTACATTAATAAAGTAAAGAATGATTTCCTTATGTTTATTGGACCATGCATCATCTTGATAGTTCAGTAAAGAGAGACCAATTTGATGTCACTTGCTATATTATTTCTTTATTTAATGCTCAACATGTTTCGGATGTTAATACATCCTCAGGAGCTTGTGACTTATGTGCTGAGTTATTTCATGGGTTGTATTGATCTGGTTCGATGTCGCAAGCTCCTGAGGATGGATGTATTAACATCCAAAACATGTTGAGCATTAAATAAAGAAATAATATAGCAAGTGACATCAAGTTGGTCTCTCTTTACTCAATTATTTCCTTATTTGATGGTTTCTTTTTTCTGTTCATCCATCTGCACCAGGTCAGTTTCAGTTTTGGGTCTCCTGCTTTCAGAAAATCTTTTAAAATGCCATTAACAGTCACCTTTTGTGCATGTAAATTACCTCAATATTATTTTCACCAGCAACTTGCATGAGCCTCGGCAGTGACATGCCTGAGCCATAGTGGTTATGTTTGTGAGCTGCATTTTGGTGACCCAGTTATGTAAGTTCTTGTCCTTAATGTAGTCATGAATGGACACTTTTGGGTCGCTTCCACTCTCCCACAGTGTTCTTTCTTGAGTGCTAATAGATTCTTTTTTCTCGTATCTTTCTTTGTCATTTTACCACACACGATTTTGCACCTAAAATATAATTTTATTCTGTCCTTTACTTTCAGATTCCAGGTTCAATATATGAAAGTTATAGCCTACATATTACTTTTCTGAAAGGATATTCTACAGTAATAATTTCTTCATCTGGTATATACTCAATATAAGAAAACTTTAAACCCACAAATCTACTCTACAAAATCTTCGGAAAGTAATATTATATACCACAATTGAGCACTTTACATAATATAACCTAAAATTGACAAAGACACAACTCCAAACAGCTGCAAAACCTCCTACTTCAAGATTTATTTCTATAACATAACCTTATATATCTCTAATATTTTATGTAAAAATGAGATCTCATTTCCCTTTATAGTACTTTATACTGATAATTTCCTCCCAAGTATTTCGTACATAGCGTGTATTACCTGAAGATGGCCAAGTTGGTTGAAGAATGTTGTAAAGTGCACTAAATATCCAAAAACAATAAAAGCTTTTTGTTGTGACAAATTACTACATTATGTATAATTTTCTTGTGCATGGATTTTGTAAGGTGTATGTTGTGATGAAAAATTTTTGTCTTTTCATTAGAATTACATTCTGGCTAAAGTTGAAAACCTGCATTTAGTTGAGATGCCTGAAATTGTGAAAGAGTTGAAGAAGGAAACTGCAGTTGCTATCAAGCGGTTCAATTGGACTGAGGACCAAGCACGGAAAATGTATAACCGTTCTGTAAGTCTAATGCATTTCCTGTCTGTGCCATAGTCACTAAAATGCATTATTCTCATTAGATTTTCCAGCTCATGTTGATCGTGGCCTAGAACATGGTAGTAAGGAGAAAGTTTGAACCTAACAGGGGAAATTATGGGAAGAGGAAAATTCAATACCGAGAACATTACCAAATATTATGTGGGTGACCAAACCAAAGATGATGATGTCTTGAATATTCCATTTGTGCTGCATATCTGGCCAATCATGTTTGTTATTATTTAATTCCTGTAAAACAAAGCCGTGTGAAGTGGTGTACAAATTGTGAGTGACAGAGTTTAGAAATTTTTGAGTAACTTTCCATTGTGCCGTTTTGTTTGACTGATTGCATGTGGATGGAGCATGAATCCTTCTGGCATCCAAAGGAGGATAGTACTCTGGGAAGTCATGGCATGGTCAAGTCATACTTGTAACAACAAATGGAAACCTCTGTGATACAAAGGATGGTCAGATGTCACAGTTGAATGGATAGCACTTCTGCTGTGTGTTTCGGAGTTTCAAACCCCAGTGTGGAGATTGGTTATTATGACATGAAATTTGTCATGATTTTCTTGAGGCTGCCCAGGCTAATGGTGGAACAGTGTCTCAAATTAATCCATGACCACTTACTTCCACAGCCTCTTCAGTTGATAACACTGCATCATTGTAAGAGTCATCTATTTTACCATGAGCTGTGGTTAGTTTCGTGTTGATGTCAGGATCACAGACTGTGTAGCAGTGAATGATGAGATGAGTAGTGAATCATAATTTGGGAAGTTTGGGGAAGGAAGCAGTTTTGACCTAATCAGGGTGCTATTTCTGTATTTACCTTAAGAGAATGATGAAAAATTGTAGCTGGTTTGTGGAATGCTTCCTGAAATTCAGTCCATAATCTTTTGTCTTTCTATTTGGTACACAAAAACATAAAT
>Ga0123355_10020548_pt1 | contig 10551 bp, 7 predicted proteins | sample TergutEmb28metaG_3_FD_89872 | JGI IMG/M metagenome (GOLD analysis project Ga0123355, IMG submission 89872) | Embiratermes neotenicus P1 segment gut microbial communities from Petit-Saut dam, French Guiana - Emb289 P1 | ecosystem: Host-associated > Arthropoda: Insects > Digestive system > Gut ... | reverse complement strand
AGCCGGTTTTTTCAGAGATCATATCGCTTATCGCAATTGCTCGCCTACTTAGCAGAGCAAACTCTTAAGCAGGATTTCGAATCGCTGAAGGAATGTGTGATCGGACATCATGTCTTTCATCGTCCCGCGACTTACAATCCAGCCGAAGATAACATCGTCCGGGCCAATATTCACCAACTGCGCTCAAAGCTGAGCGAATATTACACGACCACAGGTGCAGCGGATATTTGGCGCATCACCGTTCCCAAGGGTTCTTACGCATTAAGCCTCGAACGGTGGCCGGGAGAGGCTGCATCCCCAGCTGAAACACCGGAAGCCGAGCGATTTCGGTACTCCGTACCATTGGTCAGAAAGTGGACTCATCGCCGGATCGCGGTCTCATCTTTTCTGGTTGTAATTGCTGCTTTTTGCCTCTCTGTGTACGTTGGGAGCCAGTCGAAAGGAGCTTCCAGGATCAAACCCGCCACTTGCCTTTTGGATCTCTTGGCCCCCAACCCGGGGCAGCGGTTAACCGTCGTGGTGCCGGATGCCAATGTCGTGCCTGCCGCCTATTTGTCCATCCGCACTCATCTACCGAGGCCGCGTGTTTGTTCCTGACGCGGCCTGAATCGATTGCCCTATTACGGGAACGTTTTCATACTACTTCCGACCGGCAGCTTCCTTATTTCGAACTCCTGATCGAGGCCCGCGCTCTGGGAAACGCACCTTGGGAGATGAGAATTTTGACCTCCAGGGCTGTTGCAGGCAGGTGACGCTGGTCATTTTCACTTTTCTAACTGTCAATTCCCAGTAAAAACCTTGCTCGCGGCCCTCATCGGCGGCAAGCTGAATGGGGCCGCATCCGTTGGTCCGTTGGCGCTCAGACTGGCCTTCTAGGAAGTGTATATGCGCAAGAAAGATATGGATCGGAGGTCCTTCGTAAAAACCGTGGCCCTTGCACCGCTGGCGGCCAGTTCTTTATCCGCAGAGCCCCAGACAGGCAGCAACGCCCAATCAAATAGGCGGCCGCCCAATGTCATCGTCATGGTTTGTGATGACCTCGGCTACGGCGATCTCGGCTGCTATGGATCTTCATTGAAGACTCCCAATTGCATCGGATGGCAACCGAGGGTGTTCGTTTGACGCGATTCAACACCGCACATCCCATTTGTTCTGCTTCGCGGGCCGCCCACCTGACCGGACGATATGCCTGCCGAAGTCACACTGGTAGGAGTGCTTGCCACAATCGCGCGATGGTGAACTCAGTGAGATTCAGCGATCTGGTGACCCACGGGAATCTCTCGTCCGCGGTTGGACAAAAGCCGTCGGTAGTGCTGGGTCAAGAAGACGCGAAACCGTCGCTGTACGAAAGACGCTGTAAGGTCCTTCGAAGCCAACCTGTAGGGTTGGCTTCAACCCGACCTAAGCTGCTTCGGTCCCAAGAGCGCGGTGGTGAACGTTAGGGTTAAAGGCGTGACGTACCGGTACGGATAAAACAGATGAGCGCAAGCAAACCTTCGATGAAGCGTCGTACCGCGAACACAGTCTCTAACCCGTCAATGATGCCCTTAGCAGGGTCGGATCCGATTCGGGTTCGCGAAGCATGGACGGATGCCGAACTCAGGAGAAAGAAAATGTATAAGAAGTTTCAGTTACTGCTAGCAATTCTCGCCCTGTGGTTGCTTCCCAGCTACGCTCAATCCCCGGCTGCGGACACTGAGTCGTCGAACGACCGCTGGCAGCAGAACGTTGGCGTCGAGGGGACACATCTCACGCTCAATGGGCATCTCTGGCGATCGCGCGGGGTTGCACTGCAGGGATTTGTACGCCCCCTGGCGTTGCTCGAGCGTGAGCTTGCGGCTGACGCAAACAATAAGGAAGCAGCTCAGCTTCTCAACGCACGCCGGAACTACGGTCCAGCCGAACTTGAGTTTGCTCGCGCTTTCCACGCGGACACCCTGCGTTTTCAGGTCAGCCAGCCTGCGCTCGACCCTGATTCTTCGCTGTACGACTCAAATTATTTGAATGAAGTTGTGGATGCAATCCAGACCGCTCGCCGGGCCGGCTTCGTCGTCATGATCATGATGCAGGATGAAACCATCACCGGCGATGCCAGTCAGGCTCCGCTGCCTACAGAAGAAACACAACGCGACTGGGATCTCCTCACAGAGTCATTCGGCGCGGATCGCGGAGTGGTGTTTGAGCTCTATAACGAACCGGGTCTCGATGCCTCAGCGTCGAACTGGCAGCTATGGCTTAACGGGGGAGAGATCAAGGTAAAAGTTCGACTCGAATCGTTCCTCGGTATGCAGAAGCTTATCGATCATCTACGTGGGAACGGCTCGCAAAACGTCTTGGTGCTGGATGGTCTGGGCGCTGAGGTGGCGATTCCGGGAACAAACAGGAAACAACGGGAGGCTGCGGAGACACTCCAGAACGTGCCGCGAGCGACCGATCCGCTCAATAGAGTCGTATACGCTGTGCACCCGTATCAGCATGGCCTAAGCGACGAGTCGCATTGGGAAGAAGACTTCGGAACTCCGAGTAAGAGTATCCCCGTGTGGGCTGACGAATGGTCTGCACCGACCGACATTGCGCTGGGCCTCGGCAAGCTGCGCAATTATCAGGTAGCGGTGGATCTGCTCAATTTCCTGCGCGAGCACTCCATCCCGCTCTGCACAGGAGCGATCGATGTTCCCCAATGGGTCGTGCAAGACGTTCCTGGCTGGAAGCTGACCAGCTACAAGGATTATTCGAGTACGGGCAAAACCCAGGGATCTGGAACGCTTGTCAATCATGACTTCGCAGTCGATTATTCACGCCCACTGACCGCCGCGGATGGGCAATAGAGTGATCCAACATCGCGGTCGCTCGCGGACGGCTGGGGACCGGGGGTTGCCAAACAACTTGAGCGCCGGATCAACATCGTGGTGCTGGAAGGCGGGGTAGATCAGGACGTTGAATCGATGGTGGCCGGAAAGGCTTTGTGCGAGACAAGGCCAACCGCCTATTGAAGACACAACTCATGGGTGCAACATGTCCGGATCCGGTTCGAGCTCATCGAAGGCACGTATTGCGCTCAAGCGGAGAAATCAGGAAATATGTAAAAAAGTTGTTGGCAGCCGTGACTGTGCCGATGCCCCGAGTTGCAGTTGCGCACAAACGCGAATACGAGCCCTTGGCCTTCGGCTTTGTGGTGCTACTCATCACTCTAGCGGGCTTCTGGCCTACGTTCTATGGCGCTCTTGCGGGCGAAGGCAATGATTTGCTGCACATGCTGCATGGTGTTTCGGCCACCCTGTGGATCGTGCTTTTCCTGGTCCAATCCTGGTTCACGGGCTATACGAAGCCGAGGCTGCATCAATGGCTGGGATGGTCCTCCGTGGCCGTGGCGTCCGTCCTGATTCCAAGTAGCCTCGCCATGGTGCACCTGATGTTCGCACAGGCACTTTCACCCCTGTTCCTGGTGCTCGGCTTCATTGATCTCACCAGCCTCCCCCTCTTTCTAGGTCTGTATGTTGCGGCGCTAGTGTACAGACGCTGGCCACCGATCCACTGGAGGCTGATGGCCTCGACCCTAGTGGTTGGCGTGATCCCAGCCGCGGCACGCTTCTTTCGTCACCTCATGCACCACAGCTTCCCTAACCTGGGTGACGCTCTGCTGCCGAGCTACCTGCTCGTCTACTGCATGCTGCTGGTCACAATTCTATTTGATTGGCGCAAGGGACGCCTACTGTGGCCCTTCCCATTCACGTTGACTTACTGTGCGGTGACCCAACTCACGATGGTCGCAGGCGGCCACAGCATCGAGTTCTTCTACGTCGCCAGGAGTTTTGCAAACTGGCGACTGCGATAGTTATTTGTTGTACGAGGATCGAGTTAGTAACTAGGTCCTTTTAAGAGATTCGCTAACAAAATGTGAGGAGCGGGCCTGGCCGGCCGACGTACAGAAGGCGATCACTTGTCATGATTGAGGTCGGGGAGAACTTGTGAAACTCACTTGCAAAACAACCCAAAGCTGGCATAGTGCCTGGGCCTTTGCCGCATTCGTAGGATTGTTGGGGTCTGGTATGCTCGGCCCTACCCGCGCGTATGCCCAAGCGGAGATCGACCCGGATCACTTCGAATCGCCAAATGTGCAACCCATCCCCCAAATGGTCAGGCTGCTTCGATATGACGGCACCTTTTCCCTCCCCTATAGCGTCCTGTGTAACGGCAAGAAGCTCGCTCCAGGAAAATACTCCATCTCGTTCCGTTTCGACGGTAAAGTTGGTCAGGCGACACTGAGTCAAGAAAAACACGCCATCGAAACCGTGCCCGTGGTTGAGATGCAAGCCCCCAAACAGCGCGATGAAGTGGTTGTCGTGGAGAACAGCCAAACCGGGCGAACGCTTTCGGTTGTCCGAGTCAGTGGTTTCGATTTTGTCTTCGATCCACAACATTCGGCGGATCCCCCAGCTGAGCCTGAACACACGAAGAAGCTGCCGCTGAAAGTGATGGTGCGAAATGAAATCGTAACCCAAGTCCCCTCCCTCGCCTCGCCCAAGCCGTAAGTGAGTTAAGTTAAGGAATGACAGACATCGGCCTCTGCTCGAAAACGGTGGTGCGCGAGCGGGTCCTCACGAATGCAAAGGTTGTCCAGGACGACGACCGGCTGGTGGACGAGTGGTGGTTGGTCGAACTCGGGGCGAGTAACCAGCGTGCGGGCTAGCGGGCAAGTGCTGTTGACTGAGGTCCGGACAAGTGAGGAAAAACGGGGAGAAGACTGTCGGGGATATCACCACACGGCGTGGTGAAGAGTGGTAGCTCCTAAAGTCTGCACGCCAGGATTTCCTGCTAGCGGAGGCAATCTGGCATTGCCTTACTGGAGGATGGAATTGACGGGAAAACAGAAGAAGCCGCCGCGTCGGCAGGGCTGAATAAGGAGAGAGCTGGCGGTTTGCGAATTGGGCACTCAACATGTGGAATATCCGGGCAAGACGTAATTGGTGTTCGGTGGCTGGCGGCATCGGAAAGGAATTGCAGACTTGCGGCAGTTTGGGATGAGCACCCGTCTCGAGCTGCCTTAGCGATCTTGGGTCACACGGGCAATCTCTCTTAGAAAGTAAGAAGTTCTATGGCCAGCGGCGGTATCCGAGACGCCGCGAGGAAAATTCATCCCGATGGGTGTGAAGCGTGTCATAGACGGCGTATACATCGTCCCCATGGGTTTCGCAAACGCCTACCTGGTCGAGGGCGACGACGGTTTGACGCTTATCGACGCTGGTTATCCGGGTAAGGAGGCAGCGGTGTTCGGGGCGGTCCGTGGGCTTCGCCGTTCGCTAGACCAGCTAAAGCACCTGATTTTTACTCACGGCCACCCGGATCATATCGGCAGTGCCGCAGCCATCGTGCGGGAAACGGGAGCGAAGACTTACATGCACCCGCTCGATATCCCAATCACCGAGAGTGGAGGTCCTTTTCGACCTCTTATGCCGGCACCTGGCCTGGTGAGGCAAGCCCTGTGCAGGGTGTTCTTCCACCCCGAAGAGCGACTCGCGCCGGTTGCCATCGACCAACCTTTAACTCCTGGGGAAACACTGCCCATCGCTGGCGGATTCGAACTCATTCCTACTCCTGGGCATTGCGCGGGACAACTTGCGCTTTTGTGGCGTCCGGGGCGCATGCTGTTCGCAGGCGACGTGGCCATGAACGTCATGGGCTTGGGTGATCCCCTCGGCTTCGAGAACTTCGAGGAAGGCCGTGCTAGCCAGCGCAGACTTGCCAAGCTTTCGTTCGATGCTATCGGGTTCGGCCATGGCAATCCTATCGCCCGCAACGCCTCGACGCATTTTCGCATGAAGTGGGGCGATAAATCACATACCTGACACGATGGGTGGCTCAGCGCCTTGAACGAGCGCACTCTGATACCGGCGAACATCGGACCTGAACAAGCGTCAGTCGGAAAATTGGCAAACAAAAGAGTGGTCCACGATTGCCGCCAAGCGGCGATATGGTCCGGGAAGTTTGGCTTAGAGCCGCGCAAAATGCAGGAATTTTTCAGTGCGCGAGTTTCAAAGCCTGGGGGCTGTAGCGGACTGTTGAATTTGAGTAAACGATTGCTCCGCAACCGACGTAGAATGCTCAACCATCTCGGTTGGACCCGCGAAACGGAGGGAAATCAGGTGCGGTTCTCTCCCTTTTTGAATGAGCCATCGCCAAGGACCCCAGTGACGAAGAGTTTTCCGCCGTGACCTGCGCGGCCCGGGCTCGCCGGTGATAGCTGCGTGGCCGCCCGTCCAGACGGGAAAACGTTTTCTAAACTTCCCCGGATGGCGAGGTGAAGCATGCTAAAATGATCATCAGGATCAGCCTCCCCAACAATCAGATGGACATCCGTGAGATTGCTCGGAGAGCGAAGGTTTCAACCGCTACCGTATCCCGAGCTATAAACCGTGTTCCTACCGTCGATCCTCAACTTGCCAAGCGCGTCTGGAAAGTCGTCGACGAACTGGGGTACTATCCGAATACACAAGCACGCGCCCTCGTTCTTGGACGAAGCCGCATTTTTGGCTTGATCGTCTCGGAAATCACAAATCCTTTCTTCCCTGAGATTGTGCAGACCTTCGAGAATCTCGCCGTGGAAAACAACTACGAGATTCTCCTGACCTCGACCGTCCATGACCCTAAACGGATGGAGTCGTCGGTACGGCGAATGATTGAACGTAGGGTGGATGGGGTGGCGATTCTCACTTTCGGCATGGAAGAAACCCTCATCGAACACCTTCGCTTCCGGAAGGTTCCCCTGGTCTTCGTCGATGTCGGTCCAGATATCCCCGGCGTCGCCAATATCCAAATCAATTATCTCCATGGCATCCGCCAAGCGGTTCAGCATCTGGCCGCACTGCGCCACACCCGGATCGCATTTATATCCGGTCCACCTCACTTGAAGTCCGCCCTAGCAAGACGCAATGCCTTCAAAGCAGCGATGCTCGAAATCGGACTGGCTCCTGACCTCATCGTGGTGGGCGATCACAGGATGGAAGGCGGAATGAAAGCCCTGCTGGAACTGAATCGTTGGAGCAGCCCTCCGACAGCCGTCCTCTGCTCCAACGACATGACCGCCATTGGAGTCATGAGGGAGGCCTACGAACAAAACATCAGAATCCCCGATGACTTGTCCGTAGTAGGCTTTGATGACATCCATTTTGCCGAGTTTACGATTCCTCCCCTCACCACCGTGCAGATGTCCCAGCATCAACTGGCCAAGATCGCATTCCAGGCTTTGTTGAACGAAGTCGACGAAATGGGGTCGCACGAACACCAATATGAACTGGTCACGAGCCTGATCCTCCGCAGATCCACGGCGTTGGCGGCGGGAGCAAGACCTTCTTCTCCTCCCAGGGAAGGCCGCGCGGCAAAGCCGCGAAAGAGCGTTAAAGTATGAGCCGGTTTCACGCCCGCTCCGCCACGGGTCGTAGATTCTCGGGCAGCGGGGCGCCGCGCCGATGAGTAAACGCTTGCTGGGTGCTCCCCGGAGGGGCGGCCGAAGCGGAATATTGGGCGAACTCGGGATCGATCCGGCTCCCGCTGGCAGCGACCCGGCTCTATCCCGGCAGCGGCTCTTGTGGCAGGCGAGCGCTACGTCGGGAACAGCAGATTCCACACCTGCATGGAGGTTGCCTGGCGGTTCGCCCAGGCATAATAAGGAATGAAGGTGAGCGGAACCTTCCGCGTTTTCGCGTCCCGGCGGTAGCGTGAGTAGAGCGCCGTTTCAGATGTGCCGCGTTCGTACAGAGCTCCGTTGTGATGCAGTACAACCATTCCCCCAAGCAGGTCACCCTTGAATTCGGGCTGGAAGTTATCGGCGGGATGGCTTCCCGGATTTATCGCAACATCGCTGAGCGCTATGCCGCTTGGTTGATCGATTTCCTCGAGGCAATAGATGAGCGGGCCACGCTGGAGGGCGATGCGCCCGGTGTCGTCGGCCACGCGGGGATTGGCCTGGACCACCTGCGGCGTAACCTCCATTTTGAGTTGGATCACGTCGCCGGGCAACCAGCGCCTGCGGATTGGAAGATAGGCTCCCGGCTTCGCCCCGGAAACAGGATTCCCGGCTACCGCGACTTGGGTTCGATCCGTCCAGCCCGGGATCCGCAAGTAGACGGTAAATTCGGAAGCCTCCGCCGCCGTGACCGTGATGTCGACAGTACCGTCCCAGGGATAGTTCGTCTTCTGCACAACCTTCAAACCAGCGCCATTTTCCAAATGCCAGTTCAGTTCGCAATTGTCGTAGAAGTGGATGTAAATTCCGTCCGCGCTGGTGCTGTAGAAATATCCTGGCAGGGATGCGAAGGTACGCTCCAGATTCGGCGGACAGCAAGTAACGTCGTACCAGGGATTGCGAATCCTGTCTCCGGTCGAGGGATCAAAAGCCAGTGGATTTCGATAGCAGTAGAGAGTTCCGTCCAGCGACATCCCCGAGTTGATCCCGTTGTACAGCGCCCGCTCCATTACGTCGGTAAACCTGGCATCTCCGGTGACTGCCAGCATGCGCCAGTTCCACATCATGTTGCCAATAGCGGCGCAACTTTCGCCATAGGCGCGGAAATTGGGCAGCTCGTAGGCATCGCCAAAGGCTTCTCCATCCGACCGCGAGCCCACCCCGCCTGTAACGTACATCTTTGTGCTGGTCGTGTCGTTCCACAGCAGATTCAAGGTTTTCCAATACGCCTCATCGCCGGTTTCCAGGTAGTAGTCGGTCGCCCCGCAGCAGGCGTACATGGCGCGAACGGCGTGGCCCTGCATCCGGGTTCGCGCCGTGAAGGGAGTTCCGCTGAACATGTAAATGGTGCGCCGCTCCGGCAATTCGAGGCGCGAGTCTCCTTCGAGAATGTAGCCGGCAAGATCAAGTTGACGTTTGTCACCGGTGATGCGGTACAGCTCGATCAATCCCATCTCGATTTCCGGGTGACCCGAGACGATGGGCTTCTTCGGCGCCCGACCGTAATTTGGAATCAGGAAGTCATCGACGAACCGAATGCCGGCGTCGAGTAGCTTGCGATCTCCCGTGGCCCGGTAATAGGCAATCGCCCCCTGCAGCATGTGCCCGATGTTGTAAAGTTCATGCCCGGTCGTCTGTGTCTGCGGAGTCATGCGCAGCGACTTGCGGTCCTCCTGATAGTAAGTATTCAAATAGCCGCTGGGTTCCTGAACCGCAACCACTTCGGCGATGACCTTCTCGGCCATCTCTCGCAGCGCCGGCCGATCGCCCGACTGCAGGACAAAGCCCACCGCCTCGGTCCACTTGTAAACATCGGAGTCGGAGAACACCGGTCCGTTCTGCGCCGCCTGGCTCTGGCCCGCCAGACGGCGGAAGTTGTTCATCCGGCCGTTGGCTTCGAGCAAATCGTGCATCGTCGGAATGCTCTTGCTGACGTTGATCTCACGGCGCGGTCCCCAGAATCCGCCGGTAATGGTGACGGCGTGAACCGGAATGTTTCTCAGCTTGGCGTGCGGCGATTTGGCAAGATTCTCGACCCCTTGATCCTTCCAGGGAGGCGAATCTGTCAACTTGACCTCGGCCTGGGAGATTGCCCGCCCGTTGGGGACGCCTGCGCCAAACACCCGGCCACCACCGAGAGAAGAAGTTGCCGCGACCGAGATGGCGGAAGCGACAAACTGCCGCCGCGACACATTGCCTTTTTTACCCATATTCGCACCTCTCAGAGCGCCCACTGGATGACCGTGTAAGAACGAGCGGGCACCTCAAACTTTGTTTTTCCCCCACCAGCCGCCGGCGCCGTGAAAGCTTGTGGCGCCACTTTCTTCGGCTCCGCGAAACTGTTGGCTGCCTTCAGATCGTTGCCGGTAAGCACGGACGCGGTGGTCACGCTGGAGGGAACGGCGTCTTCCCAGACGATTTCAAGCGCGTGCGACCGCGCCAGATCGCGGTTGAGAATAAACAGGGAGAGTTTTCCGTCGCTCGGATCCAAAGTCCCGGATATATCCGCGTACCCGACCTGGTTGAGCCCCGGAACCTCATAGGTCGGCGACTCCACCAGAAGGTTCAGCACCACACCCCGGGCGAATTGCAAGCCCCAACTATAGGGATAATAGATCGTCTGCAGGTAAAACCCGTCGCTATTGGTCATGATGGGAGCGATCACGTTGACCAGTTGGGCCAGGCACGCGATCTTCACCCGGTCCGCATTGCGCAGCAGGGAATTGACCAGCCCCCCCACCAGTAGAGCGTCTTCCAGGTTGTAGATTTCTTCGAGCAGGTGCGGAGCCTGCTTGCGGTGTCCGTTGACACTGTCTCCCGTGGTCGTGCGGTACCAGACATTCCATTCATCGAAGGAAAGCCAGAGTTTCTTGGGGGAGCGTCTCTGGCCGCGTACCAGATCGCAAACCGCGACCGTTTCCGCGATCTGTTTTTCCATGCTCAGGTTCAGCGCGAGGTATTTTGCAGTATCGCCCCCGCTGTCGCGTTCGTTGTTGCCAAAATAGCGATGCAGAGACAGGCCATCGACATAGTCGTAGCACCGCTCAAGCACTTCGCGGTCCCACTGGAGATAGGTGGGCATGAAGGGT
>Ga0123355_10020547_pt1 | contig 10551 bp, 7 predicted proteins | sample TergutEmb28metaG_3_FD_89872 | JGI IMG/M metagenome (GOLD analysis project Ga0123355, IMG submission 89872) | Embiratermes neotenicus P1 segment gut microbial communities from Petit-Saut dam, French Guiana - Emb289 P1 | ecosystem: Host-associated > Arthropoda: Insects > Digestive system > Gut ... | reverse complement strand
TTTTTTTTTTTTTTTTTTTTTTGTTTTTTTTTTTTTTTTTTTTTTTTTTTTTTTTTTTTTTTTTTTTTTTTTTTTTTTTTTTTTTTTTTGTTTTTTTTTTTTTTTTTCTATGTTTAATTTTTCTCTTGCACCTTTTGGATGGTTTTTAACCTAACTAATTTAGTTATAGTTGTTCTAAACCCTATTTTGAAAGTAGCATGGATTTGCTCTTTTAGACAAGACAAATACTGTACTACTAATCTTTGTTTTGTACAGAGTATTTTGCTGATTTACTATGAGCAATTGTGTTTGTAGCTTTGCTGTGTTCATCGTTTCTTATTCATAAAATAACACATTTTGAGGACTGTGTGTGTTTTTATCCTCATTTGGAGGGGTAGGGATGCACATACTCAGTTTTGTCTTATAGAAAGGCCTATTCTGAATTACTGGTCACCCTGTTTCGGTTAACTGTCAATATACAGGAATCTAAGGATCTGATTCTTAGAGAAAGTTAACTAATACATGCTGACCTGTGATTGAGAATAGTATTTTTCTGTTAGACCGAACTGAGTGGATGCATCCCTACCCTTGTCACATGAGGAAAGTAACAAATTCGGTTCCAAAATCATGCTCATATTTTGATATGAGACGATGTTAAAAGCCAGAAACCTAGTAATCCAAAGTGTAATATGCCATCATCAGAACCCTTAGAGGTTAGGTGATTGTATTGTTTGAGCTCTTCCTGCATGTTTCTGTTGTAACTTGCACCTCTGGTTATATCCCTTACCTGATATACTAATATTGTGGAATCCTACTGCTCTGTTTATAGAAGGCTGGCGTTCGAACGCCATCTACTCCAGTGTCAACAAAATCTTCTCTTCAGGTAAGGATATAACTACATTTGTACTGGTCCATTTCTCATTTGTATTTTACTTTCAGTGGAGTGATTTATTGTTACGAAGCTATATGCTTCCAGTTTCACATGGATGTGTTTATGTAAGGCACTATATTTATGATTTTCCTTTATTTTATGATGGTATATGATGTACATTTTGAAACTAATATAATTAGTATTGCCTAGTTTTATTATGTTTATATTTTATGTGGCTGATGTGTTCAAATTATGTAATGCACAATTTATTTTAAAAATGCTTATTAAAATTGTAACAATAAATATACCTGACACTGTCCCTTGAGTTCCTGTAACCTTAATAAACACAAGGTAAGGGAATCTTGCATTATCTGTTAGTTAAGTAAGTTCTGTATTTGCAAATTGCTAAAATCCTAGAGCAACCAGACTGTTTTCAGTTTCAGTAAGGACATGACACCTAAGTTTCTTATATGTTCTGAGGGAGAAGATTTAAAAGGAGTAAGAGTAAATGATAAATATAACTCTGCACAACAAATTGTGTTCTCTATTGTAATAGCATTGTGCCTTTAAGTGGCCCATAATGCAGGTTTGATAATATCCAAAAATTTCTGAGCAGTGTGACAACATTTTTGGTTCAAAACTTGATCAAGAAATGAGGCTTTTATATGATTAATAATACAGCTAGTATTCTAATGTAATGAGTTTACATTTGAACTGCTGAGAGTTGACTGTAATAAGAGTCAACACTCATCCTTAGTTTTCAGTGACTTGATCCAGTCTGTATTGTTGTTTGTTTTATTACTTTATAGTGAACAAGTGAATAAAATCAAACTATTAGATTAAACAGAAAGTAAGAAATAATCTAGTTCACACATGGTATGAAATTTCGCTTTTGTTACTGACACAGTACAGGGTTGAATGTTCTAAAAATAAGGGAGGTACATGTAAAATTTTCTGATATCCAAATTTGGCGTGCTGTCACACACACACACACCTAAAATTTGAAATGCATGTGACAAACAAACACATTTTTTTACATGCTGTGATATATCAGTTTGAATGTTATAAGGTTGTAAATGTATATCTGCAGCAATAAAGCTGAACTAGGCATTTAGTGAAGATTCTGTGTTTTTGTAGAACAGGAGTATGGATAGAAGCTCTGTGAAAGGATGAGAACAAAGTTCATATAGGATTCCTTGTTTATGAACCAGTGATTGTATTATGATTTATTATTTTTTTTTTTTTTACTGAAGGTTTGGAATTGGGCTTAGACTATATAGTGGTTTATCACAGTAATTAAATAATTTGATGCACAAAATTTTTGTTTTACAGTAAGTTTATTTCATGCCTCTACATGTTTCAAGCACATATGCTCATCATCAGGAGGTCAAAATTGCATTACACATGATGATGAGCACATGTGCTCAAAACATGTAGAGGCATAAAATAAACTTAGTGTAAAACAAAAATTTTGTGCATCAAGTTGGTTAATTACTGAGATAAATATATTGAGATGTACGGTCAGCAAAACGTAATATATATATATATATATATATAGTGGTTATTCAGTTAATTTTTTCTTACTATGGAGCGTTAGTGACAAGCTGCAACATTTATTTTTTGGCTTCAAAACATGGATTATTTTGTTTGTATAGATTTATAGGACCAAATTTTATTTAATTCAAACTAAGTGAAGTTTTAGGGGCAATTCGGAATTGTTGTGAGACTCAAGTGCACCAAACATATGAACAATGCTTGTTGGGAATAGGATGCACACTTAGCAGTAACATGCACTTTCTTTGTTGACGCCATATATTTTCTTGTGCAGCATGGACCAGAAACATTTGTAATACTTCATTACTGCTGACATTATTTTAGCTCACGCATGCACATGTGCACGTGCACACGTTCTCTCTCTCTCTCTCGCAAGTACTTCTATTGTCCTCTTCATTAGAATAATTTGTTACTACTAAATGCAGAAAGGTTTATTGGTCAGTGAGTTATTACAGTATAGTAACAATGAAAAAAACTTTTAGGATGTGTTCATGGTCCAGAAAATGCACTATGCTGGAAGTGAACATCAGTATATAATGTGTTGGAAATGCTAGTGTAGTGGAAGTCCCACTTGTAAATTATGACTAAAAGAGTAATTCATGCATGATGTTTATAGTTTTTCTTCACAACATTGACTGAAGAGGAATACGTTTTTGTCTTTTCAGCAGACAGCATGCTTGCACATGATATATTTGTAGATAATTCATTGCAGGTTGTACAGAAAATCTGATGAAAATATAATCAGTAGGGAATTGAGGCTGTCAGTGTGATGCCTGTTCTGTGAGAGACAGAAATTCTAATCTTTGCCATTGTGTCCAGACTGGATGTCGGACCATCTGTGTCTGTATTCATCCTGGTCCAAGTGTTTAAGAGATATACCTTAACTCTGAAATACTTTCTAGAAATAAATAAGTTCACGGGTACTGAGAGAATACTGGTGGTTCTACCCCCAGAGGTAAAGTGGAAGGGTTATGAAGTTAACCATTCACCTCCATCTTGATACTTCCATGGTATGGACATGGGCAATGTTTATACCACCCCCACACATGTACATAAATGCTGACAATCCCCTGTGTCACCCACATGTGCATGTGCTGACACACTGACGGTAATTGCACCCACTCACAGACACACAAGTATACACATACTCTCTCTGTCTGAAAGCTGTGCAAGCCACAGTTGCTTGGAAATACTAGTGCTAAAATTTTGGAAGCCTGTGTAAGGAATCATAGTGTGCAAGTGACTCCACAAAATCTGTTGAGATTAAGAATTTTCTGGCAACTGAATTGTGCCCTCAAAACCTTGGTTGTTACAGTTTTATGCAGTATCATGTTAGTGACCCATTACCTGGAAATTAAGCCAAGACTTCCTGTAGGTCTAAAAATACAGTATGTTAATACATAGAGCCATTATATGAGTCCTATGTCACAAGTTATGGACCAGACTGGGGTTGAGTACATTGCAAAATATAGAAAATAGTGAGGTGTAGAGCATACAGAATATGTGTGAAGGAAAAACCTACATTACACTATACTTCATCGCATACACAATATCTGACTACATGGAGCAGCGTCTTTCCTAAGTAGCTATTAGCTCCTCAGCCAGTCAAGAAATTCTATGCATTTTATGGAACCTGAAGGTTTATTAAAGCATTCACAAGTGCCCATCACCTGTCTCTGTCCTGGACCAGAGAAATCCAGCCCATGCCTCCCCATCCCACATCTTGAAAATCCATTTTAATATTACCCTCCCACCTATATCTAGGTCTTCCAAGTGGTCTCCTTCCATCAGGTCTCCCCACCAAAACCATATAGACACCTTCCCTGTCTCCCATAGTACCCCATGCCCCTGCCCATCTCATTTTTCTCGATTTGATCACCTTAATAATATTTGGTAGGGAGTACAGATCATGAAGCTCTGCGTTATGTTGTCGTCACTCTCCTGTCACCTTGTCCCTCTTAGGCCTAAGTATCTTCCTCAGCGCGCACACACACACACTCAGCTGTACATATAAAAATGTACAATTTGACACAGGTTTTTAGTTGTGATTACATGTTAACCTTTCAAAAATGAAACATAATCTTCTTTATATAAGGAATAAGTTAATGCTGTATAAAGCAAAAGTCGCCGTCTGTTCTTAGATCCGTACAAAACACTCAATGCAAAGCGAGCACCATGTAGAATTTTTGAATGTTAAACCTGGTGGTACGTAAAGAAACCACTAAGCTTTAAAAGGTTAATAGTATAGTGATTTGATTATGTTAGTAGATGAATGAAGTTCTAGATATGATAATTGAAAGTGTAAAAGTACAGTAAAATGAGTTTCAAAATGTAATATCATGTAAGATATATCTCGGCAGTGTTCCATTCAGCACAAAGCCACCATAAATACATCCATTTTTAAAATTCAGTATTTTAATTCCCAAAGGATGAAAAAATTTAATGTAAAGCATGTATGAACTTGGTTTTTTGAGAAAGAAAGAACAGCTTTGTCATCAAAGTCACTTCAGAACATGACCATTTATTTTGCAATTGTATAGTGTTGTATTGCAGTGGAAGCAGGGTATGATTATGAGGCACAAAAATGTGTAAGCTACCATATTTACTGATATATGTGAATGTGCCAGTATGAACTGAATCAGGAATTGCACTGAGATAAATGACTGTTGCTGGATGTCCAGCATTCACTTCCTGCCTGGGTAAGTATGAGCTCCACCCAGTCGGCCACATAATGGATGCCACAGACTTGGAAAGTGAAGCTGACCTCTTATGTCCATATGGTACAAGGTCTAGTGTTCAGAACTTTCCCTTTGCTCTGTATGCCTGTATGGCATGGTGCTTGGCTGCAGGAGCGTCTCCTTTACCTGATTAATGCAGGTAGAGGAGCAATATTGGACAAAGTAAGGTACTGTATTTGTGTCTTGTGGAACAGTCCTTTCTGTGACCTAATCACTTTCACACAAGGTTTAATTTTGTCTCATTTTTATGTGTTTGTTACAGTTAATAATATGTCTTGGAAGTGTTGAATTGAACTATGTCCAGTGAATCCTGGCAAGACAGTCTGAGAATCTACGTACAGAATGCTGTTAATGTTAATATGACAACAACATAACTGTATTGCTTAACTTAAAAATTGTATTTACACTGTGATGCTGCTTTTTAGGATGTGCTGCGTGAGAAGGAGTTGCACATCGAACAGCTGCTGAAGGAGAGAGATCTAGAAAGAGCAGAGGTTACTCGCGCAGCCAGCCAGGCAGATGATGCTGAACAGAAACTTGCAGCTTATAAGCAGGAATTTGAACAGGTATGTTATAGTCAGTTCATCTGCTTGCTACAGCCGTATGTATGAAGAAGCAGTTGAAGGATTTCAGTTTGCTTGGTATGTTTAATACACATGTTTAATTAGGGAACTACAGTTACTGTTTAGGTATGAATATAATTGAATCACAGAGCTGCATTACAAAATGCTATGCATTAGTTGCAGTGTGAAGATTCAGTATAGCAGCTGGGTAATGGCTTGAGAGCAGACGTAAAGTGTTGAATGAGTAATGAGGCAGTTGGTGGTGGAAATGATTGAATTATGTAGATCATATGTACATGTAGTCTCATGTGTGGTATATTATAAATAATGTGGATCAGAGTTAAAATATGTAAAATTCATTAAAGGACAGACGGACACTAAACACTGATGAAGTTTCTTCTACTATTTACTTTGAATAAATAGTTCAGAATATGATTTTAAATTCTGCAAATTCTTCTATGCACACTTACGCTTCCAAGTCATATATACAACATAGCCAGTTCATATTCTTGCCAGAAACTGACTGTTGTGACATATTTTTGTGATTCTGTCAGTTGCTCCAGGACAACACTGAAAGTGTACCTAAAATTGCCATATCTGCTTCCTTATATAATCCTTATGGGTCATACCCCATCATTTGACGCTATGCAAATGGTAATGTGCAAGTGATAAAGTTTTATTTCTGTTAGCTGGTCTGTAGGTTACTTAACAGTATTCTGTCAGCTCCTGAGGTTGGTGTCAAATGAGATATTGTTGAATGATTTGCAGTGATGACTTGTGAGAATTTGTAACAAGTTGGACTTAGTATTTTAAGGTAATGCCCAGCCTGGAGAAACTGAAAAATGTAATGAAAAACCTGAAGTCAGGACAGCCGGATACCAGTTTTCTCCCAGCTGTGGATAGGTGCATGGACTGTGTTGATTGGCTGCATCAGCTTCATTGGTTATTTAATGTTGATTGCTGTGAAAGGATTAGAAAGGAAGCATTTCTGGCCTCTTTTAAGCTGTTGTCCTTACAGCTGCCTGGTGGAGCTAACGAAAATCACAAATACCTTAGTCAGGCTAGCAGTTTTCCAGCAGAAATTTCGGCTGGGCTTCCCCCTTGTTACAAGTCAAAATGTTATGACTAAGCCAACATGCCCGGCCCTAGTGTCAAATGGCTTTCATACTACTGGCCTTTTCAGTTTAGTGCTGTAATCATAATTGTAATTGTAATTGTAATTTATTTCACATTCCAGAGATCCATGATAGGTAACCAAACCTTTGGATAAGAACAGCTGCATGGCCTTACTGTACTGCAGTGCTGGTTTTTATGTGACTTTTATTTATCAACATCTTGCAACCTGTTTTCTTTAGTATCGAGAGGAATCAGAAGCTAAGCTGCTAGATTGTCAGGATCTGTTGTCCAGACTACAAAATGAAAAGAGGGAATTGTCAAGCCAGCTGGAAGATGAGAGAAGAAAAGTTGAGGACTTGCAGTTTAGGTTTGAAGAGGAAACAATTACTAAATGTGATATAGAGGTAGGAATTTGCACCATAATAGTTTTCAAAATGGCATGTGAATTTTATCATCAAGTCATTGCAGATGAATTAAATAATTATTTCCTTTCATTAGCTGAAAAAATCAACACAAACAACATCTGTATTGACAGTGATGCTGATGAGCCTCTTAGTAACTATAATAGTATTGAGGATGATGATGATGATGATGATAATAATAATAATAATGATACCTATAACAATAATCCTATACACCACTTGTCACAGTCCTTTAATAACCTCTTTACAAACATAAATTAAACTCCACATCAACTAAAGAAATTGAGAAAATTATTAAATCCCTAAAATCAAAAAATGCATTTGGATATGTTGAGGTATGCACCAAGTTACTAAAAATAAGCTGAAATAAGCTGCCCTTTTTTTAATTTACCTTTAGACCATTTATGTAACAAATCAGTACCATCAAGAACTTTCCTTGATAATTTAAAATTCTCAGTAATAAAACTGTTGTTTACAAAAGTAGTAGAAGTTACATTTCTAATTACATACCTACAACTCTACTAACGTCATTTTCTAAAGTCTTCATAAAAGTTATACATATTTGACTTCTTGAACATCGAAACAATAATAGTGTTTTAGTGGAGGAACAGTTTAAATTTTAAAGTCAAGAGCAGAAAAGGCTACTCATAATTTTATTCATAAAATTTTGAAAGTTCTTCATGATAAATTAATAGTGGGAGGTATTTCTGTGATCTTCAAAAAGTTTTTGACCATGTTAATCACAATATATTACTGTCTAAACTGAAATTCTGTGAAATAACAAGCAAAACCAATGCCTTACTTAAATCCTACCTTACGAATAGATATCAAAGTGTGATAATGTGTAATGCAGTTCTTAACCATAATACCTTTTCTTGTTAGGGAAGAATATAACATGGTATTCTAAAAGGCTCAATTCCAGGTCCCTTGCTGGTGCTTCTTTTTATAAATGACTTACCAAAGATTATAAATAATAAATCCAAACTAGTCTTATTTGCAGATGATACCAGTGTAATAGTTATGAATCCTATCCTCACAGACATAAAAATGATATTTCTACAGTTATTGGACACACAAATCCGTTGTTTAAAGGCAGTTTACAATCTTTATTTTGATAAAACACATTATTTTCAATTCATAACTAAAAATAATTACTTTGTTGACTTGAAAATTGGTTACATTCATAAACAAATTGCTGGCATCTGTAACACAAAATTTCTTGGAATAGTTATCGACAATTCATTGTCCTGGAAACTCCATACAGAGCAAATTATACCCAATCTAAGTGCAGCTTGCTATGCAGTTAGATCTTTCAAGCCATATATATCACATGAAACACTGAAAAAGGGGTTATCACTCCTTTTTTCATTCCATTCTGACACACAAATTAATATTTTTAAGATAGAAATAGAAATGCTCTCGTTGAGTTCCAACTCAACAACGAGAGCAGATGGTAGTAGATCCAATTAATCAATACGAAAAACTGTAATTACATTAGTACAAGCTCCTGATGATGAGTGTCAACACCCAAAACATGTAGACCTACCTACACAAATGTAATAAACTGAATAAGTCACATTTTTTGGATAATTATTAGACTCATTTATTTAAGTAACTAAAAATTTCACCTCTTCAATCACAATTTACACTTTCCATTTTCCTACTTGTGATTAATAATAAAAATTAGTACAAAGTAAACTTAGAGAGTGACAATGTAAATACCAGACAAAACTCCAACCTTCATCAATCTTCATAAAATTTAGCAACATATCAAAAAGGAATCTACTATTTTGGCATCAAGGTACTTAACAGTCTCCCTTCCCATATAAAAACTTGTCCAATAATACCAAACAATTTAAATAAACATTAAAACATTTCTTTTATTCTAATTCTCTGTATTCACTTGATGATACTTTAATGTATATAAAGAATGGTAGTCCATGCTTCATTATCTTAACTGTTCCTTTTGAATTAATTTACTATTATTATTAAATTTTGAATGTTTATAGTACATTTGTTTATTTATATCTATTTGCATTAATGTGTATTCAGTAATTTTAAACTCAATGTAACCATAGTCAAACCTAGAACTATGTTTGTTAAAATTTCATTATCTGTTTATTATTACTATATGTATTTTTTGAACTATTGAATTGACCCTATATCCGGAAGGTTTTTTAAACTTTTGTGGATTGATAGAGTGTTGTGAGAAACAAATAAAATGTATAAACTTTTCAACCTATCTAGTAATTAAAATATACTTACTTACTCCATGGTGCAGAGTCCTTCTTGAGAAACTAACTGGTTTGCAGCTAGTCAAGAAATTTCGCACATTTCACGGAACCTGAAGGTTCATTACAGCACTCACAAGCGTCCACCACCTGTCTCTATCCTGGGCCAGCCCAATCCAGTCCATATGCCCACATCCCACCTCCTGTAGATCTGTTCTAATATTATCCACCCATCTACGCCTAGATCTCCCCAGTGGTCTCCTTCCCTCCGGTTTCCCCACCAAGACCCTATACACCCCCCTCTCCTCACCCATGCGCGCCACAGGCCCAGCCCATCTCATTCTTCTCGATTTTATCACCCGCACAATATTGGGTGAGGAGTACAAATCATTTAGCTCCTCGTTATGCAATCTCCTCCATTCCCTGGTTACCTCGTCCCTCCTAGGTCCAAATATTTTCCTCAACACCATGTTCTCAAACACCCTCAGCTTCCTTTCCTCCCGCAGTGTCAATGACCAAGTTTCACACCCATACAAAACAACAGGCAAAATTATAGTTCTATATATCTTGATCTTTAAATTTCTGCATAGCAACCTGGAAGACAAAAGATTCTGCACCGAATGATAGCAAGCATTTCCTGACTTCAATCTTCTCTTAATTTCTTCCGCAATAGAATTTTGATTTGTTAAAGTTGTTCCCAAATATTTAAACTCCTCCACCCTCTCAAAGGTACTATTATCAATCCTCACACTGTGAATTCGTCCTTCATTCTGATATCGAGACATGACCATGCACTTAGTTTTATTAGCACTTACTTCCAGTCCAATTTTCCTAGTAGCAGCTACTAAAGCATCTGCATTTTCCTTTAGAATATGTATGCTTCCTCCCAGTATATTGACCCTTTGACGCCTAATGACCACTATAGTTGTCGTACCGCACCGCTAACCCCTAAATGTTGCATTTTATATATTTATTCAACAAATACAGGTACTGAATATTTTAAGCATGGTATATACTCTCCGTTTTTTTCTCTTCAAAATGCAGTTTCTTTCATAATTCTAACATATTTGGTTCCTG
>Ga0123355_10020546_pt1 | contig 10551 bp, 6 predicted proteins | sample TergutEmb28metaG_3_FD_89872 | JGI IMG/M metagenome (GOLD analysis project Ga0123355, IMG submission 89872) | Embiratermes neotenicus P1 segment gut microbial communities from Petit-Saut dam, French Guiana - Emb289 P1 | ecosystem: Host-associated > Arthropoda: Insects > Digestive system > Gut ... | reverse complement strand
TGTCTTCCCCCCCCCCCCCCTTTTTTTTTTTTTTTTTTTTTTTTTTTGGGGGGGTAAAACATTATTTTTTTTTCCCCCCTTTTTTTCCCCTTGTGGGGAATTTTTTCCACTTTTGTTTTAAATTTTTTTTTGGTTTTTTGAAATTTTGGTTTTTTTCCCCCCCCCCCCCCATTTCTTCAGTTCATCTTTGTAATGTTGGGAGGGCTAAAGCATGACTTCTTCCTCCCCTCTGCTGTACCCATGGATGGACATGTTCACAGCTATGGCTTAAAATGTGATATGGTATGATATGAAATGCAGTATGTATACGGGATGATCTATGACTGAACTGTCTAATCTTCAGGGTCTTGTACCATAGGCCATTCTAACTTGGAAATATCATGGAAACACAGTCCAGGGTTGCATATTTATCATGATCACCCATTTTAATAGTTTTTTGAACATTTGTGACCAGTTCCAGGAAAAACAGAGGTATATTACATTAATAGTAGATTCCAGTGTTTGTGACAGTTTTATTAGTGCCATTAATCATGAACATTGACACTACCATACTAAATATATTACATATAAAACTCGCACTAGAAAAGTTCACTTATAGATATTGTGCCTTAAGTTTTCACGTTTCCATTGTGATGAGTATTGAAGTGGTGATTTTGTGGGTTGTTACACCATGCAGTCTTGTAGATGGGTTGTGACACTTCGGAGGAACATTCTGCCTCTATCTTCAGGGTAAAAGTGTGGAATTTCTGACATCTACAGTCAATATTGCATGGTGTCACACTCCATTAAACACAATTGACTGGTACTCATACTACAGTTATTATCCACAAAATAATTTATTTTCTATTTTATGTGGTGACATTTCACAGCTGTTTAAGTGCCTAATAGTACTCAGTTATGGCTGTTGCACAGATTCAAAGAATTCTGGAACATTAAACAGGTGTCACTGTGTTATATCTGTTACATTGTTAAGGAATTCAAGTACTCTTGTAACCATTGTTGCATGAAACAGAGAATGACACAAATTCAGGGGCTTTTGTGCTGCTTGAGTGAACAGTTTTTAAGGATAGAATCAGAAAGGTGAAAAGGAAGTAATCTTTAATGCAGTAGAGAATCTGTTGAATGATGTGGTTCATTGATTTACAGATGCATCATTGATTTATCTCGTCTGGAGCGTGAGAAAACCCATAGAATATGGCAGGACCTCGAAGAAGGTGCAGGCTCCATCTTTCTTTTGCTTACTATCAGTGGAACGACAGCATCAGAGACAATATCTGACTTAACCACTTATGAGGAGAACCCTCGTGAACGTGAAATTGTAGAGAAGCGTTATGTAAGTTCATTAAGCATTATTAGCACAAACAGGCAAGAAAACTTCATAAAGTAACTATCATTTCCCTGTTTTGTCATCTTGATAATAACATTGTTTTAATTCAGTACGAGTAGTAGTTATAGACTAAAGACACTTACAAAGAGCACAGGATGTTAATGAAATAACATCTTGTGCCCATGTAAATGTGTTTGTGATAAACTTTTCTGGTTAAAATACATTTACCACCTCAATTAGAAGTACACATTTCAAACTGTTGGCCTCCAACCCCTTTGTGGGTTTATCTTACAAGCTGTGCAATATGATTCTGAGAACTGTATTTTGTAATACCACGTGGTATAGAAAGACAGTGAGGGCCAGGATAGCATAGTTGGTATAGCGACTCACTTTTGGCTGGACGGTCTGATGATTGAATCCCGTTGGGGGTGAGATTTTCCACACCCGTTCAGACCGGCCCTGGGGCCCACCCAGCCTCCTGTGCAATGGGTACCGGGTCTCTTTCCCAGGGGTAAAGCGGCTGGGGCATGGTGTTGATCATCCACCCCATCTAGTGCTGAGGTTAAAGGAAGAGTAGAGCTATAACTCTACTCCCCCTCTGGGCCTTCACGGCCTGTTCTAGCGTGAACTCTTATAGAAAGACAGTGGAGCTTAGTGAGGTTGAGGAATCAAACTAGGTAGTGAGGCTTATAATTGTATTTGTTAGAAGAATTCTACAAATCTTCAGGTTAAAGTAACAATACATGTTTGTTATAATAAATTATCTGTAATAATAAATATATTCAATGGAGTTTACCAGCCACATGCCAGTATTAAATATATATGAATATTAGAGATGTATCTCTGACATGTTTGGTACAAATGTACCATCTGCAGGGAGCACAATATGCCAGGTTTACAAACAATATCCAGTGTTAAGCAGGCTCCATTGTTGATGTCAGTTATGTACATACAGTACAACTTGTGCAGTTTTAAAATAATATGTTTAAGATATGATTATAACATTCTTATACAGTAAATATGATTCATACAAGGTAAGCTTCCGCTACCAACCTTAGCAATAATAATTTTATTTTGTATAAATCGTATCATATCATCATATTTACTAATGTAAGAAATGTTTTAATCATATCTTAATCATAGGATTTTGAACTACACAAGTTGTATATTTTATACATAATTGACATCAACAATGGAGCCTACAGAAGACTGTGGAACCATGTAAATATAGTTTATAATTGGCAGTTATTTTTAAACCTGACATATTTTGCTCCCTGCAGGTGGAACACTTGTACCAAAACATGTTGGAGCTGTGTTTTCATTGTTCGTATGTATTTAATAGTGTGCATTTGGTTGGTACAATAAAATGAATATATCTACAAATGTACGGAATGGACAAATGTAAAATTTCTGTAATAATAAGCTGCCATTAACTCCACTCATTTTATAATATGTTATGTTTGCATTCATACGTACTTGCTTATTCCCCAGTAACACTTCGTGATTAGTCAAAATTGTTAAATATTTCAGTCCTCACAAAGAGACAGCAATCCATTACTTTAAAATTACAGAATTTTAATTGCTTCTTCCTCTTCCTGTTTCTATTTAGCAGGTCTAACCTACTCTGTTTTTGCATTGTTGTAAAAAGCTGAATCCTTTATACAGTATGTAGGGCCACCTGGATGTGGGGCTTGCCTTTTGCAAGACCCCTGCCTAAATAGCATAGCACAGTACATAAATATGGACGTACACCCATGTTTCAATTAGGGTTAGAGCCCACAAGCCCTTTATTTGAACTGTCCAAGACTAAGTGCACCTTACATTGCACAGCCACTGTGTTTGGTTGAATTCTGTTTTCTCGGATCTTTGAAGCCTATGTCTTCATAGGAAATGCTCTGATTACTTGTAATGCTGAGCTCACAGTGATCGTATATATTGTTTGCATACATGTTAAATTTTATGCAACATTTTTCCAACATCCATGTATACAAAGCTGCTGAGTTTCAGGCTGACAGGGATGTAATTATCTGGGCAGGGCACATGTATGGCATACCCAGTCTCAGTATTCTGTATTTCATTTCAGTGTGTCAGCAGACAGGTATTTTCTTTGCAGTAGTTTATTTAGGATGCTCTTATTTTATTTTTTGTTTTAATTGTTCCATTCATGTTTTTGTCTCCTTAAACACTAATTATCATTTTTGTATTGGAAATCTCTCTGACCTGTAAGGCTTGTTGTTTGTGGAGAATATGGTATTCATTGTATAAATTATGAACTTAAGTCTCTTAAATAGTGTGGATCTTATGGACATAACTATGAAAGAGAGCATTTTATGCAAAGTAAAATTTTACCCTAGCTGCCATTTTATTTGTGAAACAAACATCATCTGTAATTAGTATAGAAAATTTATGCATTATGTACATAGTGACTTCAAACTGTTTGGGGACAGGAGATTTATCTTGAATGTGGTGGAAGTGAAAAGCCTTTAGATGTAATCGCCTTTAAAATCCTGTCCAGTAGCAGCTGTACACTTCAACTAGAGTACATACAGCTGTGCTGAATGTTTCTACAAGCCACTGTGCTGAGTCTTCTGCTCTGCATGTAGTCTTCAGAGTCTCTTGACTCTCTGTTGCATTCTTGCAGCAACAGCTATTCAGCTGGTCCTTAGTGAAAGGAGGTAACAGTCACAGCACCATTTGTAGTGAGCAGCTGCTACATAAGTAGCAACCAGTGTGTCAGGGCACACATTTTAGAACTCTTATAATATGCATCATCTACAGTAGTGAGAACACCTGTTTGTACATGTCCTTGTTGACTGTAGCAACCCTTGGAATGCAATTATTTGCCATACCCTGCTGGTGAAAGTGTCTTCAGCATAACTTGCACTTTTGAGAGAAAGTAGGGAACTTCTTTGATTCTTGATGACATTGGTGGCTTCCACATCGGAATTGTCATTACAGTTTTGAGTATACAGGAAACACCAGATTTTATAATCTGTGATTATCTTTCAGTGAAATTTTAGACCATTAATTGCAGGTGTAATGAGCTTGCTACTTATCCTTACCATGATCATTGTGTTGTTGCTACATCAATATTCTGGGTATGATTAACTGGCAAATGCAGTACACTTTCCAGATTCTTATTGAGGTTGATGTCACAGCTACCAACTGAACTTTCAGCTTTCTCAGAATTTAGCTCTGCCATTGTTGACAGTCAACAGACGCAGCCTCCTGCACTTGGGAGATACTGTACTCTTTCTGCTCTGTTGCAAACCGTCCACTGTGCAGGTCTTCCAACAGCTTACACTCATCCATGATCCTGTGATATCTTCACATGTGTGAGTTGGCAGCAGGGTATGTGCTGTGTTGTTTGTTGCAAACTTTCGATGGTACATTTATTTTTGTATTAATTTTAACAGCAGTTTTGTTGATACTAGGTGAGGTACACATTGCTAAAAAGGATTTTTATATACAGTGAAATTCTTTTAAGACAATTTTTGGAAAAACTTAACACATTAGGCTTACTGAGCACAAAAATGTGTTAAGAAGGTGAGCCTGAAAACATGTTGCATAGAGAAATTGACATTCACTTTACTAGAATATTATTCCATATAAATTCTGCATTAAATGATACAATTTAACCAGCAAACCACATTTATCTCATAGCATCTTCAGTGATTGTGACACATTCCTGAAAACAAGAGAACAAATTTTTTAGTCCATTTTTGCTAGAACTGTTTCATAAGTACCAATTCTATGGTCCCATGTATATATTTTTTAATCTTTTTCCACCTAAGCTGCTCACTTGAATAGACTCTTGGAGAGTACTGGTTCTCAGTTTGATGTATCTGTACTTAAAGTCAACACATAAATTTGATGTTCTTCATTAATTTTTTTGGAATATGTGAAGTAGCATCCACCGTGTTTGTGACATGCAGTTGTTCTTTAACTGACAGAAGCTTACATTTTATGTAGGTTTTTGATGTAGTAGCCTTGATGATCACATGTTTGGTATTTAATTGCTTTATGGGATGAAAGCTGTACACACATATGCAATGTTAAGTGAACACAAAATGCTTATAAATTTTGCACACAGAATACTTCAAATTGTTTTAAATTAAAGTAAAACACATAGAAGGGCACAATCATAGTATGTTAACACCATGATTTTTTACCTTGTAGATTGCCCAAATGCCATGATGTTGCTTCTCTTGGATATGGGCGTTTTGTTTAAATTGCATTAACAGTGTTTTGGATCCAAATTCCTTTAATAATTTATAGCACTAAATTCAGAATGGTTGACAGAACCATATTATCACAATGTGTTACAAGCCTTGTAGCAGTAATTGGTCTCAAACACCAACAGGGTTCACCAATGTGGTCCACTTAGTGACCAATGGGACAGATGACACATCAGAATTAAGCAACATATGTCATGTCATTTCAGAAACATGTGGAAATGTCCTTGGATATTAATCTCTAGGCACAGAGATTGTAATTTCATCCCTATTTTTTAAACAAATTGAACAGGAGGACACTTGGGGAAATTCTTTATGATTTTTATACCAAAACTGTATTAAAATGGTGAATTTATTGTGTCATGAACATGTTGTGCCTCTTAGGTGGGAATCCCTTTAAGTGGGATGGAAAACTTCGATACTAAATTACTGGAGCATCTGAGGTGGGAAAACATCTTAAGCAGGATTATCTGAAGCTGATTTTGCTGTATTTTTGTTAATTTCTTTATATGAATTGGGTTGGGATAGCTGTAATGCTTCAAACTTTTATTCTGGAGGCACCAGGTTTAAATCTTGACTTAACATACTCCATGGCTTTCTGCAGTTTTGTCAGACCCTTACCTATTCACTATGTGTGTTCATTGTTCCATCTCATTTGTCGTTATGTAACATCTGCAGGTGAAATGTCATGAGTAATTAATCAAAGAATCTGTTAATATCTACTTAATGTAAATTCTGAATTTTCAATATTTGCAGTTAATTGTTTTTGCAACTTTTATCTTTTATACTGTTCTTGGAAGATATGCTATTAATGTACAGTCAGAGAGGTTGGTTACAGTAGGTTATGTCACCCTTTTGATACGTGTTTAATCAAGTCATTCAGCTTTTGGTGTATCACAGCGAGGCACCCACAGATTTGTACCGCTATGTGCCTCTGTCAGTTTCACAGGTTGAGAGCTGTAGCACAATGCATTAGTTCACTGTAACAGTGAACAGCCTTACTTTTATAATTGTCTTATTTAGAACCTGCACTTGTTGATAACCTTACCCTTCTAGTAGGTTGATGTTGCATATGTGCACCTTCTGCAGGGCTATAAGTGTTCAAGAAGAAAAACTGAGGAAGATTTATACATTTTAGTATCCCATATCCATGCTGTGTGTTTAATGTGGCCAGAATAGTGTAATATATTCACACTTACCATGTGTAGGCCCTCCTTCGTACTCTCCACAACCTTCGAGATGTTGGTCACCTGACTGTGAAGGTGTTCCGAGCACAGGGGCTAGCAGCAGCCGATCTGGGGGGCAAATCGGATCCATTCTGTGTGCTGGAATTGGTTAATGCTCGCCTACAGACACAAACAGAATACAAGACCCTAACGCCATCATGGCAGAAGATATTCACATTGTACGTGTGTTAGTTCACTTGATTGGATTGCTTTCCTGCACTACAGTTGCTGTTGTTTCGTGCTGCATGTGTGTGTGCATGTTCTGCAGTGTATATTGTTTACTTGCATGAACAATATTGATTTTAAATGGCCTTTGTTGAAGTAATAAAAACACTATAGTCAACACAGCTACTTTTTGTTTTAATAACAATATTTTTTGTACAAAATGTTAAATATTTCAACCCTTAAGGGTTTTAATTAGACATTATTATGTAAAAAAATGGCAGTTAAATACTTTGAATTGTCATTTCTGTGAAAGAGATGTCTTTCTTACAACTTTATCTACTACTCTACTACAATTATACTATTATATGAAGATCAGCCTGACCCTTCCGAGTTTGAGTAAACTCTACATTTTATCTTTCATTAGAATGTTAATTGGACATCCTTACAGTTACACTGAATGAAGTGCTATAAACAACATGCACTCTCCCTTGTGCATCATCATTCCTGGCTGTCCTGAACATAGAAAGACCACATATGGTATTTTCTGATTAATTTACTTCACAGTGGCTTGGAAGGCTTACAAAGGTGTATCTTCGCATTCAGTGTACAATCATAATAGTGATTAATGATGAAATAGCATTATCTCATTTTTATTGTGATGGATATGGATTATTTTAATAGTAATCAGTAAGTTTTGTACCAAGTTTTTCCCTGATTCTGTGAGTATATGTTATAAAACTGGCACAGTCTTAACAACTTGGGGAGGTTGGCAGCCCTGGAATAACAATTTTGCACCTTCATTATGCTTCCTGTGTGTATGATTCACTTAAGCCAATATTAGGCCAATTTGAAGGAAACTTACTGAATTTTCATAGAAAAATATCATTAAGAAAAGAAGAAATGCTAGCCTTTTTCCTCCTATATGGAGGTCTTTGAAAATGTGTTTGGTGGAACTTGAATGAGGCCATTCTGTACAATTCATGGTTGCATATGAATGCAATAGAACCATTCTTGAATTTTGAATGTCAGTAAATTAGCTAAGTTTTTATGTTTCTGAAAAGATTTGTGTTGCACAATCTACGGTATGTATATAATTAGTGAAAAATGAAGTGTAGCCTGTACATTTGTTCATTTTCCTTTCCTGTCTGTTAAGACCTTTTGCTGTCAATGCGTCTTTGGGCAGTGTGCAAACCTCTCTACTAGAGGTTTCTTAAGTATATACCAAACCTTTTTACTGGCAGTTCGGAAGATTAGGGTGCGTTGTTTTCAGTCTTAGCTCATAAATTTTTCTGGTATTCAGTAACACCTACACTTTAGAGAATATCTATTTATGTTGTTCGTATATGTGTATATTTTCTGCATAATGCTACGATGTTCACATATGTGTATATATTCTATATCAAGTTTGGATGGACATTCAGACTGTTATTGTAAATTTTGAGTGAAAAATCCTAGAATTCTCTGTAGTCTTAATCCTTTGAGTAACTTTATTATTTTGAATTGCTCCATTAATGAATAATTAAAAATAAAATATTGAGCTTTATTGAGGGTTACCATATACTCATCAGAAGAAAAAAGGATATTTTCAATGTGTTGACCATATAAAAGAGGGTTGCAATTGAAAAGGGATGTTAAGAAAAATAGGATATGTAAATAGTCACAGTTTTATTAAATAAACATCCCTGTGTACAGTTCTTTGCTAGTTGTTCTTTAAATTTCTCAGATATGAAAATTGTGTATTTCTTTAAAAAAAAGTGCAATTTTTTCCCCATTTTATTACCATTAAAATATGCAAAACTATAAGAAGTAACAAATGGTCAAAAATCTAGATATTTCTGCAAAATAAACAAAGGTGCCTGCATGGAAATTTTGGGTCTAAAAAGAAAGAGGACTTTTTAGGGCAAAGAGGATATATGGTAACTCTAGCTTTAGCATTTTCCTCCATCATCATATTTTCAGGTGAAATTTTAGTTGGGCATGAGTTGATCAAGATTTCTTAAAGAAGCCAAGAAGGATTTGAACTTATTATGTGATTGATTTTTGGCAGCAATGTGAAGGATATCAACTCCGTTCTCGAGGTGACAGTATATGACGAAGATAGAGACCACAAAGTGGAGTTTCTAGGAAAAGTTGCTATCCCATTACTGAGGATTCGTAATGGGGAAAAGAAATGGTACTCCCTGAAAGATAAGAAGCTGCATGGTAGAGCAAAAGGCAGTTGTCCTCAGATACTGTTGGAGATGACAGTGCTGTGGAATCCAGTAAGTATAATCTTAATGTAAGTGGAATTCCCACAGACCTGTGCAGTTCCATTTCCAGATGTTAAAATGACTTGGAGTAGTTCATCACTTAATGTTGGAGTTATGTTCCTGAACATTGCAGAAACATACTCGTAGAGTGAAACACATAGAATATTTTCCCCATACAAATTATTTGCTAATTAACATGCCTGAGAAAACAATGTCTATCCAAGCCTGGGCAGTGTTAATCAGATATTTTATCACTAAAATTTACCATAATTAAAGCATAACAATGTTAGAGGCCATGTTAGATGAGGGCTGTCTGTATAGAACTAACTATGTGAATGCAGTGTACTATCAGTTGGTAGGTTTTCACCCTTTTTTATAGGCCACGCAGGCCCTTGGGGTAAGTAGAGGTATAGCTCTACTCTTTTCTAGGACCTTCGGCACTAGATGGGGGTGGGTCAGCCCCACGACTTGGCTGCCTCTACCCCCGGGAAAGACCTGGTACCCATTGTACAGGGGGCTGGGTGGGCCCCAGGGCCGGTCTGGATGGGTGGAAAATCTCGTCCCCAGCGGGATTCGATCCCAGACCGTCCAACCCATAGTTAGTTGCTATACTGACTGACCTAACCGGCACACTACTCTCAGTTGTCCATGTGCAAATTGTTTGGTTTGTAAACTATCCCTTTTTTTTTTCTTTATTACAGCAGCATGAACTTTATACATCTTTATCTAACTCAGTCATGTGTTGTAACCCCTCAAACAAAGCATTTAAAAGGGCAGCATCATACCTAGGAGTAGACCAGGGTGCCAGGGGCCAGGATAGTGCAGTCAGTATAGTGACAAACCTGTGGGCCTGGCATTTGATAAGTTGTGATTTTATATGTGGCAGGAGCAAGACATTGTTTTGTTCTCAAAAGTGTTGAGACTGGCACTAGGGCTTACACAGCCTTGTCTTCAGCAGGTACCAGGGATCTTTTCCAAGAGGTAAAGCAGCTGAGGCATGAAGCTGATTATTCACCCCATCTAGTGCTGAGGTTAAGAATGTGTAAAGCTATACCACCACTCTTCCATATGCTTGCATTGCATGCAGAGGGACAACTTCACTTTTATATTTGTATACTCGTAGAAAAAATTGCAGTGAATGTTGAACAAATTGGCCAGTTGAGTTTTTTTAATTATTTTTTTTTATTAAGCATGTACTATCCAGAAAGGAGATATTGTATAAAAATAATTTCATGACATGGGATTCAATCCACTTACAAGGTCAGCTAAGTGTGACACTTCTTGAAATGGTTTTGAAGACAGAGGCAAACTTCATAATCTGGACACCAGTAAATGTGTGTCGCGCCCCC
>Ga0123355_10020545_pt1 | contig 10551 bp, 10 predicted proteins | sample TergutEmb28metaG_3_FD_89872 | JGI IMG/M metagenome (GOLD analysis project Ga0123355, IMG submission 89872) | Embiratermes neotenicus P1 segment gut microbial communities from Petit-Saut dam, French Guiana - Emb289 P1 | ecosystem: Host-associated > Arthropoda: Insects > Digestive system > Gut ... | reverse complement strand
CAGCATTACTACCGCTGATGCGCACACCTCGGCTGCCAGCAGCCGACTGAACTGACACCCCTGCCGATATAAATGGACTCGTCCGTTTCGCTGGAAGACCAAATCTGGTTTCTGCGCATGTGCCATCACATTCCGTTTCCACTCTACCTCAGAAGCATAACGTCAGAAAAATTTGTTGTCCAGTGATATTGGAATAAAAGTTTGCGTTAGCAGATACATACATACTTACACACAGTCTTTAACAGAATAGGAATGAAATCATTTTAAGTTCAAAAATTCATGACGGACTCGAAGCGCTGAAGAGAACAGAGAGGGCTGTGGCCCAGCCAGACGTTGCGCACTGGGATAATCAGCGGTCTACGTCGGTGGCTGGGCTGAGCCAAGACGGCGTTATAAGGAGGACTTCGTACAGCTAAACGATGCCATTTTTATAACCACTTTTGCTAGTATTTTTTTGTTAATGTTTTAATTTTAGCTGTTGCAATTTTAATATAAACGTGAGTAGAAGAGTGTGAAGTAGTTTTGGGGCGTCACTTTTTCGCAATTACCTCTAGCTGAAACGACAGATTAAGAATTCAGGTCGTGCAATACCTAACATAAGGTACTTGTCAATCATCATCAAGCAGGAAACAAACTTATGTGAGAAAACTTAACCATGTTATATACGCTAAATGTGATGGTCGAGTGTCTGTGATGAAATAAACGCTGTGTTTTGTTTTCCTCGTTTGTTGTTTGGAGATAACACAACTTGGACAAAACCTGCAATGATGGATTTAAAACATTTAGATGAGAACATTAGAAAGCACTGAAATTCTGCAAAGTACCTAAACAGCGTTATTCTTCTTGTTTATGTTAGGGACAGTCAGCACTGTGTCACAGCTAAGCATGGCTTGCAGACAACAGAAGCACAAATACAACGAGGAAGCGAGAAAATCCCGACAAGTCCTCTACAAGTTATTCACAGTATAAAGTTTTGTGGTAAATTTGTGGTCCCCGTAAGTGGTCATGACAGGATGCGAAATTCGCCGAAACCTGGTGTTTTTCGAGGATTTCTGGAACTTGTGGAAAGTTGGACGAACCCCTGAAATCCCCTTTCTTGAACTTCAAAACTTTTAGAGGAACCTCAAAAATTGTACAAAATGAACTTTTAGACTGCATCCCCTGGGAGGGTCAGGAGGAAATGCGTACTGAAATGAAACAAGATAAATAAATTCTTGTCTGCAATGTCAGTTGCTTCGGTGCATAAGTAGCAGTTTACTGTGTTCCATTACAAAAGGAATGTTGCTGGGCAAGAAAAATTCTGTGGATTCTATAATCCGAAAACTCAAAGCGCTGAAGAATTATCAGCGTTTATTTTGGAATAATTCGGTTTGTAACGGTGAAAGCGACAAACATATCGCGCAAACGTAAGGCGCCGTAATGAGAGGCGAAACGGGCGGGTACAGACAATCATTAAACAATCATACCAGTATGCACATTGTATTCACATGAATTGAACTTAATTGTGGAAAAGGCAGTATCACAGACTTGACACGATCGCATTTTTCAGTAGTCTTGCTATAACATTTGCATTTTTTGCTAAGTGACCCTCACGATTATCTGTACTGGATAGTGATTCTCAACACACCCCTTCAGGATCAAATATTAGAAGGAATTTTAATATCCGACTGTTGAATAATCTTTACGAAAGTAAAGAAATTCTCAAAGGATGTTGTAATAGCTTCAAATTAGCACGAATCAACAACTGTGTGAGCAGCTACAGGACTTATCCGTACGAAGAAGATCAGACACTTCAACTTTTGGCTAACACGTGTCCGCCACATTTTGTACAACCGGCTAGAGCATCGCGATGCTAACTACACTTGAACTAATTTCTTGAGAAGATTACCAAAAAGAGAGAAACAAAGTTACCTCGGCCACTCTTCAAACAGGGAATCTCTCATACAGCGAAAAAAGGTGAGAAATTACTCAAAATCTTGTCCTTGCGGGGAAAAAAAGTGTGCGCTACTGTCAGATGTCAGGCGAAAGTGAAGTTTCATTTCACTAAACCGCTATCAGTGGCAGAGTTGTTTGACCTTCTCTCGTGCAAGGTCACAAACCGTCGGCTTCCTTCCGCTGAACTTGATGAAACTATTCCTGTGTAAAGAACAGCTGACCACTGAATTGGCCGTTTTATACAAAAGACAAGAGTTCTCCAGTATCTTGGGACTTCGAAAATTTACGTGAGCGTGTTCGATACTGGAACTGATGGCTCCTGGACAGAAGTGTTCACTGTCCTCCAGACAATAAAAACAACTCCGAAGACTGCTGCCTAGCCTGAAAGGTGCTATGAAACTGAGACAAGAATAACGACCTTCCTAAGGAGCAAAGCGCCACAAGACCGTCTTACTGCTTGTACCATGTTAAGCGTGGGAAACGTAATGGTTGAGAATATTATGAACTTTAATGAAAACGTGACTGATAAATCTGCCAACCGTAAAAAAGGAGAAAGGACCTGTTACACAAATAAAACAGAAAATATAGCAACAGTTATTGAATGACATATTCATAATTCCTGAAACTCAAATTCAAACAAACTCTTGCATACTACTGTGGATTTTTTGCTGTAACTTGAACACGATTTGAAGCGTTTCATCATAACATAAAATTAAATAACATGAAAAAGGACATTAAGACCATCTGATTAATCATACAATAATCATGCCCCATTCCTACCTTAATAAAGCCCCACGAGTCGCCACTGATACGCATCCAGAAAATCCTGCGACCAGAAAACCATCAGTTTTTCCGTCGTTTCCTTCGGTCGCAGAATAAGCAGTCAGTAGCCAGTACATGGTGCTTCTCATGCAACTTTACACACCTTCTGTTTAAATGCAGCCATCAAACCTAATTAAAACTTCGCCATACTGCAGGCCGGCGGATACAAGATTCATCCCAGCTTCTTAGCTTCTTTCCTGTCATACGTAATCAAACCTTCGGCTTTTTTCACTACCCCGTTTACCTTGCTACTAGCCCACCTTTACCAAAGGACGAGCGAACAAATCCTACCAGCCGCCACAGCTGTAAATTTTCTATAGCATGAATTCCAACATAATTAAACTGCTCTAAATCTGCACTTTCTACTTTGCAGGAAAACTTACGAAAGTCTCCGCTACAAAGAATAATCAATTAATGACAGCTATTTAGCAAAACAACGTGAGAATGTACGACTAACATAATTACTCACTGTGTGTAGAACTCAGATATATTTAGAGCAAACACCACTGTTTTAAAGAATTAACGCGCACTGGCAAGTTACACGTAACAAGTGCTTTGAAATGAAAGAGAAGCTATACACTTTACCCACTCTACCTTTGTCAATGCGTTCTGTATGATGGTTAATGGCAAAGGAATTATTTCACGCATAGACCAAAATTGTTCCATAAATGGCCACTCTGACATTGCATCAAAGCCAAATAATAGTCGCCCACACTCAATAAAACCTACTATTACCCAGCGTAAACACGTCCATGTCGGACGGATAAAACCAGAACAAACCGACCAACGGAGTCTTTCTTCGTTGTACCGACTTCTTGTGCCTTCAACCCACAATTCGTTGCAATATGTACTTGGGTGTGTTCAGTTTTAGCTGTTTCAGTTTGCTGCCGTAACAATATTAAGACTAGGGCCGTGTAAACCTAACAATACAGTCACTTCAAAGTCATGAAGTTTTGTAGCTAACAGCACAGATGTGACGTAACGTAACACTGTGCCGCGTTCGCGTAACTGCACGGACTTTGGCAGCGAAACGCAAAAATTAATTCTCTGTCCGTTGAGCTACAAATACATCCGTTAACAATATAAAGGTAAATGAGTCCCATTACAGGCCCGAGATGCCCGGAGGGTTCCAGGAAGTAAAGGTTCCCAGATTACGTGACAATGGCCCAGGATTGTGGTAAAGTTGTCAGCCACACGCACTGGCCGCTTTTTACCCCCAGGAAATATTTCTGGTACTCATTTTTGTTAGAGGCTGAGACGACCCCAGGGCCATAGTGCGATCGGAAGGATTACGTCAATGAAAAATTCTAATGACATCATCTGGAATCGAACCCGCGACCTTCCCATTTGTAGTACAGCACCTTAACCACTGTGCTACCGCGGTCCGCCATCCGTTAATATACATATATTTTTGCAGCGAAACAAGATACGAATATTATTAAACGCGTTGCCATGAAAAAGTATGTGCCCTCTGTGTGCGTCGCTAAGCACCATGAAGTCACTGAGCAACATGACGTCGCTAAACAACATGACGTTGCTGTGCATCATGACGCCGCTGAGCAACCTGACGCCACTGAGCAACGTGACGCCGCTGAGCAACGTGACGCCGCTGAGCAACGTGACGCCGCTGAGCAACGTGACGCCGCTGAGCAACATGACGTCGCTGAACAACATGACGTCGCTGTGCATCATGACGCCGCTAAGTAACATGACGCCGCTGAGCAACGGGACGCCGCTGAGCAACGTGACGCCGCTGAGCAACGTGACGCCGCTGAGCAACATGACGCCGCTGAGCAACATGCCGCTGAGCAATGTGACGCAGCTGAGCAACGTAACGTCGCTGGGCAACATTACGTCGCTGAGCAACATGACATCGCTGTGCATCATGACGCCGCTAAGCAACATGACGCCGCTGAGCAACGTGACGCCGCTGAGCAACATGACGCCGCTGAGCAACGTAACGTCGTTGAGAAACATGACGCCGCTGAGCAATGTGACGCAGCTGAGCAACGTAATGTCGCTGGGCAACATTACGTCGCTGAGCAACATGACGTCGCTGTGCATCATGACGCCGTTAAGCAACATGACGCCGCTGAGCAACGTGACGCCGCTGAGCAACATGACGTCGCTGAGCAACGTAACGTCGTTGAGCAACACGACGCCGCTGAGCAACATGATGCCGCTGAGCAACGTGACGCAGCTGAGCAACGTAACGTCGCTGGGCAACATGACGTCGCTGTGTATCATGACGCCGCTGAGCAACATTTCGTCACTGAACAACGTAACGTCACTAAGCACCATAAGGTCGCTAAGCACCATAATGCCGCTGAGCAACATAACGTCGCTGAGCACCATAACGTCACTCAGTAAGAAAGTCGCTGAGCAACGTAACGTCACTAAGCACAATAACGTCGCTAATCACCATAATGCCGCTGAGCAACATAACGTCGCTGAGCACCATAACGTCACTGAGTAACAAAGTCGCTGAGCAACGTAACGTCCCTGAGCAACATGACGTCGCTGTGCATAATGACGCCGCAGAGCAACGTGACGCCGCTGAGCACCATAACGTCGCTGAGCAACGTAACTTTGCTAAGCACCATAACGTCTCTAGGCACCATAACGTCGCTAAACACCATAACGCCGCTGAGCAACATAACGTCACTGAGCAACATTACGTCGTTAAGCAACATTACGTCGCTGAGCAACGTAACGTCGTTCAGCAACATCACGTCGTTCAGCAACATCACGTCGCTAAGCACCATAACGCCGCTGAGCAGCATAACGTCACTGAGTAACATAACGTCGCTAAGCACCATAACGTCGTTTAGCAACATTACGTCGCTGTCAGCAATATAAATATACTTCGTCCTGCCCAAATTTTTTCGGCTCTTGTATCAGCCTAACGCCATTTGGCTCAAAGATATGGGTCTTATGTCCCTGTCAACCACACTCATAAATGTACTTAAGTCTTCACGTAGAGTGCCCGATGCTGTCCGATGAAAAAAAAATCTGGATTTTCTCTACACATTTTAACAGATGTCCAATAATAAATTTCACGAAAACGGAGAGACAGACTGACATGACGACGCTAAAAGGCGCTTTTCGCATATACGTAAACGTGTGTCCCAACACAGGACCTGCAGTTGCGTAATACTACGTTACATTGTGGCACGATGGGATATTTGCTCTCATTCACCGAGATCTCAATCATGACATTTTGACTAACTTTTACAGCCAAACGAGAGACAGATACTAAAACGCAACAATGAATTCTCTGTTGTATTGTTTAGCTATATACAAGAGTACACCTCTATCAGCAATGTACAATATATGTATATTTGGGTTTCATGAAGTATGCCTGAAATTTTTATTCGAATTTAACCAAACCCCGATTTTCGCGACAGATTTTAAAAAAGGCCCCTAATACAAACTTTCTCGACAATCCGTGCAGCGGAAGCTGCGTTGTTCCATTCGGAAGGAAGAGAACAGATATGACACAGTCAGAGTCTCTCTTGGCAAAAACGCGAGCACGACTACAATGTGTTACATTTATGTTAGAAGTACTTGGGCGCTTTTGCAAAGTCGCGAAAACACCGACTAGCTGCTTTATGTCTGTCCATTTGTCTGTCTGTCCGCACTTCCATTAGACGGATTTACATTACACTTCATACTGAAGACCTGCAACCAAATCTGTCAAGAAAATTCAAGTTTGGTTAAAATCGGACAATACGCCGGGTACTTTACACGGTAAGATAAGTAGCTCTATATTGCTTGCCGCGACAGTACAAAAGATAACTCACTGTTGCATATCCATGGCAATGCTTTCCATGTGTTATATTGCTCACATCGACATATGTAGCTCAGCAATAAAAAGAGAACCCAATGTCGCGTTTCCATGGCAACAGTAAATATGCGAACGCGCCAAAATATTTCCATTTTCAGGCATTTCTTTTCTTGGGTTTAATTCTTTATCTTTGTATTAAATTGGATATAAAGCAAAACACGGCGGCAAGTGGGCCAGGTTTGTATAAAGCCATAAATTCAATAAAGATGTACAGTAACCTTCCAGAGATACAAGTGTGAAATTTGGTACGGACAGATTGCATTCGTTTACCTACGAAGTGTGTGTGTGTGTGTGTGTGTGTGTGTGTGTGTATGTGTGTATGTATGTATGTACGTATGTATGTATGTAGTTCATGTGTAGGCTGTTATTTATTGTGTTTCTTTTATCGCTCTCCTCTGCACCGCCAACTGTCACGGGCCGTCGAGGCGGATGCACATTTCAATGTAATGAGACTGCCGTACTCGGTGCACAGATAAAAGGAACACTCTGTATTACAATTAGAAGAATGAAACTTTTAGGTTATGTAGTGGTAACAATATCTATGAGTGGACAAAGAAATTAATCACCAAACCGTATAATTCTGAACGCACAAATCATACTTACCTGTTTATGCAGAAGAAAGCATTTACAGGAAGCTGGTGTCACAACTTCTTCCAGAATTTAAAGGCGTGCACACATCCCTGCACTCAATTTGTTAAATCCCCTGGACACAGAGACTGGCTCATCTAAACATCTCTGCCAACACACCTAACCTAACATCGATATACAACATGATTGGAAATGGCGATCTCTCGCGCCTACCATAAAACCGTTAAATTAAACGGTTCTCAGAAATACACATTTTATACACGACAGGCCTTAGTTATAAACGGTCAATGGAGTGATACAGCACAGTGCGACAATGACAAGTATGTACGTGGCGCTCAATCGGCAGCAGTTATACTGGAATGATCTGGCTTCTATCGCGGGCCGGACAGACTTCGTACTGTCACGTCGCGCTGCAGCAAAACTGAAATCTTCTTGACTGCAGGCAGCTCTTCGTCACACAATAAATAAGAGAGGGCAGCTTACTAAATAATCTAGTAATAGTCTCCTCGGTTAATTACCCCCTCGTCCAAAGAAATTGGTTAAGTGACAATGCACTATAAAATCGGTACAAAGTGTGTGACAGATTAAGTGAAGTGGCATTAAGATATCTGACTACTATTGGCTGTTATTTCCTGCCCATTCATTTATCGTATTAGCGTAGGCTCCACGGCAGACCGCCAATACGCACGGTGCAGTCCCGGTGGGAAGCGACAAACGGCATTTGTCACATAAAATAAGGGTCCTGTAGGGTGGAAGGCAGCAAGTTAGGAACGGAAATTATGGACACGAAACAGAAAGGGAATGCTAACATCCAGATTGCGATATCTTACTTCTCAAACCTCCTATCTAAAAATGAAATAAAGAAGGATTAAAAAACAGAAAAGATATTCCTGTGCACGCTATAATGATGGACGGAGTGGACGTACGTTCCACTCATTCTGAACTTCGGCTCAAGACGAAGGTGAGTGAACTTTAACCGTGGGGAAGAAAGAGTCCCCGCCACCCAATGAATAGCAGGCCAGGTGAGCTCTTGACGCGAATTGACACACGTTTTGTCATTGGCCCCGCTGCAGTGGAGACATTACACCAACTGCGCTATCCGGATCCACACACCTACAAGTAGTAACCTGTGCCACACACGATCATGCATTGCGGCCGTAAAATAATGCACGAAATACACAAGAGACTGCTCTCCCCTCTCTATAGTAGACTCTTCTAACGTTTGCTCAGTCATGCAGCACGACTTCACTGTGTTCCTGTTTCGGTTTTGTTGGGTTGGCTACCAAGTGCGCAGTAATTCTGTGATCGGTAATATGTGTGTGCGCGCGCGCGCGCGCAAACACACACACACACACACACACACACACGTGTTCATTCTATAACATTGTTTCACAACTAAATATTTTGCTGCAGTTCCTGAAGCATTTCACCACGTGTATCCTAGTGAAGAAGTTCCAGTGCAGACTAATGGAGACAGTAAGTGACATAAGGAGAGTTGGCAACAGGACACGTGCTGAAGTAACGCTACGCCCATCGCCACACAAGTCTCTCGGCAGATTTTCGAAAGGAAACCGGCCTAAGACAGGTTGGCATGGAGCAACGAAACTGCTAAAATTTCGCACGTTGCAAACCAAACCAGTGTAAGCAGCTTCAGGGCCGTGATAAGCTGCAAGAAGCCACTGTCTTCAGTTGCGTGATTTTTGAAGTGAAGGTTTTTGTACGTTACGCTGAAAACCCACACAAACTGCACGAAAATCCTCCGCATTCGCAAAGACTGGTGTTGGTGCGCAGTGCCTCGACAGAAAGCGTGGGACCAAAGTGGAACCAAAGATCATCGAATATACTATTAATGCAGACATTATCAAACTCTTCTGACTCAATTCGTTATTCTGCTGGAAGAAAATAATAGGGTAGCTGGTTGCTGCCAGAAGGGGCGACGGTCCATACTGCGAAAATAACAACAGCTGTCACTGATACGGTGATCGAATTGTCAGGCGTAGGTTTTGACCACCACAACCCCCAGATCTCACGCCACCTGAATTTTTGTGGGGATTTCTGAAATGAAGAGTCTACAACAATAATCCAAGAAGTCTGGACGACCTAACATAACAGCTAACTAACTTGTGCCGGCATTTACCAACAAACATTTCGAAAAATTGCAAGAAATATCACAGAGAGTGAATGCTTGTCTTCATTACGCGGGGCACATTTCCAAGAGCCGCTGTAATTACACATTTCGACATGTGTATCATAGTTTTAGTATATTTGAATAAATAAAAATTAGCGGTATACAGTAGTGGTTTGCGTTTCACATGGAACCTCTGTACAAGCAATAATTTTATGTAAGTGTAAAACATGGTGTCACATATGAAGGGACATGCAATGTTTGAAGACAGTATTTACTGCACCGAGAGGTAAGAGCGGCACTTTCCTAATTTACGTCATATTTTTGTAATTAAAGTACACTGATAGCAATATCCACTTTGTACTTCCGTGTCCAAATTTTAATTTCTACGTAAATTGTAAAATGTCAAAATAAAAGTGGCCCGGACAAGAAGTACACATCACGCAGATTCTTCTCGTCCAGTTGGACCAAATAAGTAAATATCCTTTGGGATCAGCGATGATACAGACACGAGCGTCACAGGCACCCAGCACTGTCGGTATGAACCGCTGCTACTGTCCAGTGTGTGCAGACAATTACAGTGAATTGTGCACGACACATAAAGGACGTTTAATGGCGAGAAGAGCCTCATGCGTTGCCGGAACTTTTATTCCGCTCGGTTAAAATCACGTAGGGTGCCACTGTACATCACGGATGTCGAGAAGTGACGGAATTATTCCTACAGCATGACACAGCGCCATCACCAGCTGTCTACTGATGAAGCCTTATGCTTAGGTCACTTGATATCCACGTGGCCCAGTCTGCACACAAATTCCCCATACTTCACGCAATCCGAACTCCATTACACTGCTCACAGAACACTCTACTCCAAACCCGGTACCTGGTAACACCATAAATACAGCCGTCCCTGACAAGCTAGCCTGGCCTCAGGCAGTCAAGAAATTTTCCACATCGTGTGGAACCCGAAGGTTCATTACCGTGTTCATTACTGCGTTCATTACCATGCTCATTGGCATGTTCATTACCATATTCAATTCAGTGTTCATTACCGTGTTCATTACCTTGTTCATTACCATATTCACTACCGTGTTCATTACCATGTTCATTACCTTGTTCATTACCACGTTCATTACCATGTTCACTACCGTGTTCATTACCACATTCAATACCGTGTTCATTACCGCGTTCTTTACCATGTTCATTACCGTGTTCATTACCATATTCAATACCGTGT
>Ga0123355_10020544_pt1 | contig 10551 bp, 10 predicted proteins | sample TergutEmb28metaG_3_FD_89872 | JGI IMG/M metagenome (GOLD analysis project Ga0123355, IMG submission 89872) | Embiratermes neotenicus P1 segment gut microbial communities from Petit-Saut dam, French Guiana - Emb289 P1 | ecosystem: Host-associated > Arthropoda: Insects > Digestive system > Gut ... | reverse complement strand
TTGGCAAAACTATCAGCTTTAATCGAACAAGGCAGATTTTACTTTCCTAACGTTGATAAAGGCGATGGTTTTGGTAATGATAAACCTTCTGCTTATGCCGGATATAGAGACATTGCTCTTGAATTTCTAGTTTATTCATATGGTACAGTTCAACGCAAAAATGCTCATAAATATATACGACACTTAGAGCAACTTCAACGTCTTTTTACATCTCGTATTTTCAATATTTTGAAGCCACAAAAACATAATAGGCAGATTAATAAGCATACAAAAATTTCAATGAATGATGGTATGAGCTTAGAGGATTTCTTGGATCAAGATGTTGATAATCTTAATTATTTTATAAGTCTCTATGATTAGAGTTGCAAAAGAGCATTCGCAAAGTTTGTGTAGCGTAAGTCACGGCAACCTGACGCACCAATATACGGCACATCAAATCGCCGCGCCCTACGCTTAACCTACGCCTTCCCGTCACATCCCAGCACATTGATCAGCTTATGCTTCACCAGTGCCTTAATGTTCGCGCGCCCCGGTGCGAGGTATTGCCTTGGGTCGAAGTGTGTCGGATTTTTGCTCAAATGCTCTCTGACCCCCGCCGTCATGCCGAGGCGCAGGTCGGAGTCTATGTTGATTTTGCATACCGACATCCGCGCGGCCTCGCGCAGCATGTCTTCTGGGATGCCGATCGCGTCCGGCATATCGCCGCCGCATTCGTTGATGATCTTCACATACTCCGGCACTACAGACGATGCACCGTGCAGCACGATCGGGAATCCAGGCAGCCGCTTTGAGATTTCTTCAAGAATGTCAAAGCGCAGTTTCGGCTTCTGCCCCGGTTTGAACTTATACGCACCATGACTTGTACCGATGGCGATGGCCAGTGAATCCACGCCGGTGCGCGATACGAACTCTTCGACCTCATCCGGTCTGGTGAACGCCGCATCTTCTGCGGAGACGTTGACGTCATCTTCAATCCCAGCCAGTCTGCCGAGTTCGCCTTCAACCACCACGCCCCTGTCATGCGCGTATTTCACAACTTCAGATGTGATTTTGATATTCTCCTCAAACGAATGCTTCGACCCGTCTATCATAACAGACGTAAATCCGCCGTCTATGCATGATTTGCAGATCTCAAAATCCTCGCCATGGTCTAAATGTACGCAGATCGGCAAACCGGTGTCTATTTCTGCGGCTTCAATCAGCTTCATCAGATAAACATGCTTGGCATACTTCCGCGCACCTTCGGACACTTGCAGTATCAGCGGCGCGTTCACCTCTTTGGCCGCCTCGGTTATCCCCTGGATAATTTCAAGGTTGTTTACGTTGAACGCCCCCACAGCATATTTGCCCTGATACGCCTGTTTCAGCATCTCTGTTGATGTCATAATTGGCATAAAATTGCCCTCCTCATCTTTCGTATGATCCTCTTGTAATGGCTCTTATTTGTATTATACTGCATATCAGCTGCATTTAACAGAGTATTTTTCAAAATGGGATTTGATTTTGCCGCCATGTTATGATATTATTCAATTAATTGCGGAGGTAAAGATAACATGTCAAAAAAACTCATAGGTGCTTGTGTGTTCGCGCAGTCCGGCGGGCCGACAGCGGTCATCAATGCCAGTGCCTACGGCGTGATAAAAACAGCACTTGAATCCCCTGAAATCACCGATGTGTACGGCGCGGCACACGGTATCACCGGCATATTGAACGGCACTCTGTACGACCTCAGAAAAGAAGACCCGGACGAGTTGCGCTTGCTCTTAAACACCCCTTCCGCGGCTTTCGGGTCATGCAGACACAAAATGCCAGATCCTGCAAAAGACGATACGGACTACATACGGATACTTGAGACTTTCAAGAAATTCAATATACGCTATTTCTTCTACAACGGCGGCAACGATTCCATGGACACATGCAAGAAAATAAGCGATTTTATGCAAAAGTCCGGCTATGATTGCCGTGTCATTGGTGTGCCGAAGACAATCGACAATGACCTGGTCGGCACCGACCATTGCCCCGGATACGGCAGTGCCGCTAAATATGTGGCAACCTCTATAGCGGAGCTTTATAAGGATATAAATGTCTATAATACAGGCATGATCACCGTGGTGGAGATCATGGGTCGCCACGCAGGCTGGCTCACCGGGGCGGCAGCACTGGCAGAGTTGGCGGGTACGCCGCCGGATCTTATCTATCTGCCGGAAATCCCGTTTGATATTGACGCTTTCTTCGATAATGTTGAATCCATTTACAAAGCAAAAAACAACTGTTTCATCGCCGTTTCAGAGGGGATACGTTACGCCGACGGCACATTTGTGGCGGAATCTATCCCATCTGCAACTGACGGATTTGGTCACGCACAACTGGGTGGATTGGCCGCGGTGCTGTCCGGCATGATAAAACAGCGAACCGGCGCGAAAGTGCGCGGTATTGAACTGAGCCTGCTACAGCGCTGCGCCGCACATATCGCGTCTCAAACAGACATTGATGAATCCTATCTTGCCGGAGAAGCCGCCGTTCTGCACGCCGTTGCCGGAGAAACCGGAAAAATGGTCGCGTTCACACGGGAGCGCGATTCCGCCGGCGGCTATCGCTGCGGGGTTGTGCTTCAACCACTGTCTATCAGCGCGAACTCTGAAAAAACAGTGCCGCGTGAGTGGATCAACGCATCCGGCACTTACGTGACACAGGAATTTATAGATTACGCACTGCCGCTTATTCAAGGTGAGAATTCACGCTTGATTGAAAACGGATTGCCAAGATTTGCAAAGCTCAAAAAAATGCTTGCTGTCTGATTTTGAACGGAACACACCACACCAAAATTCCCCTCCTTGGAGGAGTGTCGGCATAGCCGACAGGGTGGTTTTACAGAGTAAAATAGACCTGGACAGGTCTGACAATATTAATGACCAGTGATAAAGGAGGCAACTATATGCAACACATCACATCAATGGACAACGCATTTTCGCTTGAAGGCAAAACCGCTATAGTCACGGGGGGCAATCGCGGCATTGGGCTTGGGATTACAACGGCACTCGCCCATCACGGGGCAAACGTCGCCATCCTGTGCAGACGTGAGGAAAGTGCCAGATCTGTCATCGCGGATTTAAGCAGCAAATATCCGGGCAAGTTCACGTTCTTCAAGTGCGATATCGCGGATTACGACCTATGCAAATCGGCGGTGAAAGGCGTGATTGAAGAATACGGCATCATTGATATCTTGGTCAACAACGCCGGCATCGGCATTGTTGGTGAGATGCTTGACATGGAAGAAGATCTTGAACCTTGGTTCCACTGCTTTGATGTTGACCTGCACGGCGCGGCGCGGATGTGCTACCTCGTTGGCAAGCATATGCGTGAACACGGCAAAGGCGGACGCGTAATCAACATCACCTCTAATGCGGGCGAGATCGTCAATAAACCGATGTCGCTGATGGCGTATAGCTGTGCGAAGTCGGCACTTAACATGTTGACTAAACACCTTGCATTCCAATGGGGAAAAGATGGCATCCGCGTTAATGCCATTGCACCGGGATACACTTTCTCTGACATGGCCAAAACCTCCAAAGACGATGAGGCCTATAAAATCATGTGCGAAAAAATTCCGGTCGGCCGATTTGGAGAGGCCGTCGAAATCGGTGCACTCGCCGTTTACTTGGCCAGCACCGCTTCCGACATCATGACAGGCGCAATTCTGACAATTGACGGCGGCTATTCACTGGGTGTGTAAACTGCCCTCAACCACCCCGTCGGCTTCGCCGCCACCCCTCCTTGGAGAGGTGAGGTGGTTTTCACATAACCGCGAAACATCGTAAAAATAAAAATTTACATAAACGAAAGGAAATACAACATGGGATCCAATTATAAGCATGTATTTGAACCGATCAATATCAGGGGGGTTGACTTCAAAAACCGCATCGTTCTCGCCCCGCCGTCACCGAACCTTGCGAGTGAAGATGGCATGGTCACGAAAGATTTTGTCAACTGGTTCCGTATGTTCGCCCGGGGCGGTGCCGCAAACCTGTATGTCGGCAACTGCTCGATTGATATCACAGAGTGTAAAGACGAGGCGTATCAGCTCAATCTGGTCAACGATTTGGGCGTCCTTCCGATGACATGGTATGCCGATATGTGCAAGCAATACGGCTGCCACGCGTCTTTTGAGATCAATCACAACGGTGAGAACTCTACCCCCGAAGAAGTCGGGGCGGAAAACCGTTATTCATCCTCCGCGTTCATTTCAGCTGCAGAGCGCAACCGCGCCGCCATGATGGGTCGCGAACCCATCCCCTGCAAAGAGATGACTAAAGAAAAAATTGCCGAAACTGTTGATAAATACGCAATGGCCGCATATCGTATGAAACGTGCCGGGATGAGCACAGTGCTGGTTCATGGCGGCCACGGCAACCTGATTTCACAATTCACAAGCCCACTGTACAACAAAAGAACCGACGAATACGGCGGCAGCCTAGAAAACCGCACCCGATTTGCTGTTGAAGTGTGCGAAGCAATCCGCAGAAGATGCGGCGAAAATTTCGTCATTGAAATGCGTATCTCTGCCGACGAGATCGCCGAAGGCGGTATGCACATTGACGAAACCATCGAAATGATCGGCATCTTGAAAAAACATATTGACATCGCGCATATCTCCGCCGGTCTGCACAGTGACTACAGCATGATGTATCTGCGCAACTGGCTGCAAAACTACATGATGCCCCGCATGTTCAACGTGCATTATGCAGAAAGAGTCAAGAAAGCGCATCCGGATCTCTTAGTCACGACCGTTGGCTCTGTCATGAACATAGAGATGGCTGAAGAAATCATCGCCAGCGGCAAGGCCGATTTTGTCGCGATGTGTCGTCCGCTGATGGCTGACCCCGAAATGCCGCGTAAATACGCCCAAAACAAGCCAGAAGACCACAGACCCTGCTTACGCTGCCTCTCTTGCTGCGGACATCTGATGATTCCGAAGCCGATATACTGCGCGGTCAACCCAATGTCATTCATGTCAAGAGAGCTGGAGGACGGCGTCGTTCCGGAGGCCAGGGATAAGAAGAAAGTTGCCGTCATCGGCGGCGGTCCGGCTGGTATTACCGCTTTAACAACATTGGTGGATCGTGGACATGACGTTACGCTGTATGAAAAGAGCGATAAACTCGGCGGAAACGTCAATGGCGCGGCAGTGGCTCCGTTTAAAATCGATTGCCAGGATTATCTGAAATGGCTGGTTCGTCAACCTGGCAAAACGTCGGCAAGAATCCTGATGAACACCGAAGCAACCAAAGAAATGCTGGACAAAGAAAATTATGACGCGCTGATTATCGCCATCGGTTCTGAGCCGATTGTGCCGAAACTCCCGGGAATCGACAAACCTCATGTAAGCTGGGCTGTTGATGCAGAAATGGGCAATGCCCCGGTCGGCGAAAAAATCGTTGTCGTCGGCGCCGGTTCTATCGGTATAGAGGCCGCTATCGACTTCAAGCGCGCCGGCAAAGACGTTATGGTGATAGAACTTGCAGATCAAGCCACCGCATCAATGAACTTAGCCAAGGGTGCCGGTGCCGCCGCACGTGAGTTCACAAAGATCATCGAAGATGAGAATATTCCGATTAACTATGAGACAAAACTCCTCGAAGTCAAAGACGACAAAATCATCTGCGAAGTCAACGGCAATGTTGCGGAATATCCCGCTGACACCGTGCTTCTCGCCGTTGGTATGCGTCCGCTTACAGATGTGGTGGAATCCCTGCGTAGATCCGCACCTGAGACGGATGTGCATATTGTCGGCGACTGCAAAGAGGTCGCAACGATATGCGAAGCCAATAACGCAGCATTCCAAGCCGCACTGAGAGTGTAAATCATTGCATCACAAATCCCCGGCTTTTCCATAGCCGGGGATTTGCATTTCTCGCAAAGGATAACACAAAAGCAGGAGATCGACATGAGCAAACGCAACATCGACAACAAAACAAAACCTATCACACGGCGCAGATGGCTGTTGATCGCTATATTTGCCGCCGGGCTTGCGCTTGTCGTGTTTTCCGCCCATAAATTATGGCTCGCATCCCGCGATGATGCCGCTGCACACGCAGAATATGACCATCTTCGTGAAATTAGTACAGCCATTGCGGCAATGATAGCGTCCCCTCCCCTGCTTGAACAGCACCGCACGCACACAACACAAATAGATGCGCCTGCAACGGCACAGGATGAGACGCTTGCTGCCACTGACATGGAATATCCCACAGCGGAAGATATTCCGCAACCGCCCACATGGCAGGAACAAATCGAAGCCTCTCTCAATGAGCTTGCAGATATTAACCCTGATTTTATCGGGTGGATTGCTATTCCCGGTACCGATGTAGATTACCCTGTTGTGCGCGGACGTGACAACGAGATGTATCTTCATACCACTTTCAGCGGCACTCGCAATCCCGCCGGTGCTATATTTATGGATTATCGGTGCACAGACGGCTTTGATGGGGCGGCGATCATGATACACGGACATAATATGAGAGATGGCTCCATGTTTTCATCCCTCCGCAGATTTCTTGACAGAGACTTTTTAAACGAACATGCCGACATTATCATCATCACGGCAGACGGCGAAAAGCTGATCTATCGCATTTTTAATGTACAGCGCACCGATGCCTGGAATCGCATATACACGCTGAATTTCAACGATCCGAACGCAACGGCGGAATTTTTCGGTACCACAGATCAAATTTTAATTTTATCTACCTGCATAGGCTCGTCCAGCGATCATGCCCGTCTGTTGATTTACGCAAAACCGGAAATCAGTGAAGCATTAAACGGTTACTGACAATCCCATACTGATTGATAAAAATCAAAAACTCCCGTCTAAACGTTAGACGGGAGTTTTCATTATCTGACTATTATTCCATCCGGACGCCTCAATCACACCAGAGGCCATGGTCTGCGCACGCAGTTTTACCAGTAGAAGCTTCCAGCTCTCCACAACGCACCAAAAGCTGCGCCGACAACTGCCCACATAATTGTATAAATTGCGCCAAAAACTACGCCTATGATCGACAGAACCAATCCGGCTGTGGTCATCCCCGTTCTGCAGCCATCTTTCTTTGCCAAAGACGACATCACAAGCCCGACAATACCGCAAGCCAAACCAAGTAATGGCACCCAACCGAAAACTATTGAGATAATTCCCAATACTAAAGACGCTATCGCTTTGGGTTTGCCTTTATCAGGATTAGTAAGGGTCGTATCCGGCTGCCTGTTTTCAAGCTCTACACTCATTTATTCCACTCCTTTTGTTCATTGACGTTTTTATTCTTTGCTCATAGTATCATTATACTGTTTATTCACCGTTTGTCAACAAGATGCATCGGCTTTTTATATGGCTCCAAAAACATCCCTGACCGCTGCGCCCAGCGTCTCACCTATATTGTCTCTGATGATCAGATTCGCATAACTATCATAGCTGGTTTCAGACTTGTTTATCAATACGAGCTTATCCCCATTGTAGTATTGAATCAACCCGGCAGCCGGATAGACATTCAGCGATGTACCACCGACAATCAACACCTCTGCGGCCTTGATCACACTAATCGCTTCCCCCAGTATGCGTTGATCTAACCCTTCTTCATACAACACCACATCCGGCCGGATGATGCCGCCGCATTGGCACAAGGGCACATCTTCTGTCTCAAGTACAATATCCATGGTATAGCTCTTGCCGCATGCCATGCAATAGTATCTCCCGCGTGAGCCGTGTAATTCCAGTACCTTTAGACTCCCTGCGCTGTGGTGCAGACCATCTACGTTTTGTGTAATAATCGCTTTCAGCTTGCCGTGTTCTTCCAAGGCGGAAAGCGCAAAGTGCGCATCATTCGGCAACGCATTCGGGTGTAGCATTTTGTCCTTGTAAAAGCGGTAAAACTCGCTGGTGTTTTCCACGAAAAAGCTGTGCGATAACATCGTTTCCGGCGGATATTTGTACTTGGAGTTATAAAGGCCGTCCTCGCTCCTAAAATCGGGTATCCCACTCTCGGTAGATACCCCGGCTCCGCCGAAAAATACGATATTCTCGGCACTTCGCAAGATAGTGATCAGCTGCTTCAGTTCGTCATTCACAGTCATACATTCCCATCTCCTGTCACCTTCACAAAAAACTCCCTGTTTCTCGGCGGATCAAATTCACAGAAGTAGATCCCCTGCCATGTGCCCAGGATCGGTTTTCCATTATCGATAATAACAATTACACTGGATCCAACCGTGCTTGCCTTCAAGTGCGCACTGCTGTTCCCCTCCTCATGGCGGAATTCTGCGCAATCCGGGAAAGCCCTGTTTAATCCCAGCAACATGTCATGCACCACGCTGGGATCAGCGTTTTCATTTATTGTAATGCCTGCTGTTGTATGCGGACAAAAAACAACGGCCGCTCCCGTTCTCAGTCCACTTTTTGCAATAGCTTCGCGAACTTGTTGTGTGATGTTGTAAAAATCCTCGTTGGACGTATGCAGTGTATATTTATAAAGCATAGTTTACCTACATTTCAAGTATTAACTTAATCAGTTCGTTATATATCTTTTCCGCATTTTTGCGGAAGCCTTTTTCCAAATCCAGCGCTTGACTTTCATTGGCGGCAAAAAGCTTCATTGATATAATCTCACCAACACCATCCGATAACGCCAGCGTCACTGTGCAACTGCCGCCGGGATCATTTTTTTTGTGTGTGGTTTTTATCATTGAGTTTCTGCTCTGCACAGCGCGTAGGGCAGTTGTGGATTTCTCCGCTTTCATGCGCACACTATACGGCAGGTTAACCTCCGTAATTTCGCCATTGCGGCGGCCTTTTTCCGTCAGCGAATAACGTCCGTTCTTCAACCGCAGATGCTCTGTCTGGACAAGTTCTTCCACACAGTTTGCGAAGTCGAAATAGTTGATCCCGTCGTCGCACATGGTTAAGTCTGTCAGCACATCCAGTGTGATCGGCTCCGGCAGGCGGCGCAGAATGAACAGAATCAGTATCTTTATATCAAGCTTTTCATGAATAAAGCCGAAATTACTTTCCATAAGCAAAACTCCAATTACTGCAAGCACTAAAAGCCCCTGCATTAAACAATTTTGGTCATTATAACATACACATAACTTCAAGTAAAGTTGACACAGCGCGAATGTGCTGATAAAATTGCGAATAAAACAAAAATATTGGAGCAGTACATGAATCGTATAATCCCATTGGTTATTGTTGTAGTTCTCTTAGCCCTGACATTTGTGATGTGCGGACGCGGAATCCTTACACTTGATGAAGTTGAATATCCCCCGGTCGTGGAAGGCCCTATACCCGATAAGTCGAAACCTGAACCCGCGCCGGAATTTGAACCGGAGCCAGAGCCAGAACATAACATACAGTATCGCAATCCATTGACAGGCTTGTCTACTGATACAGATATATCCCACCTCAGACCATTGGCGATAGTGATTAATAATTTAAGCATCGCGCAACCACAGCTTGGAGTTTCTCAGGCTGATATAATATACGAAGTTCCTGTTGAAGGTGGCTTGACACGTATGCTGGCTGTTTTTCAGGACATTTCCGTGGTCGAGGCTATCGGCAGTGTCCGTAGTGCGCGGGACTATTTTATTGACCTTGCCCAGGGGCACGACGCAATATTTATCTTCGCCGGCGGCTCCCCTGGTGCCTACACGGTGCTCTCAAACAGAAACATCACGCGTCTAGATGGTGTTCACGGGAGACACACCGACATCTTCTTCCGAAATCAGGAACGACAACGCATAATGGGTTTTGAGCATAGTTTGCTCACATCAGGCGAGTTGATTTCACGCTATTTGCCCACATATGATTTTAGATTAGAGCATCATGATGATTTTGAATCCGCGTTAAAATTCGGGGAGATTGAAGATGTCTCGTCCCACGGCGGCAATTCTGTCACCGACTTTACTGTTAGGTTCTCTGCGGGGAAATCAACGGCCTTCTCGTTCGATGCAGACAGCGGACTGTACTACGTCAGCCAGCACGGCGGCGCGTATGCGGATGGTAACGATAACACACAAGTCGCCGCAACTAACGTGTTAGTACTGTATACGACCGTATCCGTGATCGACTCTGCTGGCAGACTGCGCATCACCCTGACAGGCAATGGCAGAGGGTACTTGTTCTCCGGTGGATCTTATGTCGAAATCGAATGGTCGAAAGAAAGTTATTCGGCACCGTTTGTTTACAGCTTATTAGACGGTACGCCGCTTGTCCTAGGCCGCGGCAAGACGTATATATGCATCGTGCCGAATGCTTACGGCGTTGTGCGGTAAATGTTTATGCAATTTTTCCATTCGATTCTTGCAATGCTTCCCGTTGTCTGGTATAATACCTAACGGGATTAGAGGATATGAATTACAAAGGAGATCTGCCATATGTCATACATCGGTGAAGTATTAGAAGGCTTACAACAGCGCAACCCTGACCAATCTGAGTTTATTCAGGCCGTGACGGAAGTTTTGCATTCCCTGCGCCCTGTGATTGACGCAAATCCAGAATATAAAGATGCC
>Ga0123355_10020542_pt1 | contig 10552 bp, 7 predicted proteins | sample TergutEmb28metaG_3_FD_89872 | JGI IMG/M metagenome (GOLD analysis project Ga0123355, IMG submission 89872) | Embiratermes neotenicus P1 segment gut microbial communities from Petit-Saut dam, French Guiana - Emb289 P1 | ecosystem: Host-associated > Arthropoda: Insects > Digestive system > Gut ... | reverse complement strand
TCGACTTACAGCTCATGACCCATTTATTAGGATCGTAGCTAGGTTCAACATAGCACTCGAAGTTATCCAAACGGCCTAATTTATAAGGACCAACGGTGTCGTCAGCCACTTCAGATACAAAGCCATTTACCATCTTGATGTATTCAGCTACGTTAGCGCCCATTGAGAGTCTATTAGGGCGTGTGAGCCTTGTGGTTTGGTAAATAGAAGCAGAAGCTTGACCTAATTTCAACTTGAACATATTCAAGTAGTCAGAAGGTACAACACTACCAGAAAGCACGGGGCTAGCATCCCAGTTAAATTGAGGTCTATACCTAGCAGCTGATTCAAGTGCACGGAAGCCGTTGGTATTGATCTCTGCTGTCAACTCAGAGAACGAAGCTTCTTTGGACATATCACCAATATTGCTGCCCCATTCTTGGGAAGCTGCAAATGCAGAATAGATAGACCAATAGCTAGACAACTGATGTGCTTCAGCAATAAGATTAAACTCATCAAGCATGAGCATTGTCTTACCCATTCTAGCACCGTAATCGCCATTGACATCAGGTCCTACTGTTTCGTTGTCATATTGATACGTCGCCTTAATTGTATCACCAGGATCTGTATCAATAGGAGCTAACAGCGTAATAACACCGGTGTCGTATTCAATTGTACCAACCTCTGCACCTGTAGGATCAAGCAGAGTGCCGGCTCCATCATCAGTAAGAGGTGTAGTTACACCACCGATATTTGAATTCAACGTAAATGAACCAGGAAGAATGGGAACATACATCACTGCACCAGCAGAAAAGCTACCCTCAGCAGCAAGTGACTCATTCTTAACAACACGACCAGTGAAGTTACCGTCAAGTCCTTGTGCATTTACGAAGGGACTATTCATGATAGTGCCGCGTTCCATTTCACCTTTATCATTAGCAGCCATTACCTTAAAATAAGGAATAACTTGCTGACGTGTTTTCATTGCTACAGAACCGAAAAGATCCAATACAAGAAGCTTCTGAACGAACAACGGAAGTAATTCCATGAAGTCCGGACGAGCAGCAATGTTCGTTGTATTAGTTGCACCCATGATAGCAGCATGTCTACGACAGTTAGCTTGTAACTGACGAGTAAATGCTTGCTGTGCAGGTGTCAAAGACGCAAAAGAGGCAGCTACTTTCTGTGATGCTGCAGGAGCTTGTCTGCTTCTTGCACCTGAAGTAATACTACGATTAGCTGTCACAGGACGACGAGCGCCTGGCTGTGATACAGCACGCCTGGTTGGCGCTTTGCGATTCGCAGTTATAATTGCCATATTCGTTACACTCCTATCTATAGATTTTACAAAAAAGTTACTTCGTCGGCCTCATCTTCAACGAACCTCGAAACCTGAGGCTCAACGAAGACATCTGAAATTTGTGATGCAGTAATTGAGCTGTTACCAATAATGGATTGCAGCTCTGTTATTGTAGTACTAGCAGTAATTGAAGATAAATCTAAGTCATCACCAACACCGACAGCTGACGCATACAAACTAGCATAAGCTTTCTGATACGCCTGAACGAGTTGCTGTGCAGCTAACACTTCATTCCTAGCAGTTTCTAATACTTCATCATCACGGTTTGATGTCTGAGTTGTAACTGTTCTTGCACTATTGACGGTTTCAACAGGCTTTTTAGATTTCAACTCTGCAATTGTAGCATCTTTTCTGCTAATAATTTGTGCATGGCTGTTGACTTTCTGCTTATATATAAGGTTTTCTGCTGTAATATTTTCGAGCTGCCCTGCTAGGTCACTATTTGCAGATACTAACCTTCCAATTTCAATAGTTTTGGATGCAACTTGAGAACGAAGTTCAGTATTTGTATCAAACAAGATACGAAATCTATCGGTAGAACGCTTATTAGCAGCAGCTAATATTGACTGCTCAGCAGCACTTGAATCCATACCTGCCGTAACAACACCTAATTGATCACTCATAATACGCTGTATTGTCTTAATGCGGCGATTTGCAGCTATAGCATCCTTCTTAATCTGTTGACGAAGTGACTCATTTTCTTTAATTAGCGCCGTGTTAGCTTGACAAGCATCAAGATATAATGCAGTAACACCTTCAACTTTGGAATCACTTAAATCTATCGTATCATCTGCACTTGCTTCGATAACTTGACGCCTGTTATCTAGCATCTTAAATTCAGCAGATTGAGGTGCAAATTGACTTTGAAGTACTGACACTGTTTCAGTACAATTAATTGAATCTATGTTAGCTGCAACAGCAGCACATACCTTCTTATACGATGCTCTGTGTTTTGCGTCTGTACTGGCTGCAATTTCTGTGAATGTAGGAATAGATTCAGGATATGCAGGGAAAGATACAAGATCGAAACCTCTGAAAATAAACGTCTCTGGATCAACAGAATTATTTTCAATATCACCGGCACCACGAATAGATATACCAAAGACAACACCTGCATCGATAAACGTCTTTACAACTCTCCCAACAGGTGTGTCAATAAGATTGAATTTACCATGTACTTTACCTGATTCATCAATTGACATATCTGTCATAACAATACAAGCATTTCTAAAATCCATACAATTAGGGTCATCAGGATGACCTAAGAATCCAATATACCAACCACAGTCAAGTCCTTGTCTATATTCATCAGAGTCAAGTACTTGATCAATTACATCCCTAGTTATATCTAACCCATTTAGATTAGTTATAGCTGAGTCCATACACTCACCATCAAATGTACCAATAACAGCAGGATTATTGACATCTGCCGCTTTTACATGTATCTGCTTAACATTTGATTTCACTGACGTATTGGCAGCTTTCACAGGTATAATTTTCTTACCTGTCTGCTTGTACGCTTTTATAACTTTTGTACTCATTAGAAGTACCTCCTTGTGTAACTACCTTAATAACTTGCTAGCAAGACGTACTAAGCCACCTACTGCTAATGTTTTACCTATCTGGCTCAGTATACCTGACTCAATTGGTTCTTGTATTTCAATTTGACCATTATCTGCAAGCTCCTCATAAGCTTCAACATTAATAGATTCAACAGCTTCTAATATGTCAGGCTCAACACTTATATCAGTAGCTGATTCGTCAGAAAGCACATAGACAGATTCACCTACTTGAATTTGAAGATTACCGTCCAGTGTTTCTGTAACTCCTACATCCAATTCACTAATCTCATCAATCTGAGAAAGAAGTGCAAGCACAGCTGCAGGTGTGAATACTAATCCTTCCATTACTAATCCTCCTATGGTAGTGGATCACGTTCAACTCTAACAAGATATGTCGTAAAATCAGTTTCTGATCTAGATACTACAATAGTGATAATTGTTTCGTTACCTTCAGGTTGAAGTGAAACAAACATATCATCAACCTCAATATTATTAATTGAAATTTCAACATCAATATCAAGTGTTTCAGCTGCTATATTCACTTCATCTATATTATGAGTTACAACAACTCTATAGAATGCAAGTTCAGGATCAAAGTTAGGCAATAATGATTGACCTACAATAGTAATGCCGCTTAATCTAGGACCATTAGGTCTTGGGTGAATCATTGATGGTGGTATCGGTGTACCTTGACCTGGATCAGTCATTAGACCGAACGATCCTGTAAATGGGTCCCATATACCCCCTTCGATATCACAGACACGTGGACAAAATTGACCTGGCAATAAATCTAAATCTCCTGCATCTAATTCGCAACAGAACGGACACATTTGTGGATTAGTTTGAGATTCAGAACCACCAGGTACGAATTCACGCTGACAATCAGGACAAAATACACCAGGAAACAGCTGCTCAATGCCGCCTAATTGTATCTTCCATATAACTTGAACAACTTGATTAACTCCAACTCTAAGTACACTTTGCTTTATTCTTCTACGATTATCCCTTGCTCGTTCGAAGTCTTCTTGAGTAATTTGTGTGCGTGCAAAAGCAATAGCTTGCATTCTTTGTGATTCGGTTGGTGTTTCACTTATACCTATACCGTTAGATGAATACCAGCGTTGCATATGAATTGAGTGGTCAGGCCATATCATCCAATTTTCACGATTAGGTGCAAGTAGTCTGTAACCGGCAAGCATACCATTGTTACCGCTCATTATCCAATCAGGTCGAGACCACAAACCGGCTTCAGTGATGAATAAGAAACTTTGACCAGGTCTTCTAAATTGTGCTAACGCTCCTGTAGATACCATAGCACTTAGAATAACCTCAACTGTCCTTGGTAGTTCAGACTGCTCTTCAGGTATTATATTCCTAAATGATATTTGTTGCCTTGGATGTGTTGATGATATCAATTCACATCGTACTGTATCATACAGATTCAAATCAGGTTCAATCTGTGTTCCCCAAGTATTAGGATCAATACAACAACCACAAGTACAAAATTCACCACAACGAGGGCAAGGTCTAGGAGGTGGTGGAGGTAGTTGACCTACAACAGGTGCACCTACTTGACCACGCATACTAAATGGAGGACCTAATCCTGCCATGATCCAACCTGTGGTTGTTGATGTTCTATTATTGTTTTGATTTAAATCATAACCATCAGCACCAAAACCCGGAGTCTGCTCAACAAAATCCCTAAATCTAAGTGCTTCCTCTTCCTCTGTACTTATGATTCGATTATCGTCAGCAATACCAAGAAAGTCACGCTGCTCACCTGTCAATTCACTTGCTCTAAAGTTATCCCAACGCTCTGCTTGAATATTCCAACGACGGAACGAACGATAACCTATACCATCAGGTAAGCCCTCTTCATCTTCAAGTTGATTTACTAGGCCCATTGTTCCTAGTGATATGAATTGAGGTATAAACATACCTAGATTAGCTCGAACTTGACCAAACATACCATCACCTTGAAGATGATGAGCTATACCTGTTAGCAAAGAATGTGTAGCTGTGTTATGACCTCTGTGTATAGATGTGATTTCATCTGTCGCAGGGTGCTTAGCCATTATGGTTACATTATTAGTTGGTCCCATATTTCGTAGTTCACTCTTCATACAAGAGTTACCGCAACCATCTGACAAGTTATAGCCCCCTCTCCTACAGTATGTGGATTAATCTAAACCTTCTCCATCTCGAATCTACGCTCAAATTGTGACCATAAAACTAATCTACGATCACCAGATTCATTACCTACACCGGCAATAGCTACCCAACGATTACCGTCCCAACCAACAAAGGCGTTAACTAAGCGGAATCTACGCTGTGAAGCTTTCTCAACCCACCACCTAGCCCAGAACAGATGCAATGTATGAAAAGCAACCGGAACACGCCTTGGACGCCTACGTGGTAGCGGTAATGACGGAGGCCTATGTGGTGGATGGTGTGGAGGTCTACCAAAAGGAGGTCCCCATGTTGGTGGACGGAACCCAGGCGTATGTGGAGGCCTATGCGGTGGTCTACCAAAAGGAGGTAATGAACCTATCGGAGGTACAGGTTGAATAGGCGGTCGACGTCTACACCTAGGAGGGCAATCACAATCATCATCAGGAACATAACCCTCATTTTCATAGTCATAGTCGGTCCCAGAATCACCCTCATAAGGTGGCTCGTCACCGTACTCATTGTAATAATCTTCCTCAGTGTCTGATTCACCGTCTTCGTACCCATCTTCATATCCATCATCATAATCTGAATCATACTCACCACTATCATAAGTATCATCACCGTCAGTATCATATGACCCATAATCACTGTCATCACCATCGATGTAACTTCCATCCTCATAACCATAAGAAGCATCAGAAGGTACACCATACTCATATTCTGGACCCATATTTATATCCTCCTTATATTATACTATAATCTATGGAACTTCTCGATCTGTTTGCTCTTCGTGATGCAACGCTATTTCTGTTGTAGCAATTGAATCACTACCATGTATACCTACTTTATAAGATTCATTAGGCCGACGCCTAGGGGTATCTCTACGAGGTCTTCTTGGACTTCCATCAAATAATTGTTCAGGTGGCATATCATATAATGGTCGATTTCGATCACAATTACAGTCACCTTTACAATTACATACAACTTTTAGTTCATCATAAGGTCTGCAATCACACGGAACATGCGGTCTACAATCACAATGACCTCTATATTGACATTCATAATTACCATCTTGATCAATAGCACAATGTAGCTCTATAGGTAAAACTGTATTACCTTCATCATACAGTTCACATGATATTTGATGAACTTCATGAAGCCTTCTATCACAATATTTACAATAATCATTATGTATATATTTGTGAGTTTGGCAAAACCAGTCATCCTGGCATTGGCACCATTTTACCCGTCTATGTAAATTTGGATGAGTTGTACCTATATTATCACGTTGTAACTCTATTGAACCTTGTGATAGATCTACGAACTCAGCGTCTACCCATGTAGCGTGCATTTGAGATATAGCTCCATAACCTATCTGTTGTGGACCAAGTAGCTCACTTAGACAAGGATAGTCCTCCATATCAAATTCAAGAATTGACTCAGGGTGCAATGTATCAGGCTCATTAAATAATGAGCAGTGTGCTGTTATTATATTTCGATTCCTTCGTATCCTGACTCTTGTACCTCTTGGATAAAAATGCCAAGCTACATTCATATGTGAACCACCGTTAGGTGTGAGTAGATCAAATACTTGATTATCTCTTGGTTCAAATACTGTACCGTTGGGGACTATCGATTGAGTGCCACCAGTTAACCAAGTTAATTGCATATCACCATTTCGTATAACTTGAGCTGGTGGATTCTGAGGATTGAACACACCATGGCCTGTATCAGATTCCATCCAAGCGTTATATGCTATGAACCATTGTGACCCTTCAGTTGTTACTCTAGGTGTAGAAGAATCACCTTGACCTGTCATCCCGCCCCATCCTAACCACGGTTGATGGTGATTTGGACATCGCCAAGCTGCAAGAATATGATGCACATTACCTACTATCTTAGCAGCAATTACAACACCTATTGGGTCATCATCCCAATCAATACGTCCACCCAATGAAAATGTTACATCGTGTAAATAATTATCGGTTGTAAAATCACTTAACTTACCTACAACAAAAGGTGTATTTGATGTTGCATGAATTCTTTGATTTACTGTGTCAAATTCAAGAGGAGGTATTGCAGGTTGATCCTGTATGGACATGAATAGATCCCATGCAGTGAAGATATGACCTGCTTGATCCTTCCAATCATGTATACTCTCTACCGGTATATGGAAGAAATCTTCAGAAATTCTTACACCTGTATTTTGTCCATGCATAGGGGGTAGTGCTACATTACAATGAGGACAAAGTATAGCTGCAAATTGCACCCTTGTAGTATCAGGTACTTGTGGGTTTGTTGTACCTCCACGTAATGCAGCTACTACATCATTTCTAGCGTAACGTGGAGCTGTTTGACCTATGTCTTTCTTACATTCTGGGCACCGTATGAGTTGACCAACAAACACAAAACCACCTACCTTTGACACAAGTATAAAAGGTTGAGGTGGTTGTATTCTATTCTGTATAATTACTAATCGTCAACAACTGAACCATCAAGATCAGGTCTATCTGATTCAACTCTTAGTACCCTACCTGTAGGTCTACGCTTACCTGAACCAGGATCCTTATCAATCTCTGTACCAAATTCATTACGACTCATGACGGTTCTGTCAGTAACATTACCCTCATTACCTGAAGGATGTACAAATCCTTCAGGAGGTACACGAGGTGTAATTAATGAACCATCTATATCTGGTGATACAATTACTGATTCACCTGACTCAGACATTATAAGACCTACTTGAGGTCTCGCTCTTGTTACATTCGGTGTGTACATACGTTCACTATCATATTGAGGTGTACCAAATTCAGCTGCATCAGTTCTAGCTGTGTTAGATGGATGCCTTGGTTCAACTGTGTATAGATCAGGCGGTGCAATTATTGATAATCTAACTTCTGCATGACGTAATTCAGCATAGGACCTACCAGGTTCAACCCTTTCACCATCAAGCAAGATCACCCATCTACCTTGATCTTGTTCTATAGAATAATTACTAAAATTTTGCTCTAATCTTGATTCATCAGTATCTCTATCATATTGAAGATTGTATGGACCACGAGGGTTAATTTCACGTCTTGCAGGTTGATTAGTTCTCCAATCACGTCTACCTCTTGGATCTATGACCCTGTCTGTACGTTCTGCATCATCAACATGATATTTCCAGGTACGGAAGGTATCATCACCCAACGCGTTTCTGTAAGGGTATACATCATAATTATCGTCAAATCTACGAATATAGAAATCTTGTGGACCGTACCCTAAACTAAATACATCTTCTGTAAATAGAGATTGAACTATCTCCTCATTATTACAGAGCTGTAAAGAATATAATGTACGATATCCAGGATTCATGAAAAATTCTTCTTCATGATACTCTTCACCATTTATTGTGTATCTAAATGAAGCAGGAGCTCTACTTGTCGGTGGTTCGTAGCCGAACTGACCCCTGCTTTCGTTCTCCCTGTTTCTATACCAAACATTTTCACGATTATGCCGCTTATCATTGATGTTAGATTGAAAATGTGCTGTAGCTCGCTTCTCAGAAGTAAATGGTCCAAATATTGTTTCCCAACCCATCCTTCTTGGTGCAGATTCGCCTGTAGTTTGTGCAATTGCCATTGCGTCATCATGATATGTTGTGGGATCGTCTATGAACTCTTGTATAAACCACTTACCTGCGTCAGTATTAGGTATCCTAACTATTCTATAATTAGGTTCTGCGTCATCAAGCTTTTGACGTGTTAATTGTAATGATGCATAGTCTCTTCTACGATAATGACCTACATGTGTTGGACCAAATGACATACCAACATCTCTTGTATTAGCAAGCCTTGCATCAATAGCTACACCGCTACGTGCACTGAATCGTACACCAGCATGCTGGAATGCATACATACCAACAGGTCTAACATATTCTATACAAGCATCTAAAGGTACACGATCACAGAAATAAACAACATCTATATATCCTCTACTTGTATTAACACTTACATATACAGAATTTGCAGGTATACTTGTATCTTCCAACCTATCATACGCTATTTCTTGTGGTGGATGTATTTTACCATTTGAATCAGTGAACCCTCTTGCCTTTTGAAGTATATTAAATTGTGCAAGGTTAGTCATTGCGGCAAGTGTTACACCATCTCTTGATCCGCGATTGCGAATCATTGACATGAAATACAACAATACTAATCTATTAAATGATACAGGTAATCTATCATCAAACTTATATCCCATTGTATCTGCTAACGCCCATAATAGATTAGCAGGGCACCTTAAAGGGTCATAAAGGTCTATAAAATTTTCAGTCTCATATCTATATCTTTCAAGACAGTTTGTAAACCAATCTTTGAAAAATCTAAAATCTTGTGATTCTTCTGTATACACTTCAGGTACAGGTATATCGCTTATACGCAAAGATTACACCTCCATTAGTTTCTACGCCATCCATCTCGAACGAGTTTACCATGTTTGTAATCAATATAACTGGATCCATCTTCTATAAGATATACGGATGCCTCATACGGTAACTCACTATCTTCATATTTAGAAGATTCCTTTGCAGTTCGTTTAGCATCATCTAAGTTTGTAAATTCACCACCATAAGGCCCATAGACTACCCACTTAGGTTTACGTGCAGAGGTGATTAGTCGCTTCATTATACATTCACCCAATTCCCTTCACCATAACGTTTATCAGGATTATCCCAACGACCTGCTTCCCCATACCAATAACCATCATCACATTTCCAAATATGTCCATTGAATAATAATGTTGAATGTGAGTCTGTATGATGCAGGTCTTCAACTTGAGGTATAGCATAGTATATATCAATAGCCGATTCAAGATCTATTTCATCATTGATACTAAAAGATCTACCATCACTAGTACTGAACCAAGTATGTGAATCTGAATCAAGGTTAGCATCAGTGTCAAAATTTATCATTGCTTCTTCGTACTCTTCATCGTCAGCATAATAATATCTTGACATCATCATAGGGAACTCTGTATAGCTTAGCACTTCAAATAGAAAAGCTATGGCTGCATCTTTTGATCTAATTATATCAAATTCAAATGTGTCATTTTCCGCTTTATCAGTACCTTGCTTTGTAATTGTTTTAGTATTGGGCCACTTTGATACTGGTGGATTTTTAGGTCTACGAGGTATACGTTTATTTTTTCCCCATCTGAAAGCTACTTCAGAAAATTGATTACCACTATTATAGTAGTAATCTGAAGATTTCTGAGGAGGGGCTACCCAGATGATTTCCTGCTCAGCCGGAATTTCAGGATCATCATGATAATCCATTACTAGACGATATTTGTATGCCCTTCTACCTCTGTGATCCTCAAACGTACCTAAAAATTGAACTGTATCAAAATCAAGATTATAATCACGCTGAATATGTCTAGATATTTTCACATCTTCAGGCTCTTGTATCCTTCTTGCGTTAGTACCTGCGTGAATATATTT
>Ga0123355_10020541_pt1 | contig 10552 bp, 4 predicted proteins | sample TergutEmb28metaG_3_FD_89872 | JGI IMG/M metagenome (GOLD analysis project Ga0123355, IMG submission 89872) | Embiratermes neotenicus P1 segment gut microbial communities from Petit-Saut dam, French Guiana - Emb289 P1 | ecosystem: Host-associated > Arthropoda: Insects > Digestive system > Gut ... | reverse complement strand
TTGACAGAATTTGAACCATTATTACTTGCCTTTTAAGAGACAGTAATCCAAAGGTTGTCTGTAGCTCAAGGTCCCTGTTCCGCAGTGCTGCCAACTGTACATGGCTGCCACTACGCATTTCAAAAGCTCCCGTTTTTTTGTGTTATCCTGTATAACGCGAACTTTCGTATGGCGCGTGTTGGCTCTCACGCGATTTCAGCGACCGGTGTGGAGATACAAGGTTGGCTGACGGGCCAGATTTTTTTTGATGTGACCCTATTTTTATTACGCGATTCTCCGTAACGCGAGGTCTCACAAGGACGCAAGTATCGCGTTACGGCAGAACTGACTGTACAGCTTGTCATATTTATTTGGAGCCATAATTTTAACCACTGGCTCACATGTTCAACTGTGGATTTTATTAGCCAGCCTGCCTGAGTGGGAGAGGTACTGATAGTCTCTTCGTGGCATATTTTCCTTTTATGGGGTCATGACTGTCATACATCATGAGTTCGAAATAGTAGGTGCCGATCTGGTCGAACCGTTGCGAATGGGCTCTGTCACACCCCTGGTTCTGGTACGGTTTTATCTTTGTTGTACCTCAAAATGGCTTGCCAGGTAGAATGCAGATTAAATTCTAAATATTCGTTAGGAAGTAAAGTGTCGCTTGCAAGCATATGTAACGGATCTAGCCATTGATTGAAGCTTGTTGATGAAGATTAACGTGATGTAGTAATATGGATTTTCCTGAAGGTTCGTGCTTTGTTGCAGTTGCGCCGCAGGGCCGGGATGGGATTATAACAGGTAAATCTCGGTCAGAGGATTTTTTTTTTTTTACCTAAAAGTGATACGGTAAATTCTGTGGACGCAGGAAAGTTCTTGTCAGCCACAGCGTGATTGTGTGATGTACATTCACTGACTGTGGAGTTTGCATTTGACCTTAACAGTGGTTTGTACTGAGGAAAGCCGCCTTTTTTTTGTGACCAATAACCGACGTATTTCAGTTACAAATTAATGCACTGGGCTGATGTGTATTTGCGTATTGTGTATGTAAGAGAGTACGGTTATTTTCTATAGTGTTCTGTGTGGCTAGAGCTACGTATAAATTTGACTTGTAGGGTGGTTACAAACAAAGCATCTGGCAAATGGCGACCGGTATTTGTTAAACTACGTCAAGCAGTGTTAGAGATTCATGTTTTTGACAGGATCTATATGCTTTACAATTGTGGCGAGTGTTAAGGGACTCTTCCCACGCCTTGCAGGCCAAAGGCCAACTTCATTCTCTTCGTTCAAGAACGTTGCTTTCTTCGCATGTTGACGTATTCCGCCCTGGTAGCTGATGAGGGGTAGGTTAACATATTGGACAACAAACAGCCAGCCTTGCGCTGTGCCGACAGCTCTCTAGCCATGTCGAATGATGGCTCGAGGGTAATTTTAACACCTCGAGGAAACTGGAAATGCGAAAGGATTGGAGAACTTTGGGGGAACTTTTGTTGTGGTCGGAATATTTACGTCATCGAAAAAGATGTAATTTTGTGTGTCTGTGTGTGTTTGGAAGGCTATACTTGAAACATAAATGTCGTAAGGAGAAACAGAAACTCGTATTGTGCTCAAGTGAGGAGGTCGGCAGAGAAAATAAACTCCTAGAAGGCTCATGTTTCTTCACTGGTGCAGAGTAATGATATCCGAATTGTCGCCACTGCTGTCAGAATAATCTTCCTGACACTAATAATAGTAATTTTTACGTTTTTGTGCTCACGAAACAACCAAACGGTCAGTTACAAAGTCAGCAAGAGTATAACAAGACAACAAAAACAAAGACAGTAACAAAGCCCAAGACGCGAACAAAATCCAAGACAGAACAGAAACAATGGAACTTAGTTCGGTGCAGTTAGAAAGCGAAGTTAAAACGGGACAATAACATTGTACGTGATTTTGATGCATACAGTTAAATGTCTGTTAATGGCGTTTGACAGCTGACATAAGAATGTGAATAATACAGAAACATTTGTTCTCTGAATGTTTCAATGTGTCTGTGGACATTAACAGCAGAGGGACATCGAGCAGGACCTTTTTTAATGAAGATCTGACACTGAACTTACAGATAGCTTTCTATAGTTAGCGATGTCCAGAAGGGAGGACAGAATTTGAGTTCGTGGTAAATATAACAACCATAAAAACAATTAATTGATTTGGTACCATCTTCGACCTATAATGTACAGTTTTTTTCATATTGTAATGCATTACATAACCTAGTGAAAATTGTAAATAATAATAATAATTTAATCAGTGTAATGATTACAGCTGCCTGATGAGGCGATGATCAGCAGTCACAGCAAGCAGATAAGCCTTGTTATTGCCGGTGATATTCTCATTCAGTTACTGTACGCTGAATTGGTTTGGTTAGTTTATGTAACCAATCTTCGTAGTACCTGAAGACAAAGTAATGTATTCATCCAAAATTCGTAATCACCTTTCGGATTAAAATGTGTAACGTAACGTAATTATGAATTACGAAATTACAAAATCGTGCATACAGTAACATGATATTGATGGAAAACACTGCTTAATGGTGGGTGGTGTGTAGCTGGATACTGGTTTGACCACCTTCGAAGACACTAACCAACCGACTGACTGACTGAATAACTAAATAACCAACTAAATTCTTTCATGGAGCTGAGCGCTGCTTGAAAAGCCAGCATTTCCTCAGCTAGTCAAGAATTTCCCCACATTTTGTGGAAGCAGAAATGCCTCCCCACCCCCCACCCCCCACAAGAGCTGTCCACTTGTCCCTACTCAGAGCCACGTCATTCCACTCCACGTCCTCACATCGTGTTCCTTTCAAATCCGTTCTCATATAATCCTCCCGCCTACCCTTAGGTCTTCCAAGTAGGCTTTCTCCTTTAAATTTCCCCAATCAGAAGACTGTATGCATTTCTGTGTTCCCCATGTGTGCTACATGCCCCACCTGTCTCATCCTCCGTACGATAACCGTTGTAGTGCTTGATGAGGAGTGCAAATCATGAAGCTTCTCATCATGCAGTTTTCTGCAGTCTCGTGTTACTTCCTCCCTCTCCTACCCCAAGTACTGTACCTTCCACAGCACCCTGTTCTCGAACACTGTGGGTCTACATGTCCCTACGAAAGGAAAATAAAAAACAAAGGAATTTTTCGCCTACCTGATGTTCTTTTTGTATTCAGCTTAAACAAATTTTAAAAAGCCGTTATTTTTACTGACACGTAATTCGGTCAGTAGTTTATACGATGTTGAAGAATAATTTCTGCTCATTCTTTCGTATATAGTGGTACAGACAAGGAATTTTGGGAGTAAGCTGCCCGTAGGTGTGTGGTCGATGATGGCATTGAGCGCGAGGTAGAGTCAGCCCACTGCGTAGAATGCAGGCTATTTTAGTGAGATCTTGTAAACCAAGTTGCTTTATAAATTAGCATGTGGTGCAGCCCTGCAGAATTTTGAGTACGTTCGGCGATCAACACTATTGCTTCTTCCTCTTCTTTTTGGTACGATGCATTAGCTTGTATTTAAATAGCCTGGCGTTTTATTTCCATTTTAGTAGTGGCACATAAGGATTCAACACTTAAGATGGCAGGATATGTTAAAAATTATGCAGCCTAACTACAGATTTACTATATTATTCAAAAGGGTATGTTTATTTACATCACACCGAACGTCACTGCACAGTGAGTAGGTAAAAGGTAAATCAGTCCCATTACAGGCCCGAGGTGCTCAGAGGGTTCCTGGAAGTTAAGGTTCCCGGATAACGTGACAATGGCCCAGGATTGTGGTAAGGTTGTCAGCCTTACGCACTAACCGCTTTTACCCCCAGGAAATACTCCTGGTACTCATTTCTGTTAGAGGCCATAGTGCGATCGGAAGGATTATGTAAATGAAAAATTCCAATGACACCACCTGGAATTGAACCAGCGACCTTCCGATTTGTAGCACAGCGCCTTAACCACGTGCTACCGCGGTGCAGAGTGGGTAGAGCTAACGTAAATAAAGAAATTATTACCAGTTCTAACGCAACTGAATCATTATTATACGATAGTCTTTAATTGAGCTACATGTTTCGACATAAAATTAGATCATCGTCAGGCTCTTAACCAACTTTAAAAAATGATGAGGAAGACAATATGTAAATAATCGTTTGGCAGTCGTCATTTTTTTCTTTTTTGAGATGTATGAAAATAAGATACAATATAATAATGTGTCAATCGGAGGTTTTACATCAAATGTTTAGTAGTGTATTTCATTTGTTAAGATGTCAGTATCAGTCCAAGTGTTTTCCTAGAACTACATGGTTTATAATTTTCATTAACTGAAATACCCCGTAGACTGATCATCATTTCTTTATTCACATGATTGCCACACAAGAAATGTCACACTTAAAGCTGTAACACATAAAGGGTAGAATGTCTGCTTCGTATTAGAGATGTCCAGAGCTCAAATCCCAACAGGGATACTGACAGCTTTGACGGGTTTTCTTTTTTTTTATGTTTTGCTTACCGTGCATCCTGGCACAACTCTGGGTAAATGACCAACTTGATGCACAATTACGTTATATAAAACGTTTATTATTGTAATCCTCTATATGTTTCGAGCAACACTGTGCTCATCGTCAGGAGGTCGAATTGTATTAATACAGCATCTGGTATAATTCTGTCTGTAAGTGACTGTCCGTTGTGCAGGTTGACCTGCACAACGGACAGTCACTTACAGTGAGTACTATACCACATGCTGTATTAACCCTTTGACGCCTAACTACACCTATAGTGGTCGTACCGCACCGCTAACCTCGAAACGTTGCATTTTATATATTTATTCAACAAATACAGGTACTGAATATTTTAAACATGGTATATACTCTCTGTTTCTTTTCTCTTCAAAATGCAGTTTGTTTCATAATTCTAACATATTTGGTTCCTGTTTTATTCACATTTTATATACAGGATGTGCTAAAATTAAAAAAAAATAATTCCGGCGCCAAAAGGTTAATACAATTCGACCTCCTGATGATGAGCACAGTGTTCCTCGAAACATGTAGAGGATTATAATAATAAACGTTTTATATAACGTAATTGTGCATCAAGTTGGTCATTTACCCAGGGTTTTCTTATGTTGTTTTCTTTCCGCCCCCACCCCCAGTCAAGAAAATGCCTATTCAGTACCTGAAATCAGACCCTGACCGCTTCCTGCCACGTCCTTTCCCCTTCATTATACACTTACCTTTATCATTCGATTCTGTGGGCTGTTGAAGGATTGAAGTAAGTTTTGAGTAGGTATGACCTAGTGCGTATAATGGCGGTTTCATGTCTTATCGTTTGCGAAAATGTTGCTTTGGGTCTTACTGAGGAAGTTTTTGGTTTCAGCAGTGTCGTTCTGACATGAGGGGGTTACAGTTCCTTCCATTCTCTGAGAAACTTAAGACAAGTGGGATGGAAAGTGGAGAGAATTGTACTGTACAGCAAAACTGAAATTCCTTCCCAATTTCAGACACTGAAATGTAGTTCTGAGTTTGGAATACAGGACTGAGTAGAAACCGCGGGAGTAAATAAACAGTATTAAAGCAGGAGTATTGGTAGGGTTTGTGTTGTCTGTAGGCCTAGAAATGGGAACTGACGCATTGTAACCGTTGTCTTTCGTTATCGTTTACTGCTATTCAGCTGCTTTAGTGGTGAAACTCGCTTTCAGGAGATGCTGTAGTGTGGAACAGTCGATGTAGACCCTGCGCACTTTTCCCTGTCAGATGACACAAAACAACTCTGTCGAATGCACAACCGTAACTTTCGGAGCTGCGTTGCCGTTTGTCAGTGCCCCCTGCCCCTTCATTCTCACTTTCTAACCAGTAGTATGGGCTCACGTGGCATCACTGTTACTTTTAATTTCGTGTATTTTCGTGCGGGGGCATACACTATAGCGTTTAGTTTGGGTGAATGGAGCAGTTTTGCCTTGAGTTTAAGTTTAATAGATAAGCATATTGTGATCTTTTTTGTTATAGCCCCACTACTCCTGTTTTTGGTACAAAGGGGAATGTTATAACAGAGAGATACAAGTCTGACGTCTAACCTAAGTCCCTCTCGTAAGGAGGGAGGGGAACACGCCTGACAGAGAGAGACTAACCTGACGTCTAACGTAAGCCCCTGCCGTAAGGAGGAAGGGAAACGCGCATGACAGAGAAAGACAAGCCCGACGTCTACCCTAAGCCTCTGGTGTACGGCAACACAGTGGCGCGGTTATAATAGGAACGGATAAAGATCCATCTTATCCGGCACGCCATATGTCTAATTCTGAATGTTTGCGGAGTTAGAGCTGTTGGAATCTACAAACACAAATGCATTGTGAATGGTACAAAAGAAAGAGAAACTATTTACTGTTACCACAATTTAAATTTTAATTTAATGTTTAGATGACGAATTTGTTACACAGAAATGACAGGTTTTTTACAGTTGACAGTAAAAAATTTGAAAATCTCATCGTGTGTGCGAAGATCGCATGTTGTCTGTCTGGGTTGATCTTTACGTTTATTTATGCGGGCAGCAGCATCCAAAGTGCGAGAGAGCAATTCGTTTCGTGTGTCCACCTTTATTTTGTAAACTTCACTTTTCATCCGACCCCACAAACAAACAAACATCCAACGCATCAGAGACGAGGGAGGGATGAACAGTGCGCGCCAGATTCAAACATCTGTATTGCGGTAACCATTCAGAATGTTCGTATGAACTTTTGCTCCTAATGACTGATACTATCACCTTCAAAAATATTGACTTTCGTCCTGAATGGCCCTGCGTAAATAAACCCCAATCTAAGCCGCTGCACACACTATGTTCATGGTCCGGATACTGGCCTATCCGCAGGCTTTGGATAATAGTTGTATTGTTGACAGAATACAAAGACTTCGGCTGTGCGGTCGCAGAGAGCCGGTAGCATCCTGGACCCCTGAAGTTGCGAGACGACTGCCGTTACTTGCAGCTGTGTCTCATGTGCCCGTTCGGCACGTGTCTCCATTATTGCGAAACGTGTTATCCGATAGCTCAGATAATATCGGCTATGCAAATTCTAATAAGTCCTCATAAGGCAGCCGCGTAGTTGCTTGATAAACATTTGTTCTGAAGATTATGATGGTTTACCTATTTTTAGCTTACCTTCCTACCTTAATAATAGGAGTGTGGCCTTCGACATAGCCGTGCTGTCTGGGGCCAGTATTCCCCCATTTGCATTTGGACTTTGAACCAGTCCTATTTACGAACGTTGGTGTGGATATTATGCAACTGAAGACCACCTGAGTCTCTCATATGATTCAAAGGTCTAGCAATCGGTAAAGAAAGCTTGGAGGTTGCACTTAATGCAGGGTCATGAAATTATGTGTGGTAGACCTAGCAACTTCAAAATGTAAAAGAAAATTGTGGAGGCATAAAATCTGTGTTGAGTTTTTACTGTGATCACGCTAACGAGCGAATCATCGTAGTGAGCCAGGCGAAATGTGGTAATTAGATATATTATCAACATAAAAGTAAATCCTGTATGAAGTATTATTCATAAATTGACAGTTATAAAAACGTGGCGTTGGCATCGCCATATTTGTAGTTGTAACCTCAAAAAACGGAACATCAGAAGACAGAATGTACTCGTGTACTAAGAACTGATTTCTTCAGAATAATGTTGTTGATGTTAATACTAATGCGTTCTAAAATTGCGAGTCAGTAGAATTTGAGTCGACCAGGATTCAGTCTTATGACCGTAAGCGCACGAGTCTACAACGTTTTTCCGTGAGTGGCGCTGAATGTTACCGTTGGACTCTGAATTTATATTGCTGTGAAATGGCAAGGTCTGTATCGGCACTAGAGTAGAGTTACTGAATGCTTCGTTCATTGAGGGCGGCTACTCGGAACGCTTTCGTCTTTTATTCATGTTGTTTTCCGTGTGTTTTTGTTTTATGAGCTCATGTAAAACTGAAAAAGTGCGCGATGTGGGGTTCCCGTGACGGTGGCTGTGATGTTTATTGCGGTCGAAAATTACTATGAAGATGGAGGTAGTTAATTCCAGCGAAACACTGGAGAACTGCCACGCAGCAGGGCGTCAGATACCAGAGAACAGTTTTCGAAAAGAAGCTGGGTCGTAGGGAAATTGGTTGTGACCATATCTGCATGAATGCTGCTTAGTGCGTCACTGGGTACAGAATCCACTGTCTTATGCATTCAGACCGAAGATACGAATGTAGTCGGAAGCTTTAAAGACGCAGGACATGACGTATACTTCGGTAGACGATTGCAGATGATGGATCTGCGTTTCGTCATTGCGCAATGTTCGGATGTTTTGGGACGGCAGTATGAAATCAAAGTGACGTTTATGATGTTATGTAGAGCAGATTGAATTGTGGGAATGCTTGCTAATATTCAGTCCAGAAAGGTTCTGCCGTCTGGTCTTCTTTCCCAGAACATAAACAAGATAGGCATTGTACGTATAACGTAACATTGAGGCCCGTTCGCGTAATCATTGTTACCGTGGAAAAGCAATAAGTATTACGTATTATCAGTTTATGTTTGTAACCGTAGTTAACCGGCATGCAATGCGCGTGCGCCGTTTTGTGTTGTCATCTGTGGTCTGTCAGGCTGTACCATATTTTTCCACATTAATCTCATAAACAGCACCATTTTCGGAAGAAAAAAAAAGTTATTGAATATAAAATGTGTCTGATTTCCTCTACATTTGCCGGAAACAGTTCTCATTCTAAAATAAAAAAATGTATATTGGTCTTCATGTAAAGTACCCGTTATTTTTGCCATGTTTTAATGAAGCCTCAGTTTTCTCGACAGATTTTTTAAAAATCCCCAGATATCAGATTTAATGAAAATTTGTCCAGTGGAAGCTGAATTGTTTCACGCAGGCGGGCGGGCGGACGGACGGACAGACAGACGGACATGACGAATCTAATTGTCGCTTTTCGGAGTTATACGAATCCGCCTAAATATTACATATGTGCAAATGAAAATGTACCGTAGTGTTGTGTGTATTGGCACGGGCTGTATGTGGGTATAAGCTCTAAGATATAGATTACGCCGAAGTTCCATGAAAATGGAAGCAGCAAGTTGCCGCGAAATGTTAGTACCTGTCTGCCAATGTAAACGGTGTCAAATCACACAGTCGTTTTATACTTGAATAGAAAACTGGCGGGCAGCCTGGACTGTGGTGGACTTTGTCGTACGGACAGATCAAAATTTTGAGCATTTCTGCGTGCTTAATTCTTTTTAAGTTGGGGCCTGCTGAATTGTCTGGGACGTCGACGGTGCCGTGGTGTTGTAATGTGGATTCTAAATGAAATGTATTGGAAGTTTTCTTCGGTCAGCTGAGATAGTTTGCCCTTGAATGGAAGCAGGGTGAAATGACGTCATGAGGTTAAGTGAGTCCTCCCTCCGCTTCCCTCCTCCATGTGACGTATGTGGAGGGCACGGCAGTATTGAGCGAGCGGGCATAGTGGAAAAGCGGGGAATTGGGGCAGTGGTCGGTTGGTGATACGTACGGGCGGTGGGAACTCTCCAAGGGCGATCTGCAGTACAGTCGAACACTTTCACAAAGAGTTCAAGGGCACAGGCTTAAGATATTGTTCTTGTGGCTACATCAGACACCCACAAACCCATTCAGTGGTTTGAAAGTTTGTAAGCACATTTTGTGCCCCCCTCCCCAGCCCGCTCGCACGCCCGCGGAATATCCCCTGTCGGTGTCCAATGCAAAGTTTATTATTATTTAACCCTTTCACCATTTCTGTTCTGAGAACAGTACAAAACACACAAATGTACTTTGTGGGCAATGCGTATTATCTCTTGAGTGCTGAACATGGTGATACGTAGTGCTTGGAAGGGTTAATTGTGAGCACTTTTGTTTGTAAGTTTTGAGGTGACGGCCTCACGGTAGGTGGTACTGTAGCTTAGTAGGTAGGTAGGTGGGCGGGTGGGTAGGTAATGTGGTTAAGTATTTTGGTAGGTGGGTGGGTATGTGGGTGGGCGGGTGGTTAGGTAGGTGGGTAGGTAAGTAGTAGGTAGGTGGGTGGGTAGGTAGGTAGGTAGGTGGGAGCATTCCTGGGAAAACTGCCGCCTCAGTGTTTGAGGTACGGGGTTTCTATTATACAACGCTGCGTGAAGCCGAATAGGCGCTCAACTAGTCTACGCGTGCTCACCCTCTGCAAGCATGTTCGTAGCGTCGTAATTTGAAACCCGCGTAGCTTGCGTTACGTTCAGAATTGCGCTGACTGTTACATCGTTCGTCCTCAGCTTATTTCAGTGTGCAGTATTATATGTGTCTGTATCAAAATGGCCGAGACAGACAAGAGGGCACTCCACCGAAGGATGGCAGCTGACCCATATCTGCGGTATCCCATAGATCCGCTTTGAACTAACGAACGCACTTCGAAAGCACTTCGAAAGCACTTCCCTTCTTTGCGATCGATAAGATTTTTCCTTTCGTTTTAGACAAATATACTGCAAAATATGTTCAACAACAAACTGCCCCCCCACCCCCCCCCCTTCATCCCCCCCCGCCCAAACAACACACCCCAGGTGG
>Ga0123355_10020540_pt1 | contig 10552 bp, 5 predicted proteins | sample TergutEmb28metaG_3_FD_89872 | JGI IMG/M metagenome (GOLD analysis project Ga0123355, IMG submission 89872) | Embiratermes neotenicus P1 segment gut microbial communities from Petit-Saut dam, French Guiana - Emb289 P1 | ecosystem: Host-associated > Arthropoda: Insects > Digestive system > Gut ... | reverse complement strand
TACCGCACTCACAAGCGTCCGCCACCTGTCTCTATTCTGGGCCAGCCCAATCCAGTCCATATACCCACATCCCACCTCCTGGAGATCCATCCTAATATTATCCACCCATCTACGCCTAGGTCTGCCAGTGGTCTTCTACCCTCCGGTTTCCCCAGCAAGAACCTATACACCCCACTCTCCTCACCCATACGCGCCACATACCCAGCCCATCTCATACAAGTCACAAAATTGGCTCCAGACGTAGCGCTTGTGAATTATATTCTGGAAGTATCAGGTTCGATCATAGGTCGAGAAACAAAACAGTTGTGACAGTGTTTGGCCTTGCAATCGCCAACACTATACTGTCTTCATTTCAATATTTTTGACATAGTCTAACATACTGGCAGCGTTATTAAATTATTACAAGCGTAAAGTTGTTTCGATACGCACCATGCAGGCGCGGACGGATGCAGGAGTACAGCGCCATTCATTCGCATCCTCGGCGCTATAGGGTGACTGGTGACCAACGCCACGCCCCGGCCGCTTCGATCCCGGTCAAGAACCCCGGTACCAAATGCACTGGAGGCTGGATGGACCTCGGAGCCAGTCAAGATGAGTGTAGTGGAGAGGAAATCTCTTGCCCACACTGGAGTTCGTTACCCGAACCTGCCATCCGAGTCCCTATACCACCTGAGCTATACCCACCACTAAATCAGTACAAAACAAATCTTCATTAATTAATAAAGACAAATAGTGTGATTTGGGTTGCTCAAAACTAATTTATTTTGTAGTTCTCTTCGAATAGCTTATAATATGTTTAACGTTACTCTCGTGCGTCACAAAGAGCACCTGACAATATTAGTGCCTGCGGTTCGGAATTCGAGTTTGATATAAGAAATACAGGGTATACACAAAAGAATGGTGCGGTTTCAAAAGTTAACAAGAAATTTATTTCTCACCTTACACGGGCACAACATACACCGTCAGCAGCAGCAACTGTCCAAGTTTCGCATGCGCTACCAACATTTCGCTTCTCATGCTTACTGCGGGGCCGCGGGGCCAGTTTCCAAGATGGCGTCACAGCAGGAAAAGGCTTTCTGTGTGCTCCGTTTTGAGGTGTCCAGATCTGTGATTACAGTACATGAAACTCACGCTGCACTGTAATCACAGATCTGGACACCTCAAAACGGAGCACACAGAAAGCCTTTCCTGTTGCGACGCTATCTTGGAAACTGGCCCCGCAGTAAACATGAGAAGCGAACTGTTGGTAGCGCATGAGAAACTTGGACAGTTGCCGCTGCTGACGGTGTACGTTGTGCCCGTGTAAGTTGAGAAATAAATTTCTTGTTAACTTTTGAAACCGCACCATTCTTTTGTGTATACCCTGTAAAACCTCGTCACACAATTCGTTTAATTCCTACTTTCTTTCTGTCGGACAGTGCTCAGAAAGTCTCAAGCCACTAAAGCAGAGATTTATATCACTCATTTCGATTCAGTAATTTTACCGACGAAAGCCTGGGCCTTGGGGCTCGGGGGGTGGGGTTGGGGAATGGTATCTTCCTTTGTATTGTTGTTTATATGCGTATTTTGTCCACTCTTGGCATTATTTATCGCGTCCACAGAACTGGAAAGGAAGTGGCCATCTAAAATGAGACACATTATGATTTTACTTGATTTTAATGATGATTCATGAAGCGTCAAACAATATATATATATATATATATGTGTGTGTGTGTGTGTGTGTCTTGATATGAGCAGTTCATAACAACATTGGTGCATAACGAAGTCAGTACTCAATGCTATGTCGAATTCTTTGTATTTAATGAGTATGGTGGTTGATTTGTAGCGGTTCGCGAAAAGTGTAAGTTGTCGGTTGAGACACTGTCGTACATCAGGATTGTCTGTATGTCTGTCTGTTCCTCTCTCTCATTTTCCATATGTGGAGTAATTGCAAGATGGCTGACTGTTATGTGCGTGCAGCTTCCTCTGTTCTTCGGGATTAACCTCACAAAGAAACCGAATCGCGTATAGAATGCATTTAAAAATAATAAACAATAGCATGGAGAAGGCAAAGTAGATGTTAAGAAAAAAAGGAAGATGGGAACATTTTAGGTTTATTTTGATGAACTAAGGAGAAAAGTGTCTCAAGACTCAACGTAAAGGGATGTTTTTGTTTTGAATGGAATCTGTGACGTTGCTGGAAGGTACGTTGTACCAACGACACTGGGTTGGAACATTCTGTAGGAATCTCAACAAAATTATCTATTTTCATTGGAAGTCGCTTGGTTGATTCCTCTTAGTTTATCTTCAGGTTTAGTCCCAAGTAGGTACACTATCAAGCTCAACCAAAGTTACACATCATATTATAGTACAAAATACTAAAGATTAAAATTTTTGCGTTCTAAAAAACAAATTATTGTTTATTGTACACGTTTCAATATATTTTATGCACTTGGCTGTATGATACCATTAAGGAAGGCAATTCTTATGATTACGGTTGTGACATGTATCATATCTAAATTATTTTGTTTAAAGCCCTAATTGTTATTATTATTATTTCTGTTGTTGTTGTTGTTGTTGTTACGTATAGCCTACGCTATTTTCTTGTGCCCAACTTTTTCTTCTTATTATGTGTCATGTTATGTAATCATTTAATCACTACCATCTTGAGGTTGTTTTATAAAGCTTAAAATAGAGTATATAATAGTCGGTTCTATTACTTTACTACTACCGTTATTTCTGTTGTTAAGATGAATAAATGAAGAGCAAAGGGATGGGTGGAACATGTAGCATAAATGTTGAAGAAATAATGAATTAAGTCCATTTAGCCTACATATTGCAGCACGCAGTGTCCTGTATTGGAAACTTTTCAGTAACTCCACCTTCCTGTTTGTTTCTTTTAATTTTCCTGCTCTGAATGCTCTACAATCGTGACTCTGTCGTCAGTCCCTCGTTTATGAGAATACAATGCATCACATGAAAGTTAGTTTAAACAGTCAAATGTGTGTCACGAGCATTGCAGGAGTTAGTTTACTTTACGTCTTACAGATGATCCATTTGATCTTGACTTCCACACAGTCTGATAGACAGGAAAAATTCCGTCCTTTGCAAAAAGGAATGAAAGCAGCGAAAAGGAGGGAAAATAAAAGAATGGCTTAGTGGAAAAGGAATAAGACTCACGAACGGAATAAAAAGACGTATGACATACCTCAAAGACCTGTTAGTCGAGTTTCTGATATTGCAGATAACCAGACTGGCGGGTTGAAAGCCTCTCTGTCAAATATTTGCAAGACACACTGCGGAAATTTAAGAGGGTAGCGACTAATGCGGCTGGGTATACTTCTTTTTTTTTTTTTTTTTCCTCGCAACCTGTGATGGCCTGTAATTTTCTTGTTTGTTACGAACCTCACAATTATCGGTAAAAGTCTCTCGTCTCTCGTCCTTAAAATGTAAGAGGCGAACTCTTTTTTTATGGGTTGAACAGATCGCTTTATGTCCCTAGTATGACCCTAGAATCATGCGATGTATTGGACGTCTCAGCAAACAGTCTTTAAAATTAGTTTGATGTTTTGAAGTTTTGTCAAGAATAATTAACATTAAATTAATATTTTTTGAAAATCCAAGAACCGTTTGAAAAGTTACGGGTTGTAAGGCGTAGTAACGTACGATTATCTTAGTCCTAAAATAGGAAAACAATGGCCTTAAAATTAATATCGCTGCATTATTTCGCGGTAAGTTTGGAATAAATTGCTTTATGTAAAGCTAAAGGTTATGTGCAGGGCGGAATTTTGACAAACATATTTACTGCCAACTTATTGTGAAACAAATATACTTTGACGTAATGAATGTTGTTATTCTCAAGCGAGAAAAGTCATTCGTAGCTGAGCAGTATTATGGAAACCTTGTGTCTGATATTCTCCGTTTTATGAACTAGGATTTACATTAGATACAGTTAAAAGACGTTCTCGGCAGCTGGCTTCTCGTGTTTTAGTAGTGGTGTAATTCTTATAATAAAAGCCAACGAGATGCACTATTTCTAAGCTTTATTTTGGTAAAGAACTCTACATCTTTCGGACAGACTTACTGTCCATCATCAGGAGTCTTCATACTGTATTCACAGCAAAAGTTATTTTTTCCATCCTGACCTTGCTAGCAGACAGTCTACATAACTAGTATGACAAATACCAATTGCTGTGAATACAGTATTAAGACTCCTGATGATGGACAGTAAGTCTGTCCGAAACATGTAGAGTTCTTTACCAAAATAAATTTGAGAAATAGTGCATCTCGTTGGCATAAGAATATATCAAGATGCAGGGTCATGTGAATGTCAAATTAGTAGTGTAAAGTTTATCATCGCAGCCCAGTATTCATAACTTACTGGCATCCATCTCAACTCTTGTCTGTAGCATTAAAACGGTTTAATATTTACCTGTCACTCTGCATGACAACGTCTCTCCTCAAGATGACAGTGAAACTAGCTCCCGAAACGTCGCATGTGGCAGGTATGTCTCAGACAGTGGACAATGTCAAGCATAATATTCGCGAAATGTCACCATCTGATATAGTTAAATGAAGCTGATTGTCTAATAACGTATTGAACGGTCTCTCCAGTGAGATGTATTTATTGCTTTCCGTCTAGATTACTTGCGTAAGATTTATATAACGAAAAATGGTAAGAATAGAAGTGAATGACCCAAACAGGAGGTCTTTTGTTGAAAATATTTGAACAACAGAAGAGGGCGATAGGTGCAAGGCTTCGTGAAGTTAAAATAAATGTAAATAATTTTTCGTTTCTTAGCTAAACGACGCGTTCGATTGTTAGAATACATTGATGTCCGTAGCAGGCAACATATATGTATATATCGGTGGCGATATCGTACTTTTCGTATAGTAGATTCAGTTACGTTGAGGAAATGCAGCTGTCTGATATGGAGCAATTGATAGCCATTCCACTATTCAAGGATTTTAATGTTTCTAAGGAGATGCATCTTTAACAACAATACGAGGGTCGGTCAGAAAATAAGTTTGTATGTTTATATTTTGGATACTTTTTTTTTTAATCTAGTAACAGGCCCGAAAGCTTAAATTTAATTTGGTTCTTCCCTTAACTTTTCCACATATTTTCCATGCAAGTCGAAGCACTTATTATTGTATATTTTTCGAGGAGCTTTCCTGTTCCTTTAGACATAAGTGCTTTTCCTGTGTTACCAGTGATATTCTCACACCTGTTTCGAGATTGCGATCATCATGCAAGTTGTGACAAAGATTTTGCTTCAGCATTGGAAAAAGAAGATAATCGCTCAGTGATAAATTTCCCTGACATAATCACGGTTAATAATATACGTTCCTAGTTAAGGAATTATTCCCCACGTAAACATAGTGTGCGACTGATCCCTGCAAGAATCCCGGGTCTGGGTGATAAATTAAATACGTTATTTTCCCAAAACAAAGGTGTCCTTTTGATCTACATATACAGTCCATCGTAACTTGGAGTTTAGGTATATGGCTTAGTCAGTCTGATGTACTATATCATCTCGAAAGTGTTCCGAAAAATATTTGGGCTGAAGAGGGAAGGTGTGAGCGGAAATTAAAAAAAAAACTACACGAAGGAGAATTTTGTGATTTGAAAGTTTCAACTGCTTATTTTTAGAAAATAAAATTTAAGGTACGTTGCGGTGGACATAGCTGTAATTTGGATGGAGAAGGAAGAAAGGCGCACATAATTTTGATGGTGAAACTGCTTGATATGTTTTGGATCCCGTTGTGTTTCGTAGAATGAACCAAAATACTGTTCACTTCGCCAGACACAACTTCATTGTTAAACAGTAGTTCTTGCTTGTAAATCTAGCTACATGTTTCGGGTTTTAATAAGGCTAACGCCTGTAAAAATTTGAAGATATGCAAGTAACGACATGTGTGTATGATATAAGACAAGTGTGAACAAATTTTCAAAAAGGCTAGGAGACACTTCAAAATTCTAGGCACCAGAAGGGTTATGTGAAGAAATTGCCATACTGAGCACCAACCGTCCACGATTTGGTCACCATCCAAACCTGTTCCCCGTTTTTTTGCACCCCCGATAGTTGGTTAATTTTATGTATGATATACTGCTGAAGTTACTCATATCTTTACATTTTTATTTTAGTTAATCTAAAATGGCTTTCCAAAAGGCCGAAACATGTAGCTAGGGTTTTAAGCAGGAAGTTTTATTTACTAAACAATCTGTGTTGGACAGAGTGAAACATTCTTGATAAACAAGGAGATTAGATCGTAACACAAGGATATGTTTGGGATTATATTTATGAGGATGAGTGGTGGGTTATAAATGCTGATGATCGTGTGCAGTGGCGGGCTTTTACTTTTACTTTGTTGGACCTGCAGGTTCTGCTATCAGAGAGGCAGTTATTTGAGCACTAGTATCACTCTGAAGAAACACAATGCTTCTTCATTACGAAGACCAACTGGGTAATTCGATTTGTTCTCAGAATCATACAAAACCCATAATTATACTCCGGGGGCAAAGTTTTGAAATGCTAAAGCAGATGATACGTACAGTAACCGTTGCTTTGCAATGGGGTTAATTAAATGGAAACAAAGATCGAATACGAATTTTGTTGCTCTGATACCAGCTGTGAAAATTATTAAGAATTATTTATTGAAATCTTCCTAATATAGATCTTTTAACATGTTTTAATTTCTCTTTTTATCTACCAACTTGTCTTTGTACTGAAGAATATGTTAATTACATGCATTATTGGAGGCCTGTACGCTTTCTTTCTTTTTAACTAGGGGAGGGGAGGATCGACTTTTGCTCCAAGTCCCGAGACTATTAAACCGCTGAATAAGGCTAGCTGAAAGCGGCCACCCAAGATGTCCGTTCAGGGAAAGGATTTTGAATTTGGAATTCCCCCTGCCACTCGCACCACGTGATAGGACTGCCGGGTCAATCTCGTGCATAACTTTTCGGAGCAATTGTAGGTCAGCAGACTCTTAACAGTATTGGTAAAATTCATGCTTCAAGATACATAGCATAAACTTTCTAACATCCGTTGTAAATTGGGAGAAAAAGAGAACAATTTCAGGACGAAACATTGCTACTTTTTTGTGTGTGGGTGGGTGAACATGTAGCCAATTGAATATTCTTTGCGGTTTCATTTTCTGCAAAGAAGTGAAATTCAATTAAAATCACTAATCGCTGAGAAAAATAAGTTATATTTTTAGGTATTGACATAAATATTTCGTAATTTTTTTCAAATGCAGCATGGATTGTGTTGAAACTATCTTGTCTCTTATAGTACACTTTCATAGTAACTAAGAAATTTTGTTACAGAAAATACACGAGCAATTACCTCGAAGTTCCGAGATGAGGCGCCTTTTACTGGCGTTCACAAAGAAAGCGAAGCTCAAACAGAAAGAATCCGAGCTTCCAAGAGAGTTTTCTCTCTACCTCAAAAACAGTCTGTTGACTGTCAATGTGGTTAGCAGTTAACAGAGAGTTGGCAGGCTAAAATTGCCTTCCAAATATCCCATGAAATTTTAACAAGAAATTTTTTCGTTTATCAACACCATTAATGCGTTTGAAAGTCAAATAGTTTGATAAAATAATTTAAATTCACGTCCAGTATTTCTCACCTACAAAAATAAATTTCTTACAAGACACCTAACCCCCAAAACTGTATAATTTCTGTAAAGATTAATGGATACTAATATTCTTTCCGGATTACTGAACTAGTTAACGCACTGAGAGGTGATGCCATCTAGAATTGCTGCATGAAATTAATCTCGACAAGGGCGATCACTGCGAAGCTGACTTCATCCTGCTGTCCATTGTGGTGCAGTGCTGTACGTATCTACTCCTGTTCGTAACTAATAATGAACGCACATAACAAAGAATAGCTATCACTAACCTTTTATGTTCATACAAGGATTTTTGGTATAGGCTTAAAAAGCAGAAATTAGTCGTGCATGTGCATATACTGAGCTACCTCTAGTGCCACTAAGTTAAGTTACTAAGTTAAGTTACTAAGACCGCGACCTTAGCAACGTAACTTGGTCAGTTTGCTCTAACGTTCTGTGAATGAACTGTCCTTTCTTATTCCAATTCATATTTTGAATAATGTATTCAACCATTAGCGTTGCAGAATATGTTTACAGCGAACGGGACATCAGAATTATATTAATCACCCTGAAACAAGTTTTAAGTATTTGTATCTTTCTCTTTAAATAGATGTGCGTATGAGTACAGATTTAATAAATAAATAACTATATTACATACGTTGAGGAAGATATAAGGAAATTTGTTATTAAATCTGTGGCAGTGTGATTATTGATCCCTGAAAATGGAAGCAGTCGGTGAAACAGGAAAATCGTCCTTATCACGCGGTGTCACTTGCCGGAAGGCAGTGTTCCTAATATTCAGCCCAGTGATATCATCAGACCTCAAAATAAATTGTATGTTTCTGTCATGGAATTTTGTTTTTCTCTGTTTTTCGCGATCGCAACATTTTCTGAGCCCCAAACCTAAGATCTATAATTGTATGCTCTGTTTCAGACGTTATTTTATGTTCATTAAGAAGGCTTTAGTTAGAGAGAGGTAACTCATTCTTTTCGGTTCACAGCTTACTCTGATTTGTGTCGTGAACCGCTCCTTTAAACTACTGTAAATTTCTCATACTTTGAAAAAAATAAAAACTCAATGCCTATTACAGAATTTTTTAAATGTTCTCTGTTGTTAGCATGAAGGTTACGGTCGTTTGGCAATGAAATTTTGGATGTGGTTTCTAGAAGTCAGAGCTTGCCTCTTGAAGGTAAAAACGGAGGTGGAAATAACACATTCCTATAAAAAGACGGTACGTTTTTACCAGACTGCAAGGCGTCAGATAGCACTGTCTAAGGGGTAGGTCTGCGACCGCTTGCCTATTGAGATTGTGGGATCGAATCCCACCGGGGACATCGTTGTCTGTCTGTTGTGAGTGTTGTGTTTTGTCACGTCTCTCTGCGACGAGCTGATCACTCGTCCAGAGGAGTCCTACCCGCTATGTTGAGTCGTTGTGTGTGATCTAGAAACTTCGTACATGAGGAGGCCGTGGCTCGCGTCGGGCCGCAGCGTCACAAGAAAAAAGTATTTAATTTGGACGGTAAAATAATGACATAATGCAACTTTTCTTCAGTGAAGGTATAAGTAGAATGTTAATTATTTTGGGAATTAATCACAAAATAATGAGTTTGCAGTACAGTGAAGAATAAAGTAACAAACTCTGTTGTTAGATGGAACTGTCGCCATAGACTGTGATGACCAGCCTGACAGATAACAGCAGGTTATTGGGACTTTATTCAAGAAGATTATTACTTGTTGCTTGTTTGACTGAAATATGGAGTTACTTCTCAGAGTGTGTGAAAAATATGATTTCCTTGCCGTCTTCAGGAGCATAAACATTCTTCATGAGTGTTGATGTTTTGCTGACCGTGCATCTCAGTGTAATCTTAGTAATTAACCAACTTTACGCACAAATTCATGTTTGTAGTAAGTTTATTATATGCCTCTACATGTTTCGAGCACTGTGTGCTCATCATCAGGAAGTCAAAATTGTATTATACAGCATCTGGTATCATCACACTCTGTAGGTGGCCGTCCGGTGCACAGGTTGAGAGAGGACTCCTCTCCCAACCTGTGCACCGGACGGCCACCTACAGGTGTGATGATACCAGGTGCTGTATAACACGTACAGTTTTGACCTCCTGATGATGAGCACAATCGTACTCGAGACATGTAGAGGCATATAATAAACTTATTATAAAACAAGAATTCGTGCATCAAGTTGGTTAAGTACTAAGACTCCTCATGAAAATATGCCTGTAATATAATTAGGAGATGGAAATGTGATGGGGGCAGAGAACGGATACTGCAAGGATGAGGAGATGAGAAGATGTACCCAAAGTTTAGTGGAAAAATCTTAACGGACCTGGGACGTCGAGACGCAGATTGGAAGGTTATAATAATTTGAGTGACAGAGAATTGATCTGTGCAGAGATGGACGTTTTTGAATCGCAATACGTTCCGTGATGTGGCTTTGCGTGGCCAGATGACGAGCGTCTAAACCTTTATGCATTTTAAAAAAAAATTTTCAAACATCTCATTATTTACGGGTAAAAAAGAGCCTGATTGACATGGGGTTAGGAGAAATATATATCTTCATAAAGTGGGTAGTGCATTAAGGCTGTTGACATTTGTAGTTGCCAATGAGCTTTAAAGGTTCAAAATATTGGAGGGATTGTGTTCCCCTCCACACCTCCCCACGTCCCTAAAGTGAAAATCAATGAAGGCTCGTTAAGTGGAAGGAAACACGAGATTTTGGGTTGGGACGAATTGATAGTATCTGCTGCACTGTGATAAATTTATCTTTAATTATCGTTTTATCTATGTCCATTCATGAAGGCGTTCAAGACGTTGAAGGGGGACAGACAGTGGTGGAGCCTGTGGTGGGTTAGGATGACATTTTGTGTAGTCTATAGGAATTTGTCCTGAGGGATCACTAACCTTACTGTCGGTATTATGCATTCTGAATACTGG
>Ga0123355_10020539_pt1 | contig 10552 bp, 8 predicted proteins | sample TergutEmb28metaG_3_FD_89872 | JGI IMG/M metagenome (GOLD analysis project Ga0123355, IMG submission 89872) | Embiratermes neotenicus P1 segment gut microbial communities from Petit-Saut dam, French Guiana - Emb289 P1 | ecosystem: Host-associated > Arthropoda: Insects > Digestive system > Gut ... | reverse complement strand
GTGGGCTCCTGAGCTGTAAACATGCACCTCAACGTTTTATGATTGTGGGGTCTGAAGCAAGCCAAGAAGGGCAGGGGGGGGGGGGGGGGAGAAGTACCCTGCAGTATATACCAGGACGCCATCCTTCCACGACCTTACCAAGCCATCATTCAAAATCACCCTACCACGGACGCCATACATTTCATGCACGCTCTCTAATTATTACCACACTGTCCATGACAAACAAACTTGGCAGTAGAGAGAGAACACAAAAACCGCTCAAGATATTTAAAACTTCCCTTTAATAATTTTGGGGATTCAAGGCGTATCTGAAATTAGCTCATGATTCATCGTTAATTCAATATACGAGCATAAGCATCGACAACGAATGGATGGACTTCAAACAATTTTTGTCGCACGCTCTTGAACAAGATAAAGAAGGTGATTAACATTGTAATTTCCACTCCACGCACCTACTCCAAGCATTTAAAATAAGAACAACAATTTTATTTCATGTTGTTCTGGGGCATAGTTGTGCGCAGTCCAGACCAATACACTGCCTGACAGTGGCCTCGTACTTTCCTCCGAAATATGGGCGACCACCTGCCGTGTTACTGTATCATGGCCCGTAAAGTCAACAATATGGATCTTCACAGCGGAACCTCAAATCTCAATTTCAGCTTGTGAACCGGCAAAGAAAACGTAAGATCACTTGAAACACAGCAACCACATATGTCCATAGAAATAAGTGACAACGCTTCACTTAAGCAACACTGCCAGTCAGGTGTAAATGCTAACTCGAGATCACTGCAACGTCAACATCTCTGCAAGCACTGCCGTCGCTCAGGCTGAAAAGTTACACAAGTTCTGAGACGGCAACGCAACACGACGCATCCCTATTCAGTAGGACAGGACATATTTCTTTTATCCAAAACGTCCAGCCAGGCTCTGGAGCCCATCCGTCTTCCTACGCAATGGGTACTGCAGTTCTTTAGCGGGGGTAAGGCGGCCGGGGTGTGATGTTGACCCACTCACCTCCAACTAGCGCAGAGGTTAAGAATGAGCTATACTATACCTCTACTCCCCCATTTTCCTTCATGGCCTGTACGAGGAAAACTTCGCCTCGTATATAGCCTTCATTTCGTGCAACACGTGCGTAAAATGAGATAGGATACTGACTCTCAGAACACGGACGCGTAGAATTCCGGAAAAGAGTTCGTATTGTCACTGAACAGGTCGTTATGTAAGAGTATTTCTCAAAAAATGAAACAAGCTGACATCATGTAGTTGGCAACAAAATAACTGTTTCTGATTTCGGTTCTTATATGCAGCCAGACAGTGAAGTTTGTGTGTATAACTGTACACATTGTACTGCACTCGCCATTTGGGTGAGAGACGAAATTACAAAAAGGGGTGGTGGTGAAGCAGGGAAGTAAAATTTACACACACACAGGCACGGGAGACAGAAAGGTGTAGTTTAAATTCATTTAAGTTCCCAGGTAGGGGACATTCGAAATAGGGATTACCACGTCAGACGAGAGCCCTGTCAGAACCACCCAGAGCCTGCACCGCCCAACATATCGCCGATACTGCCGTCGCTTGAAATGAAGTAACAATCCCACCTCAGTGGATAATCCAGATTAATTCGTGTCAGCGAAAACGGGGGCAGCGGTGCGCAGCACAGAATGAATGGTGTTTAATTAAATTCCTGTCGCCCTCTGTCACAACGTCACCGTGAGACGACTGGAGAATACACAGCAGGGATGGGAAAAGTTACAGTTCTTAAGGTCCCTGTCGGAAACGGATCAGATCTACAGCATTTGGGATTCAATTCCCGCACAAGGCACATGTCCCAGGCAAGCTCCTCCGATACTCTAATAATTCAAACTGTGCCATTTCCCACAAGACAAAAGCCTCCACCAGCACTGCAATAAGAAAACTTAATCTAGCGTATGTCCTACTGTACGTACTACGTACGTGCAAATTCCCCACGTCCGATAATAAAAGAATACTACAATAACAACATGCCACATAAAGACGACAAAAGTCTACACCCCAAATACCGTACGTATAAATTATTACTGAGACAAACAACAGCCAATAATACTGTAAAGTAACAGCTCTGGGTATTATCAAAGCTTAGGACATTTTATGTGCCAGTATAAAATTATTAACGGTGGCCAAACATTACACCTGGGCAACTTCCGCTGTAAATTATTTTCTGTGCTTTGTCTTACCGTAAGGAACAGACTTGTTTTTAACCATTTTCATCGCTGACACACCGCTCTGCAGTTCATGATAGGCATACCTAAATCACGCCCTCCCCATAGCCGGACTGTAATGAATTTAACGTCTACACATGAGCATACTTTTGTTAGCCTCTTCAGACGAAAGATGCGGTAATTTTCCACTAGGAAAATCCGTGCATTAAGTACAGAATATACCGCACACCAGTTTAGGGCTCATGAGGATTCTTGTGCCCTCCAAGAGTATTCGAATAGACGACAGTAGTGGCAGACCACAATCAGATGCTTATAAGAACCGGTATGTTTTCATCGGTGTGACAGACACAGAACGACCACCACCAACGTCAAGCCAGTTAAACCTTTAACGGCCAGCGGTTACTACATGTACTACCAGGTTAGCAATAAGGAACCCTGCATTCGGCCCACAGAGTGAACTTCCATGGTCTGAACGATTCCCACAACAAATTCATATTAGTTCCCTGCACAGAACCAACCGAATGTTCTCTGTAATGGAGAGATGAAGTGTGTTTCCTGCGCGGAACGAAATGCATCTTTACATATGGATCACTTTAAATTCAGCTTTCAAATGGTTAATGTGAAGAAGTTTCCATATCCAATCCAACGCTTCTTTTAAAACGTTTTACAGGCCGTTCGAGATACGACCATTTAAAGTTTGCACTTCCTATAAAAACCGACCGACGTGCTGCACTCAGATTCCTTGACTGCTGGTAGTGCGATATGACTGTCTACACACAACACTCGAAAATTAAATTAAGTAGTCATGCATGAAAAACAGATTATGCCAGACAGAGTCACACAGGTCTACAAAATACAGTCTTCGGTTTTGTTTAAAGAGTGGAAAGATAAGAGAAGAAACAGCGCGTTTACATGTAACAACGCACGAGAGACGAAAAAGTACAGGTATTAACCGAATTACGGTTACAATTGCTTTTGGTGCTTCTTATAAACCAAAATATGTTCAAATATGTTTTCAGGGAAGAACAATTAGTTAAAATCTCAATTAACTGAAGTGATTGAGTGTCATAAAAACAAATTAGTGTGTGATATAAACTTGATGTTCTCACGGGGTCATTCTGACGAACACTGCTTTGTGGAACGTAACGCCTGCGGTTTGGTACAAATTTACCGACGTTTCAGAGGTATCTGCTGCCTTCATCTTCAGGGTACTTCAAAATATTCGTAGACTTCTACCAAACCGCACGGCCGTAAATTCCAAATTACAGTATTACTTAAAATACTTTGTGTGTCAGTCTATCCATTACTGTAACATAAAGGGGTGATATTTTAACACTTAGAGCGTACCAAGAATACTCAGAATCCCTCAGTAACACGTAACACAGTGTCTCAGTAACGTTCGACAAGCGTGATGGATTCATCTGGCCTAGTATAAGTACCAAAGGCGCGATTTGTGAACATGGTAATGAAAGTTTAGAGTTCCATAAAGGATTATGAATTCCTCAGGCAGCTGAGCGATTATAAGTTTCTCAAAAAGGAAAGTATTTATACGTAGGAGGGGTTTACAACTACCATCCTCTCTCCACACACACCCACACACACACCCACACACACACACACACACACACACACACACACACACATTGCGTGCATTATCACTATGAGTGGAAGGAGCAATTAGACTGGTGCTAAGAGAATTACACCAATTGCCAGCGTCGATCAGGAAGAACTCTGATATCGGACATGGACAATGTGCAGACATTTAATGAAAAAGGTTTTTTTTTATTAACGTCACAAAATTGGGAGTCCAAAAGGCATTTCCTTATGTGAAGTGCTGATTATGAGAGAGAATAACAAAAAAAAAAAATAATAATTACCGGCTCACAGGCGATTTCAAAAACATCCTTAGCAGGCAGACTACAAGTGAAACTAAAAACATATCAAACAACATAGATATTATCACTATGCTGGCAGACAGCAAGAGCACAGTATACCTAAACCAACATAAACTGCCTGTACGTTGCCTTGCTAAAAAGAGACAAAGGAAAACGAGGAGCAGAGGCAGGAACAAATTTAACTTCTGACTTGGGAACTGCTACCAAAACACCAAATTCATGACAGAAAGAAAGAAAGAAAGAAAGAAAAGAACACGACGAAGAAAACAAAGAGAATAAGTTTCGGAACAGAAAGCTATAACAAAACCCGTTTTCTAACTGCCATCAAGATTAAAACTTCATGAAGTGAAGTCTAGGGAGGCCACCGATGCAGAATTACTTAAATTTTTAACCTAAATAAGCAATCGGTAAATAAACATTGTATATACTAACATAGGACGTAGGTAAAAGGTGAAGTTCAGAACAGGTCATGAAGGCCCAGAGGGGGAGTAGGGATATAGCTCTATCCTTTCTTTAACCTCGGCGCTAGATGGAAGCGGGTGGTCAAAGCCACGCCCCGGCCGCTTTACCCCGGGAAAAGACACGTACAGGAGACTGGGTGGACCTCATGGCCGGTCTGGACGCGTGCGAAATTTCTTGACCCAACCGGGAATCGATCTCCGGACCGTCCAGCTCGTAGCGAGTCGCTGTACCAAGTGCGTTATCCCGGCCTACCATATACGACGTAGAAAGAAGGTAACTACTAGGTCACATTTGAAGTAAGCTTTATACGTTGGAGGGCGCTTAAAACGTTCCTACTAATATCCAGTGAAGCTCGAACTAAAAGCCTGATATATAATTTACAGCTTTGACGGCGACTGAATTCGATAAAATATTCTCGGGCTAGCAGCTGCGCCAGGTGAACGAATGGCTAATAGCTCAACGTTTCGAGGACAATCTCTGTCCCAGTCATCACAAAACTGACTCCCTCCGAAATCCGCCCTCGTCGTGACATACCTGCCCGCACCGTTGGCTCATGGCTGGTAGCGAGACAAGAGTGTTTGTAGGTGGAGCCAAGTACCTGCTTTGTGTGGTCCTGCTTTTACGTTCATGAACATGGTTATAGGTGACCAGGCATGGCTGAGTATGAAGCCACCGTCTGTGTTACAATTATTCTTGGTCAGGCGTATTTCAACTGCTTCCTTCACAACGCCGTCCAAGTATCCCGATGTTATGTCTAACAATGAAGCGCCATAGAAATCGAAGCAATGACCCGTACTGATGCTATGATCTGCCACTGCTGACTTCTCACGTTGGTATTAACGTATGTATCTCTTGTGTTGTTTGCACCTGTCCTCGACAGTCCTTCCGCTGTGTCCAAGATACACATTTCCGCATATACGCCTGGGACCTTAAGCCCTACTCTGTCCTTAGCAGACCTCAGCATGTTTGCGGTTTTCCGTTTTTGGGATGTGAACCTTTCTGATATTACGTTTCTTCAGAAGTCTACTGATGTCTATTGACCGGGGCAGTATACCTATGAACACAGGACAAATACAAGCCCAATGTAACTGAAGAATAAAATCCATCTAGATGCCACTTATTACTTTATTATCCTTATGTTAGGCTCAACATGTTTCGGGCACCATTATGCCCATCATCAGGAGCTCACGACGATAGCGTTGGTTACCACATAGGCCGTCTGGTTCTCGCGTTGCTGCTGTTGTAAGTTAAGTGCAGGGAGGATGGGTGAGTGTCCGGACCGAGGGCTGTAACACGTGTTACAGCTCTCGGTCCGGACACTCATCCATCCTGCCTGCACTTAACTTACAACCAGCAGCAACGCCAGAACCAGACGGCCTATGTGGTAACCAACGCTATCGTCATGAGTTCCTGATGATGGGCATAATGGTGCCCGAAACATGTTGAGCCTAACATAAGCATAATAAAGTAATAAGTGGCATCTAATTGGTTTTTATTCTTCAGTTATCAAGATGATGCACGGTCCAATACACATCAAACAAGCCCAATGCGTTTCATGTGACATCAACTGCATGTTTCAGTCATCAAAAATAAATGTGAAGAGTTCTCCGCATTATTTCGCAACCATCTTACCGAAAGAGTGAAAAAACAAATTCACAATTTGACGGTACTTCTGCCTTCAGAATGATACATCACACAGAAACTGCTTCACACGCTGCAACTCATAAATTATATTTACACGCTGCAATTAGGTGGTCGTAACCTTGTACATCCTGTTATCTCACGCGACCTTCCGTTTAACCCCAGACGGTCCGAAGCCACGCCTGACCTCCTCGAGAGCAACACATCCTTCATCCTGACAACAACCGCATCTCGGCGATGAAGAACAAAGCAGACAACGTAATTTAGATCCACTACAAACAACCTATGCCACTACTCAGAATGAACTGGTCGACCTAGATTTACAAGAGATATTGCTGTATAATGACCAGTAACTTTTCTTGCCATTATGAATATTCAAACTCGAAGAAAATAAACCCCATCATTTTGCAAAATGTATGATTGTGCTTGACGAAGAATTATACAATACACTCGACATCAGAAGAGTACTGGCTCATGCCACCTACGTTTCGAAGAATGATAAAGGAAAAAGTACAGTCTCAATTCTTTGAGGGTACAAAAATACTCGTAACTCCGTGGAACATAGGTCGTCATGATCTGAAAGTTCCCGAAGCAGTCACGCAATTCTCCGTATCTGATGAAACCCGAAGGTTCCTTACATCGTTCACACAAACCGGTCCAGACAGCCCTTACACTACGCCAAATGAACCAGTCCAAACTCGCCCATCCTATTTCTATAAAAACCATTTAATATCATCATCTCATCCTCGCCTAGGTCTTCCAAGTAGTCTCTTTCAGGTTTTCCCAACAAAATCATGTAGGCATTTATCTTTTTACTCATATGTGCCACAAGCCCGGCCCACCTGCTCCTTCTATATTTGACACACTAAAAAAACACATGGCGATGAACACCAAAAATGAAGCCCTGATTATACAGTTTTTCTCAAACGTCCTGTTACTTCCTAACTTTTAAACTCGTAAATACCTTTCTCAGCACCCTAACCCGGAACATCCACAGGCAACAGTAACAACAGTTTATCAACCAACAAATGAACTTATATAATTTCACATAAAAACACTTAAAATTGCTACGACATGTTTCGATCCTCAGATCATCCTCAGGGAACTACGTTTTTTCCTTGCTAAAGTTACATTAAAACATTCACAATTTAATTTGTTTCCGTAAACAGGGTGCTGTGGCAGCATGTCATGTTGTGCAAGAGTAATCTCAACAGCCTACTCTTTCACAACATGACATGCTGCCACAGCACCCCGTTTACAGAAACGAATTAAATTTTGAATGTTTTAATGTAACTTTAGCAAGGAAAAAACGTAGCTACCTGAGGATGATCTGAGGATCGAAATACGTCGGAGCAATTTTAAGTGTTTTCATGTGAAATTATATAAGTGCATTTGTTGTTTGATAATTACAGTGATTTTACGAAATGCACGGTGCAACAATAAGGCTTACAGTAACAACAGTGATATCACAATGATAACAATCACCACAAACAAGGCCGCAATAATGGTACGGAAAAGGTGAGACTAGGCAAGACACAAAGAAGGCACATTGTAACGAAATATCCTTCAGTCACACATTTAATTAAGAGTGAGGTTAGTTGGTTTGTGGGCTTAGAGATTCAACATAACAAAAATGAACTGGCATGATCAACTCATACAAAAAGATCCAAGTACAACAGGACAAGAAGCCATGACCTATAAACCCGCTCTTCATAAGACGTTGGACGGCCGTACAGAAGATGGGAGGATACCTTAGGAAGTTTCCTGTATGATCGACACTGACCTTTTGGGGCTGCCTTCACGAAGGTTGTGGTTTTGATGATGGATGATGATGACGATTAAGAACCATAACGTTTAGGTGCAGCTGGTTTATGTACTTGTATTTAAACTTTCGTGTGGAACAGGAAGGGCAGTCTTCCGTCTCCCAAACATCCGGCCAATTTTGGGGTTCAATGTGTTGTCCCCCGAATACGTTTCAGGGCCTTACAAAGAAGCACGAAGTCCGCCATGCCATCGTCAACGCCGCTCCGATCGAGAATCTCACGATGTCTGTTGGATCTAGCCACACAAATCCGTAACACCTGAGTCTACGCCCAGTTAATGCTGGGCAATGCAGCCAACTATAAGCAAGACATGCAATTCATGCGTAACGTAAGAGGCGCGTTCGTGCAATCATTGTTGTAGTTGAAAAGCAATAAGTATTACATATTGTGTGGCCTTAGTTGTCCAGCACGCAATGCGCATGCGCCATATTGTCATCTGTGGTCTGCCTTGCTCTACAATTTTGATGTTCGTGTGACCGTGTATCCTTAATATGAAATGATTTGTGAGACCAAATTGATGCAACAATATTGATTTATTAATCAGCCATTAGCAAAACATGTTTCGGGCACCATTACGCCCATCTTCAGGAGCGCAAGGCCGTATATAACTGCATATGGTTTTCAGCACTTAATGTGCTGAAAACCATATGCAGTTATATACGGCCTTGCGCTCCTGAAGATGGGCATAATGGTGCCCGAAACATGTTGAGCTAATGGCTGATTAATAAATCAATATTGTTGTATCAAGTTGGTCTCACAAACCTTTTCATTTCTTTACAATATTTTTCCACATTATCTCATAAACGGCACGAGTTACTAAAAACAAGTTACTGAACACAAAATGTGTGTTCTAATTTCCTCTACAACTTTTGTCTTAAACATTTCTCATTCTAAGAACAACTGAGCGTGATACGATAAAAAATTTAAATTTGTCTTCATTGAAAGTAACCGTTGTTATAGCCAAATTTTAATGAGACTTGAATTTGCTCAATAGATTTTCGAAAAAAAAAATTACCAAATTTCAAGAAAATCCGCCCAGTGGGAGCAGAGTTGTTCCATGGGTACGAACAGACAGAATGGCAGACGGACAGACTTGACGAAGTTAAAAGTCGCTTTTCGCTATCTTGCGAACGCGCCTAAAAACCGAACAACACTCGAACTCGTAGGCCCTAAGCAGCTTACGCTTCGTCGCCGTCGCGACACGCCGAACTGAATCAACCCTACGACGAATGGGTTGTTTTATTTCCTTATTATCGCAGCACCCAAACTGTTGGCGAAAAAGTGCGTCATTCAGCAAACTAAGTAGATATCTGTATCATACTCGTGGATCACAGGCGAAGCGAAAACATACGAACTTGTACTGCTCCTTCCTCCAGCAAATAATCTATTTATATTCAACTGCCGAGCTGAACTACGAGGACGAAGCCATTTCTCGTTCTCAATTCCTATCTAAGTGAGGGGAAGTAGAATATCTTGATAATTTATTGCTACTTTCTGTAATGATTTCGCGAATTGCATTTTCTCAATAAACAGTAAATATTTCTTCCCAGTACCGCTTCACTGAAAAGGCATTTCTCAACAAAGAATAAAAAGTATTATGTTATCGTGATGCCTTCATTAAAAAAAAAAGAATGAAAAGGTAAAGCAGTCCCGTTACAGGCCTGGATTGGCCCAGAGGGTTCCAGGAAGTTAAGTTTCCCTGATTTCGTGACGGCACAGGATGGTGGTAAGGTTGTCAGCCTTACGCACCGGCCGGATTTACCCCCAGGAAATACTCCTGGTACTCATTTCTGTTAGAAGCTGAGTCGACCCCAGATCCATAGTGCGATCGGATGGATTTTATGTCAATGAAATACTCACCGACACCGGCTGGGATCGAACCAACGACCTTCCGATTTGTAGCAGAACACCTTAACCACTGTGCTACCGCGGTCCCACTCAACAAAGAATACGTGCGAATATTCGGAATGTCTTGTAAGAATTCTTGGTGTTCTGAAGTCGTTTTCGGAATGCTCAGGTTGGAATCTATGTCCAGAGACAAGTCATTCTGTCTGAACGTTTTGTTAGACTTCTCAGTCCATCCAGGCGAATTCTTCTTACACATTGTCTTCAATTCGTTATACGCGAAGTATAACACCGTTTGGCTCAACGTAACATCAAGTATCAGAAAAGCGTACTTAAAGGGCCGGAGATCAAATTAATCGTCGTCAGTGGCGCACTCAGGAATTTCGTTCGGCGGGGGGGGGTTTCAACAAATTCAGTTGAGGACAGAGGACAGGGATCTGGGGCGGTAGTCCCCTACAGCCAGGGGTTCTGGAGGCAGCTGTAATTTGGTACAAGAAATTTCATTTCATATAGTAAAATTTTCTTAATTTTCTTAAATTTTGGTACTTTAAGACTATTTATGATGACAACCAATTTATTTGTCATTGCTAATGTAAAATAATTGCGAACCGACGGTAGTTTTAGAATTTTACTGCCTTTTTTCCAAATATCTTGGGATGTTGGCGCCCTAAATTCAGCAATTTTT
>Ga0123355_10020538_pt1 | contig 10552 bp, 5 predicted proteins | sample TergutEmb28metaG_3_FD_89872 | JGI IMG/M metagenome (GOLD analysis project Ga0123355, IMG submission 89872) | Embiratermes neotenicus P1 segment gut microbial communities from Petit-Saut dam, French Guiana - Emb289 P1 | ecosystem: Host-associated > Arthropoda: Insects > Digestive system > Gut ... | reverse complement strand
CCCCACAAAGGAGGTTAAAAGAAACACAAAAAAGGGAGGAGGGGGAGGGAGGAAAAAAAAAAGACCCCCCCAACAACAAAGCCGACGGGGGGGGGGGGGGGGGGGGGTCCGTTTTAAAAGCAAATAAAATATTAGTATTTGAAACAGCACCCTCAACGAAAGGATTGGTATTAAAGAGTTGACGAACCCTGACAATACTTTACCTTATGTGGAATATGATCTCAGGAAAAAAAGAAACCCGAATTTCCTAGACAGAATGTAATAACGTTGAAGGAATCCAACAAGATGCAACTGTATGCAACTATTTATTTACTGCTAAACTACTCTACATGTTTCGGGCGTCCATCGCGCCCATCATCAGGCGTACATAAAACTGTAGTTGCAGCCTCTGGTACAGATCATACTGTAAAGTACAAAAGTTGAACTAGAAGCATAATATTAACGAATAGGTTGTAAGACAGGTAGGTAGCCTGTAGAGACTATCGTGTAAAAGTAGTTACAATTAGTCTAGTATTGTATATATTTTAACAAATTGGAAATTTTGTCAATTAAAAATCATATCCGTTTATGTATTAGTCAGTAGTCAAAAGTAGGTGATAATGAAGGTGCGATGTCAGTCAAGACGTACTCACCTATCTGGGGAGGAAAAAAAAATTAACAAGTTTCCAACATCAGATTTAACGAAAATCGTCAATAGGGAGGCCAGCTGGTCCATACGGACGGACAGGCGCTTTTTGCGACTTTGTGAACGCGCCTAAAACGATGGCGTATAAAATTCGGGCGGAGAGGGTGAGACTGCAACGGGAACATACCACCACAATCCGACCGTGAATCAGTCGACGATCAATTTCGGTTTTCATTCAACTTTTCCTTGCCGCTTTATTTGTGAGCCACCAGCGAGTGTTCGGCTGATTTGTTCTTGCCACAGTCCAACAAGCCTAACACTCTCATGGTTACGAACGCGTCATCTGAAGTCCATATACTCAGATATTCAACTGGTCCATGCGACCAGATATTCAATCGATTTGTCAGTATACTATACGACCAGATACTCAACTGAGAGGTCAGAACCAATGTGCCCTTGCGCAAGCTGGGATTAAAGATAGGAATCCGGTGCATGGAATGTCAGACTTTTGGCAAACCAAACAGCCGTCCTGAAGGTGAAGAATATTACCCATGATCCTGTAGGTACTCGAACTTCGGCCGTCAAATCCTTTACCAGTTGAGGTACTAATGTGATAATAGCCACTCGTTACTTCAACAACACTAGGTTATTCAAAATGATTGTCGGGGTTTTAACAACACATCATACACAACACACTTGAGATAGGAGTATATGTTTTTTTTTTATTTAATAGAACAACACTCCAAGTTTTTGTTACATAACTTACAGGTGCGCTATATGTGCACACTTTGTGTTTCTACAAACACCAACACGATAATCGAGTTCGTTCCATGTTTGTAGCATGTCAGCGGTGATGGTTTCAATGGCGGTTCTGATTCATACCTTCAGTTCCGGGATATTTGCGGGAAGAGGAGGAACATAAACCTGATCCTTGACGTAACCCCATAGAAAGAAATCACATGGTGTTGCATCTGGAGAACGAGGTTGTTAAAACCCCGACAATCATTTTGAATAATCCTGTATTTACTTACAACGCCGTTTTTAACTGCGGTATTTATGTGGCATAAAGTTAGGTATTAACCTAGCTGTAAATGAGCAAAGAAAACCGTTCCAGTCATATTTCAATCATTATCCCAACAGCTGTATGAAGCTGCTAGGGATAATCACGAACACCAAGGCCTCGTTTTACGCCCTGCTTGTGTTCCTGAAGAAGTGGGCGTAAATCATAACTGAAATTCCCATCAGAAACAAGGCGTAAGAGTAAAAGAACGCAGCCAGCCAATCGGCGTTACACCGAAAATGAGAGAGTGTAAATTAAGAAGTGGTGTAAATTGGAAAGGGGTGTTAAGGCAAAAAAGATGTAAAACATTCGGGAGTAAAACAAGGCCAACGTGTAGTAGTTGTTCCGGCAATTTCAAACGCGACACGTCGCTGAAATGTTCTGCCTGGTTGCCGATTTTCATGTTCACAGAATTCAACTCATTTCCGGGCGATGAGGATCTTGTTTCAGTGCACTACGATGATGAATCACGATAAACGTAACACCAGCCGAAGAGGCTGCAGGATTCACAGACACGCTGTACACTGCCGGACCACAACCGAAGTTTCTGAGAATTCCCCTCCCATCCAGTTGTGTCACGCAACACACATTTCGAGAGAGGCCCAACTATTTTCCGATCCCACAGATTGGTTTCGACTAAGGGTTAAAAAGAAGGCAACGAAAGGATGCAGCGTAACAGTGACTTGCTCTTGATTGGCATTCAGGGAATTATTGGCACACAGGACGTGACGTAACACTGCACATGGCGACATGGATCCCCTCTAGCCAGTAAATTCTGAATTTCATTTAATTTTTTTTCCTTGGCAAGCCTGTATGTGCTGACAAACATGACCAGACTTCCATCGGCAGCAATTTCACATTCATGTGGCAAATATGTGAATGGATCCTGCACAGCATACAAGACAGCTGTCTCTTTCTATGGGTATTTATAGGCACTGTATCAACCATACACATTCTACAGTCCTAAATGACAGATGATGCGAAGATTAATTATGAGTTACAAAAACCTGTAGGTCTCCAGGTACGGTATGAACAAGGAATCACGAAAAAACGACGAAGGGTAATCGTCCGGCCTAATGTTGACTAATCTGACGACGACTCACGAAGAGCCAACGAAGGGTAATACTACAGTCTGAGTGTCAACTCTGCACCCAACAATCCTCATCGTAGAAGACCAATGTTATGCCAATCGTCACAAAAGAATTCCACTTCGTTTCGTTGACCCAACCCAAATAAGCATTCCCACTGTCCGCCTAACATTACTTGGTCAGTCACTGAAATAAGTTGGAAGGGATGTAGCACGCATGGGGAAATGAGACATGCACACACGAGCAAAACCTTGGTCGGAATACCTCAAAGGGAAGAACCACCTGAACACAATGAGACAGACGGAGTATGGCATTACATGGAATCAGATAATGTGTGAAGGTGTGACTTAGGCCTGTCTGAAAATAGGATTTCGTATATACGGTGATTAACGTTCAAGCTCCATAAAGGAAATGGGGGTATTTATAGACAAGCCGAATATCCTGTAACACTGTGTTAATGAAGGCATCCGCCTTGGAAGATCCAATTTTGTTCTTGGAGACAGAACTGTTAACCTTCCGAAACTGCTAGTGGACATCGTAATGTTAGAATATAACGTACCCAGAACGTCGCTATGCTACTTATTTTATATGCTATAGGCATTTCTTCTGACACCTAGGCGTAAAAACGTCAAACGCGGGCTTGTAACTTGGAGAAAACGATAATCGACCGCAGTCACAAGTCCAATAAACAGAAGAGGTAATTGGAGCAGTCCAGGGTCAGTCAAAGCCCTCAAATCATTTATACCTACCATTAGTTGTCAGCTACAGGCACGGAGCTGCTTCGTATGCACATTTATTTGCTTGATAACATTTACATAAGAAACAAGTTTCCAGCCCACTTGCAGTTCACACTGGCCTCTTACTAAGTATATTTTTCTTCAGCACGCATTCCAAACTAAATGTGCAGTTAATAGACAACTTTTTTCGGTACGGAAATGCTTTCTGTATTTAACGGTTTCGGATGCAGTAGCGCCTGCCTAATGTAAAATCGTCATTAGTCGTAGGTTTGTTAAGAAAAATGGATTGTCAATAGTATATTAAACAACGTCACGCCCACGTTACATACCAATAGGCTCTTTCCTGCATGACCTCTGGTTACTGCATGGTACAGGCCCCTCTTTTGCAAATATATATATATATATATATATATATATATATATATATATATACACAGTAATACACACACAGAGGTCAATTAAGAATGGAACCCAAACGTCCTGCAATCTTAACGCTCTTTAAATTCCCGCTTATAAGACACACAGGGTGATTCAAAAAGACGGACTCAATTGAACAGTAAACGGCGCCTCAACACACGCCAGACAGTTGGTTGCGGTATTCCAAGTTCTCTGCTCGCTCTACGGGTTGACTTGCGTGGGCTACGCTCAAAACTCTCTTGAACTCGTCTCACGTTCTCCTCTGACACACGTGGTCGGCCGGAGCTTTTGCCTTTACACAGACAGCCTATTTGTTCCAATTGGTGATTCCAACGACAAATGCTCTTCCTCGTTGGAGGTTGAATGTTGAAACGAAGACGAAACGCACGCTGCACAGCAGTCGCCGACTCGGTTTTAATGAACTCACGAACGCAAAAAATCTTGTGGTGCATAGTAGCCATTTTGCTCTCAACTGACGCTGCTGCGCGGCTGTGCGCTAGGAGAGTGCTCTAGCGCTCTTGGGATGGTATATGAAAATTTAGGACCTCCTCTTTCAAATGTTTTTTAGATCATTCACATACCATGTATGGTTAAGGAAATATAGAAGTTACGAAATTGAGTCCATCTTTTTTAATCACGCCATATAACTTACCGCATATTACAGTACTGTTGAAAATGACCTCCAGCTCTCCTACATGCCTGATTTCGAAGAAACTGAAACAGCAGGAAACTGTAATCCAAATTTCCTACAACAATTTTTCATACGATCTCTTCCTTATATAGGTTTCCGTAATGAAAATCTGTACTAAACTGTACTGCCTACTCACGAACAGAACAGATGTGTGTTACACCGTTCACCACACGTCTGTTGCAGAGAGCAGATTTAACTGGTCTGTGTGACTAAGCCGATGCAATGTACTGTACGCGAGGCGATATGGCTGGCAGTGTGTGAGTCATGCACTTACCGTTAAACTTCCCGCGCAGTATCGGAAACTTCTAGACGAAAACTTCGAAAAGTATGTAATAATGTGTTCACCAGGCGTCAAGAATGTCTGAGTGTTGAAGTAGGTCATTTCCTACATAAAATACAACATGCGGTAAATCACACTATTATATTATGAAATTTAAAGGCCGTTGGTCTGTTCTGTGGCATTACTCTTTCTTAATGACGTTGTTTCTGTTCTTTTTTAAGTCTACATCCTTTTGCCTCTCGTTTTTAAGATGAAGGGCTGGACAGTAGGCCTACATTCCTCCGCCTGTGACAGGAATGTTTATTATGGCAAATAAAGGTCACCCTACTACAAACATGTCGTGATTATTTATCCATTTCCCGCAGTTTACATCGTCTACCCACAATCAGGTGTCAACACAGCTTTAAATGACGTTGAAGATTATTTGGTTTCTGGATTTTTCCCATCGCCTACCGTTTTAGGCACGGAACACCACGTTTCAAAAATAGATGTTTCCGTCCTCACGTGGAAAGTGAAGAGGCACCTACTCGGCTGACGCAACAGGAGGAGCCATTCTCAGTCACGAGAATTGCCTTGAACGATTGCGTAACTCAATACGAAAAAAAAATCGTTCACCAGTTTCAAGAAACGTATTTTCCACTATCGCTCGCTTAAGCGTGACGAACAACGCATACAAATCAGTAGCGCCACCTGAAACTACCAGGTTGGCTGAAAACTGCCGGACTTTTACGAAAGACAAGAGTTCCTCCAAACGAACCCACTGTCAGTGGTCCGCCAAAACGTCCCGACGAAGACAATGACACAAGTTTCCCAAGTAATTCGCAATGCTAAATTTGGTACGGAATTGCTCTTCGTTAACATTCATTGGCGAAAAATATCCATGACTTCACACTCATGATGTGGATGAAAGACGAGAAGGGGGGGGGACTTTGGCCTCGGTCGGAATTTTTAAACCCCGGATTCAAATGTGTTCAATTCAGGCTCATAAATTATTAAGCTGCTTTAACGATGCCGCATCAGCTGCAGTATTTAGAAGATTAATGATGACATAGAACAGTTACGTGATAAGAAATTGGCGTTGAGAAAAGACGTGATAAATTTGGCTGATTAGTCAAAGCCACGGTCGTGATTCTCGAACACCAGTCAAGCGTGCTCAATCAGTAGGCTTAAATTACGTCTTAATTTATGCCCAGCTCAAACCCTGCCAGAGTGTTCTGCTAACGCTTTTCATCACATCATCTAGAATGGAAAACGGCACGATTCATTCTGCCTTAATTCTACAGAAACATTATTTTATCTGACAACTCGTATCGGACAGTCTTATTGGGAGCGGGAAGGAGGTTATCCTTAAATAAGCTGGGGCTATTCGTATTTTAATTTAACGACGCGTACATAAACGTGCAACTGTATCATGTTCCGTAAGACACACTGACAACCCAATGAATGAAAAAAGCATATCACAATTCTTGATTTAGCAAGTCCCAAATAAGCGAAAGTATTTAAACAGTATAAAAGTTTTTGTGTATTACACATACAGCCGAACACAACTATATTTCACCTAGTACTACAGTAGGTATACAACTACATGTTTCGGCCCTATATGTTGGTCATCTTCAGGTTGTGATTTAACTTACAAAGCAGCTATACAAGACGTGTGAGGTGTTCTTTTAGGGTATTGGGAGTTGGGTGGGGGGAACGAGATCTCGTTGTTTCAATAGTGGGTACCATGACCTAGGGTTGTTATGGGTGAATTATCATTAGTTGTTTATGTAAGTATGTCACAGTAGGTTACTATTCTTATGCTAAGGATGTTATAAATAGTATTGTTAGTAATGTTGGTGTCAGTATACGTAAACTAGCGTGCTATAATGTACCGATATAGTTTATAAAACTCTAGCAATAATATCCGTGCCACTCAGTGTCAAAATAGTAACCTACTTTGACATATGCACATAAACAACTAATGATAATTCACTCATAACAGTCCTAGATCATGGTACCCACTACTGAAACAACGAGACCTCGTCCCCCACCCCCCCACCCAACCCCCAATACCCTAAACGAACACCCCACACATCTTGTATAGCTGCTCTGTAAGTTAAATCACACCCTGAAGATGATCAACATATAGGGCCGAAACATGTAGTTGTATACCTACTGTACTACTAGGTGAAATATAGTTGTGTTCGACTGTATGTGTAATACACAAAAATTCTTTGTTATTGAACCAACATAACGGGGATGACGCACCTCAAAATCAAAAAGTATAAAAGCTGTTCCTGTCCACGCCATGAAAACATAAAACGGGAGCGGATAGTTCTCCTCGTTCTTAACCTCTGCATTAGATGGAGGCGAGTGATCAACTTCACGCCCCGGATTCTTTATCACGGAAAAGAACCCCAGTAACCACTGAAGAGGAGACTGGTTGGACCCCGGAGCCGATCTGGACGTCTTTGAGAAGAGAAAACTATCTTGACACTGCCGGAATGCGAAGCTCGGATCGTCCAGCCTTTAGTCTAGTCACTGTACCGATTATAAAGAATTTTTCCTATAAACAGCAAAGCCACAATGACGTCGATGTTTCAAAGACGTGAAAGTACAGGCTATCTGAAACAGCAAAGTACTCACCTTGGTGCGGTTGAGTGGATTGGAAAAATCCCATCCTGGGGCTACAAACAGGTACCCGCATTTCGCCACTTTCCGGGTTGCCTGTAACAGAAGACCAGGAATAAGGATTCATCTTGTTCACGTCACGAAACTGCTGTGATTACACTGTTAAATGGTAAACATTTTGCTAAAACGTCACGAGGAAAAACCTCCGCGCAATAACTGATAATGCCATACACAAAGCACTGATACACAAACGCACAGGATCATTCTAGTATCAAAGATCGTACCTACGATTCTGAAACAGCAACTGTATTCATCAGGTAAAGCTTGTGGTGACTTGTCTTTCAGTCACCCGAACCGAGTGTACAAAGAGATACAATTAACCTCAGCAACTGACCAACTTAATGCACAAATCCTTGTTTTATAATAAGTTTATTATGTTCCTCTACATGTTTCGAGTACTGTTGTGCTCGAAACATGTAGAGGAACATAATAAACTTATTACAAAAAATAATTTGTGCATTAAGTTGGTCAACTGCTAAGATTACACTGACATGCACGGTCAGCAAAACATCAAAATATACAATTAGTTCATTACCTCTTCTTCAACTACACTGTAAATTTATTGAACAAATACACATACGTAAAACTGGGGTAAAAGATACACTCCACTCAAAAGTTGGGCACAATTAAGTACGCCCATATTTTCATCTGGCGCAGTTGTTTGAGGCACTGCGCTACACTCCGGAAGGTCGCGGGTTCGATTCCCGATTGTCATTGGAATTTTTCATTGACATAATCCTCCCGGCTGCACCATGGCCCTGGGTTTGACTTAGCCTCTGATGGAAATGAGTACCAGGAATATTTCCTGGAGAGTAAAGACAGTCGGTGCGTAGGGATGACATCGCCTCCTTCATGTTCCGACTGTCTTGAAATCTGGAAGCCTCAGCCTGCAGGAACCCTCAGGGCCTGCTCAGGCCTGTACAGGAATTGCTTTACCTTCCGCTGAAATTATACTGCGAATTATGTTGTATTTTAAGCCACATTACAGTATTAGACACACCTGCCAAAACAAACCGTTTTCACTTTAAACAAGGGAAAAGCATGAACAATGTACGCCATGGTTTAGAAATAGAATTTCATCTTGTCTTGGTTTCCCCATTAAAGTAACAAAATTCCTGCAGTGCCTCTTCAACCACCGTGCAACAATTCTTGTAACGATAAGCATGCAGAAAGTACTGAAAAAAAAAGTGAAAAGTATTATAAAAAAAATAAAACTGGCATTATCTAGTTAATTGAATGTCATGGTATAAGTAACCTGGCTCAAATCTAGAAAGTATTCAATATTCAACATTTACGACCGATAACCGCATATTTACAAGACGGCCGAGATGTGAACACATCATTATGCTCGGCAGCCTGGAATCAGTAGCCTATTACACTACCAGAAATCTTGTTCTAAACAAAGCCACTAAAATTTCTTGCCGCAGCAAAACGCACGATTCCGCACACAGGCAACTGAAAACAGAACCATTAAACAAATGGATCGATGGGGTCGATGGCTTGTTTCATACCTACATACGAAGAAGAATAAACGAGGATTCGGCTAATAGTTTCATTAACACCAAAGCCCATTTTAAGTATATTAATTCTCATCCGGATTCGACTATAAGACTACAGGTTCTAAAATCGAGGCCAATATAGTAATGCCTTAACGGCTTCAGTTGTCAGACTGGTCTCATTCAGGTGCTCTATTCACGCAGTTAAACCCTGAGGCACTTCGTTAAATTCGTCACTGAGTACCTGAAGACTCTAGAGAGAAGGGATGATGAATGATCCAACAACTCTAGTTACAAATTTAGTATACAACCTGCCACGTCATAAATTTGCACAAGGAAGCAAGCCACATTTAAAATAACTTTGCGTAAGGTCGGTGGAATGTTACATGCTCACAAACTATGCATGTAGTAACAACGACAAATCAGATTGTGATACAGTACCTCCTCATATTAACAAATTACAAAGACATGTAGCAAAAACCCAAGGACGAAGTTCTGTTATTGGGAGCCAGTGGCAGAGCAGAACTGCGGCCACAACATTCTTCAATCACTTCTTTAGTTCCAACAAGAAAACTACATATGACACGCAAACTGTGCAAGCCACGAGGCCGAACAGCATGACTCTCACGAACAAACAACTAAATCTATCACATTAAAAAAAACGGTAATTTTCCCAGACTCGTATCAAACGAGCAATAAGGCGGATGAGAGAGACAGTCATGCTGTAGGTTCATACATGAAATGCTACTTAACATTAACAGTAACGCGGGAAAACTCTTGAAACAGTTACTGGCAAATTATAAGTATACATTTTCACTAACAGACCATTTTTGACGTTTGTAGCACCGTCCAAAATCGTCAATGCGTGACGATGTATCCGGTCCTGGTCCTAGAATTAGTACCTCGTATTTGTTATTTTCCATGCCGTCTACAAAACGTCACTCAAAAACTGTGATTCACGCATCACTACGAAGCATCCAAAACCCGAATAACGCGTCATCTAACCAAACTCAATGTATGGAACGTATCAGAGTTACGTCCGTAGAGCGGATAAAAGGTAGCCTGATGACAGCCACATTTACAACTTACGTGACTTCATTTTTGTGTGTACCACAGCCGTCAGTGCAAAAACGGAATGTTGTTTCATCTAGTCGCTCTTCTCTCCCACAAAGTAACATTCAGCTATTCAATACCGCTGATAAATTCTTTACTAAAAAAGAAATAAGACCTCTAAAAGGCGAACAATACAGAATTACTTTTCATATGCATTAACCTTTTGGCGCCGGAATTATTTTTTTAAATTTTAGCACACTCTGCGTATAAAATGTGAATAAAACAGGAACCAAATACGTTAGAATTATGAAACTGCATTTTGAAGAGAAAAAACGGAGAGTATATACCATGTTTAAAATATTCAGTACCTGTATTTGTTGAATAAATATATAAAATGCAACGTTTAGAGGTTAGCAGTGCGGTACGACCACT
>Ga0123355_10020537_pt1 | contig 10553 bp, 10 predicted proteins | sample TergutEmb28metaG_3_FD_89872 | JGI IMG/M metagenome (GOLD analysis project Ga0123355, IMG submission 89872) | Embiratermes neotenicus P1 segment gut microbial communities from Petit-Saut dam, French Guiana - Emb289 P1 | ecosystem: Host-associated > Arthropoda: Insects > Digestive system > Gut ... | reverse complement strand
GCGCCGGAGCCGAGCGTTACCGCGCGTTGCGGGGAATGTCTACCCTTGCATCCTTGCGGGAGAAAGGCTTCATGCATGGTGATGTCGTGCATGTGTCGCGTCCACACGAGCAGGGAATCCGCGGCGTTCGAAGTTCCTTGATAACTGTGCCCGCCGCCCTTCACCACCAGACGCAAATCGTTATCCCGTGCGAAATTCACCGCCGCCGCAATGTGACTTGCATTTGTCGCCGCCACGGCATAGACGCTGGGTTTGCTCGCCCACGCGTCTACCCATCCCCAGGTTTGCGTCAAGCCGGGCTGATCTCCGATGTAATAAGGATTGTGCATGTTGTTTTTCAGGTCCTGGCAGCCGGTGCTTGCCGCGTCTCCGACGCAAGCCTCGATCGGAAATTCCACCGGAATCAAATTTCCGTCGACCTCATCATTCAGCCGCTTCCACGCTGCCGGCGAAGGCCAATTCGCATCAGACGGTCGTCGCCTTCGAAACCCTGCACCAAGCTGCGCCGGGTTTCGCCGGTCTGAAGTTCCGTCATCGTGCGCAGGATACGTTCTGATTCCCCACGGTTCGCCCCGCCAGAGTGGACTCAACGCCGCGATTCCTGACCGTCTTAAGAATGTTCTTCTGTCCATTGAAATGAGCGGCTTTCAACCCCGCAGTGGAGGTGTTATCGGCAGGTATTGATATTAAAGCATTTTTTCCGGCTGACACGAGGTTTGTCCATAGGTCAGTTCCGAGCGGAGAACGAGCTTTCCGGAATCTGAGGGACCCGATGCCGATGTCCCTTCCTGATCCAGGCCAACTTCCGGATCGTCAAAACCTCCAACCGGCGGTGGACCTGGCAGCGCTTGGCGGAAATCAAGCACTAGTCCTTGGGTGGCTGTAAGGCCATGCGCTGCCGGTTTTCGAAGAAATGGGCGGCCACAGCTCCGAAGATGAACCCGCCAACATGCGCCAGGTAAGCCACACCGCCGGTTTGCACCGGCGCGACGACGCCCGCCTGTACCAGCTGGATGAGAAACCAGATACCGATCAACAGGGCTGCCGGGATGAACGTGATCCGTACGAAAACGAAGATAAAAAGGACTGCCTTAATTTGATCCCGAGGGTAGGTCACGATGAACGCGCCCATGACTGCTGCGATCGCTCCACTGGCACCCAGATTGGGAACGGTTGAATGCGGGCTGGCTGCGACCTGGGCAAGCATCGCCACGAAGCCGCCAAGCAGATAGAAGATCAGATACCGGCCGCGGCCCATGGCGTCCTCGATTTCCGGACCAAAGGCCCACAAGAAAATCATGTTCCCGATGATGTGCGACCAGCTGCCATGCATGAACATCGCGGTGAGAATCGTGATCCAGTGATGACCCGAAACAATCTGCATGGGAACGGCTGACCAGGCCATGACGAAGGCGTCGCCATGCGTCAGTTCCAGCAGGAAGACCAGGACATTCACCAGAATGATGAGCGGCGTGACTAGAGGCCTGCTCACGGACCCCCGCGACGCGTCACCTAGCGGAATCAGGCCACCCATGCTCTCCTCTCCGCACACTTCTATCGCACGAGACGAATCCTTCCCGGCTCGCGATAGTCTTTGCCAACCGATTCACGTGGCCGTTCAGGCGGCGCGCGGAACTACCGAATCGGTGGCCTTTCGTACCGCCAGGGAGACCATCAACCGAGTAATCCCGCTGATGATCATGCTCACGCCGACTAGCGTACCGATCGCCCAGGAGGAACTCGACGGCCATTGCAAATAGATCAGGAGTCCCAGCATCAGGGTGATGATCCCGTCGAACAAGATCCAGGCCGAGCCGCGAAAGGATCGCACTTGAAAAAACAGGGCGATGTCAAAGATGCTTTCAACGAGAAACAGCGATGCCAGAAATAGAGTGAGTGACGCGACACCTATCACCGGATGCGCGATCAGGTATATACCCAACAAAATGTAGGCGAGTCCGACCAACGCTCTCCATATCACCCTACCGGCCTCGCGCAGATGAAACGCGACAGCCAAGTGCACGACACCCGCCAAAACCAGCAGCCAGGAAATAACCGCGTGCACCGCGACCGCAGCGGCCATCGGCAATCCCACTGCCAGCACGCCCAGGACGATCAGAGAAACACCCCACAGGATTGACAAAGTCGAAGCCTGCCGCACCACGTCGGCAGGAGTTCCGGTTGCCATAAAGGCCTCCTGAACGGACGCAGGGAGTCTACGCCAAGAGGCACGTTCGTGCCAGAGGAACCTGGAATATATGTCGCCTCGGTCTGGCTATCGCTCCCACATCGTTACCCTGATGCCGCTCCGGGAGCGGTTTCGAGGGTCGGTGACCACGGCTGTTGCTAACCATACAAGTCCTGGTTGGTCTGCAACCAGGCTTACTCCCCGAAGGCAATGGAATCCAGACACCCAAAGGTTAGAACCGATCTGCCCGTAAACAATCAGGCTTTTGGGCTCTGTGTCCGCGCGTCGCTTCAAACCTTCCGAGACGCTTGACGACCAATGGCAGTCAGAGTTCCGGATGCTGACCGCGTCGGGCCAATCGAGGTATTTCTATGGCACAATGTCAGTCCGTGCCAAGCACAAAGACCCAGGCCAGCAGCGAGTATGTCCAAAAAATTGATAGGGTCATTGACTATCTTCGCGGGAATCTGCATCGCCCGGTAAAGCTAGCTGAGCTTGCTAGTGTTGCATGCTTCTCGGAATTTCACTTCCATCGGATTTTTAGAGCGGTTTCTGGCGAAACCCTGAATAATTTTACGAATCGGCTTCGTCTTGAAAAGGCCGCTCGTCTTCTTCGTTATTCCGATCAAAGCCTCACCGATATAGCCTTGGATTGCGGTTTTTCGTCATCGGCCACGTTTTCACGCGCCTTCCGATTCGGCTACGACACTTCGCCAAGTCAGTTTCGAAAAAGCGGCGAGATCAAAAAGAGCAAGATTTGCAAAGAACTTTTTCCGGAAGACGAATATGGTCTTCCCATGAGCGCGGAAGAAAAGAGAGCCGCGTTTCCCGTGAGATTGATCGACCTTCCCGAAAGGCAAGTCGCCTATATTCGGGTTACGAATGCCTTCGAACTGGACAGGGTGCTTGCCGCCCTCGGGACACTGATCGAATGGGCCAAATCCCAAGATGTTTTTTCGCAAGGAATTCTTTTCGGAATGACGGTAGACGATCCGCACGTGACCCCAAAGCATCTTTATCGATATGAGGTCTGTCTTGCGTCGTCTTTGCCCTTCGAGTGCATGGACGGAATGTCGAAATTGAAAATGCCGGCCATGCGATACGCCGTTGTAAAGGTTTCCGGCGATATCCATAAGGTGGCGACGGCCTGGGACTACCTTTACCGAGATTGGCTTGTCAACAGTACCTACGAGCCCGAGCATGCGCCGGCACTTGAGGTTTTCCTGGATAAAGAAAGCGCGAGGGATTGGTCGCACTTTGAATTGGAATTATGCCTGCCGCTTCGGAAACCGGCAGAGATGAGGACGGGGAGGAACATATGATCGAGGGAATTGGCGGCGTTTTTCTGTTTTCCAACGATACAAAGAGATTGGCGGCCTGGTATCGCGATTGCCTCGGAATAGTTGCGGCGGGCGAAGACAGTGAATGCAATTCAATCTACGCAACGTTTGACTATCGGGATCTTGAAAATCCGGAGATCAAGAGAACGACCGCGTGGGCGATTATTCCCACCGATCAAGACATCAAGGACAAGCCACGAACGGGTCAGATTAACTATCGGGTGAAGAACTTGGGAGAAGTCCTCAGCCATCTTAAGAGTAAGGGCGTGGCAATCGAAAAGACCGCGGAATATCCCTCCTACGGGAACTTTGCGTGGGTCAAAGATCCGGATGGCAATAAGATCGAGCTTTGGGAACCATCCCAGAGTGAATAGAGATCCCTGGTTTGTGCAGCCCCAGGGGCCTTCAGAAAGGGCGGCCCCCAGGCTGGCCGGAAATCTCATCTTCTTCATCGTAGCCCACAATCAGCCCATCATATCCGCTTTTGCAGGCCCGGGCTTTGTATGAAAAGGCGAAAAGGCGCTCGCCCTCGCCGCCGGAGCCTGATCGCCGTTTTCTCGCCAGGGGGCTCGAGGAATTGAAATAAAAAAAGTTCGTCTCTGCTGCCGAGTTTTTATGTGCGCGACGTTCAGGATGAACGGTCGAGACAATGAGCATCGAGCCCGCGGGGCCTCAAACTCTAAGCACTGGTATATAAAAGGGGATCAGGAGGAGCATCTCAAAATGAATTGGCTCTCTCTTCTTTCCTACTTCTTCGGAGGCGTGTTTTTCGCCAATGCCGTTCCCCATTTTGTCAGCGGCACGTTGGGACGCCCCTTCCAAACCCCCTTCGCGAAACCCCCAGGCCAGGGACTTTCCTCGTCAACTGTGAACGTATGCTGGGGCATTTTCAATGCCGTGCTCGGATACATTCTTGTGTTCAGAGTGGGTAATTTCAACTTGAAATCGACGGTTGATGTGGCTGTCAGCGGACTCGGCGCCCTGCTGGTCAGTCTTCAGGCTGCCCGGCATTTCGGCCGCTTCCATGGAGGAAATCTCCCCAAGCGCTCATGAGCAACCCGACGACGGGCCCTTTCCGGGCCCTGCGGAGTTTCAATTTCGGGTCCGGTCGGCATCATCCCGATTTCCCTCCAGTTTTCTTGCAGGGATGAATCTTTACACGGTACATGCCGTTTCTTCAAAATCGGCCAGCGTCCCGCGAGCGATCTCCAGCCGTGTAACTCCCGAGGGAACCTTCCCATCAGCGGCAGGTCATCAAATGTGATCGCCATCTTCTGCTCCATACAGATGTTCGCGATCGGCGGAAGATCCGAGGCATTCAGCGTCTCGTCAGCCGGAGAGAAACAGCAGGCCGAAAGATAAGTGGCGCCCTGGGTGATCCGGCGGAACGGTGGGCGGGATCGTCGACTTTATCCTGTACTCCGTCAATGGGTTTTTAATCGGCCCGGTAACTAGGCCGTCAGGCCTGCAACGGGGCCGCGCAAAACAGTGACGGAAGCTTTGGGGAGCGTGAACACCGTTTGTCCAGAGGCGTCGATGGAGAAAACCACTGGCGGCAGGTCCGGATCGGCATGAGCGGTGGCGTCTTCCCCATGCCAAACGTATTGTTCGCTGCCGAATGTGATCATCCGAACCGAGCCGGAAAAATGTCCGGTCCCCCCGCCGCTTTCAAAGGCGACTCGAATGGGATGCGCATGATCTCTATCTTTGTTGATAAGCAGCAAGGCCCACTGGCCGTCCGGGCGGCGGACGGCGTAGCTGGTGACCAGGTCATTGCCAGCGGTGTCTTCAATTCCGGCGTCGACGGCATAGAGATGATGCATGCCGCTGTGATGCGTCACCCACTCGCCATTGATCATCCGGCTGGCGTGGTAGAAAGCTGTATAGCCGGTGATTTTCGCATTGCGATCCCAAAGCGCGTTGCCCCAGATGGCCCAGCCCTGGCAACCGTGCTCGATGCCGCTAGGTTCGATGGGGGAATGTATGTAAAGCGCGCCACCCTCGGCGAAGAAGCTGCCGACATTGTCGGCAAGCCATAGAGCCGAAAAAATATCGCACATATAGACCGAAAGCGAGCCGCTGAGATTGCTTTCGGTGTTCATGAGCGGAATTGAAGCCGGCAATCCGTCATCGCGAAATGCCTGCAGGGCCTTGCGCGTCAGTTCACGGTTACGGTACAGGTCCTCCCATTTCATCGTGCAGGCTTCATAGGGATAAATCTCAAAAGAAGCGAACGACAAGTCCCGGTGACGATTGTGGGATTTCAGATAGTCGTAGAATCGGCCGAACCAGGACTTGTTTCCGCGCGCATCGGGCCAGACCGAAACGTCCTGATTAATGCCCTGGAACACGGGCCCGCCCAACTTCAGGGTAGGATCGACGTTGAGCATTGCGTCAGCAAATTGAATGTAGAGAGTGGCGTAATCCTCCGGCATGTAGTACTGCCCATCAGCTTCTTCGTCCATCTCAACCCAGCTGATGGGATACCCGCGCTTTTTCAGATAACCGATCATCGCGACCGCGTCCTCGGGAACGCTGTAAATCAGAGGAACAGTGATCAGGGCGGGCAGGGCGTTGGTGATGCCGCTGGTGTAGAAGAGGTCCCAGCCGGTCTGGTCTCCGTGCGGACTCAGATCTTCGGCTCTGTGCCAGGGATCGGTAGAAGAGCAATAGGTAGCGGTCTGCCGATGACCGTCAGGCGCGTGTTTCACCAAATCCGTAAACTTACCATCGCCTTCCAGTCGACCCAGGTAAACTTCATGCATGGCGTATCCCACACGGTGCCGCACATCATCGGTTCCGTGCGGTCCGGGCTGATTCGACGATTGGATCATCACGACTCTAACCCAGCGCGCTGCAATCAGATTGTCCGTAAGTTTTAGCGTTACGCTTCCACCTCTGCCATCGTGAACCGTCCCGTTGGGGAAGCGAGCCCAGTTGCCCATGGCCTGATTGGCGACAGGAAGGTACTCGCCGCCCTGATTGGTTGAGTCCATTGCGGGCTCTTCCCAGTTCATGGGATCGGCGCCGACCCAATACTCCACTTGGTACTCGCGAGCGCTGGGCTCGCACCAGTGGATACGGATCGCGTTCACGTCGTAGTATTCGCCCAGGTCAACGATGATCCATTGCGGATGCAGAGAATCGTCTTCGTGAGTGAATGCGTTGGCCAGGTAAGGATTGCTCTTCCAGAAAGTGTTGGGATCACCATCAGTGAGGCGGGAATAGCCGCGGTCGGTACCTCCATTGTGCGTGCAGCCGCGGTGCGGAAGGCTGTAGCCAAATGAATCGCGAATGGGTTCACCCAATTCCGAGCTGCCCACAAAGTATCCGCATTGGTGAGCCTCGTCGGACCAACGGCCCTTGGGATTCCAGTGCCAATAATCGATAGTCTCGGGAGTATGCAGGCGATAGCTGATCGGTCCCCAACCCGCAGACAAGCAGACCTTTACGGTTTCGGGCGTGTAGATCTTATTGATCGACTCGCGTGACTGAATGTCCATCGAGGTCGCGAGGGCCTCATCGGGATCGAAGGAGTTGACGATCTGGGTTGGCGCTGCGTGTATCCGGACGACCGCTGGAACTGCTGAAGGCGAAGTTGCATTTTGAACAGGCCGAATGACTGCGTCAGCCAGATGCGGAACCATCGTCGACGCAGCCGCGCCCGCAGTTACCCCTAAAAAGGTACGCCGCGAAGTAGCCATGGGATGCTCCTGTCGCCAACGTGCCAATCCGAACGGAGATTGCACTTGGTTGAAAGCGTTCTGAAGTTTGACGCGGGTGTTGCTGCTTTCACATTACCCGGGCGCGGGAGAAAACTCTCGCGCCTGCTGATGCCGTATATCACCGCGGGACTGGGGTCTGGAACCTCCCTGTCGAGGGGATGGCAGCGTCGGCAAGGCGCGAGACGAAATCGCACAAGCGTCAGTGGTCCCGTGCCATATCGGCCAGCACTTGTCGCATGAAGCCAAAGCTGCGGACGACTCCCGGCGTGGGGTCATCGGCATGAACCTCATACTCCAGATCGACGAAGCCAGAGTATTTTTCCGAGATCAGAGCTTCAAAAATCTCGCGCACCGGCATCTTGCCGGCTCCCACCGCGACCTGGCTTTCTTTATCCTGAAAGTTCGTCAGGTCCTTCATGTGCATGTTGTACAGCCTCGGACCGGCTTCGTGAATGGCCTGCACTACGTCGGTACCCGCGCGAACCGTATGCCCGACATCGATGCAGCAACCTATGCGGGAATCCAGGCTCTTTACGGCTTTCAACACATCCAGCGGCGAGTGCCAGATCCTGTCTTCCGGTCCATGATTGTGAATGGCGACGCGGATGTCGTATTCCTTCACAAACCTTTCGATTCGCGGCAGCGTTTCGGGCGACGGATCACCGCCAACGATGACTGGGATCCGGGCTCGCTTGGCGTATTCGAACTTGGCTCGGATATCGGCATCTTCATCTTTGGTGAAAGAAATCACTCCCGCCGCATGCAGGCGGACGCCTGCCGCAGAGTAGTTCTGCAGGGCGTCCGCTTCTCCGCGCTCGTCTGCGGGAAGATGATCGCCGACATCTTTTGCATTCAGGTCGACAATGTTGAGTTGCTTTATGAAGCCGATCATTTGGGCGCGGCCGAAGTTACGAAATGTGTAGCTGGCCATTCCCAGCCGGACCGTCGATGGTTCAGATGCCGCCGGCTTTTGTTCCACGAGCGCTGCCATGCTGCCTGGAGCCATCAGCGCGGCAGCTGCGGTGGCCGTGGTTCGTAGAAAGTCGCGACGCGAGATGTTTTTCATAAGCATAGAGTCCTAAAGGTGAGGCGCCCGCGAACTTATTGATTCAAAATCTGTTGAATGAAAGGTTCAACATCTTTGTTTCTCACTTCAACTGGAATATGGTGGCCATACTGAGGATAGAGGATGGCTCTGGCATGGCCGCCAGATGCGTTGATCGTGTCCGCTAAGCGCCTCGACTGATCGGAATCAGTTCGGTCATCCTTTGCGCCATTGAGAACGAGGGTCTGTGCTTTCAGGCTCCGGGCCAGATAGAGCAGAGAACGCGCTTTTAAGGCGTCCTCTCTGCCGCCAGTTTCCGCTTTCATGGAGTAAACGACTGAGAGTGACATTGGCGACAGAGCCGCGCGGGCGTAACTGGGCAAGTCGTACAGTCCCGAGATCAAGACGATCCCCCGGATGGAGGGATCGTGAGCAGCCACGAGGCCTGCGACCAAAGCACCGCGACTGATCCCTTCGATCAGGATTCGGTTGTCTAAAACGTATCCATCCGACCGAAGCTTGGCAATCACCGCAGCTACGGCATGTTGGGTAAAAGGACCGCAAAAATCTGCTGGTCCAGTCGAACTGCCATAGCCGGGCTGCGAAACAGCGACTGCCAGATAACCCCGTTTGGCGAATTGGTCCAATACGCCCCATTTAACGAAATCGTATCCACCTGCGCGAGGCCACTGTTGATGTCCGTGCAAAAACACCATCGTAGGCCAAGGTCCAACACCGCTCGGCTTTTCGAGAAAGTACTCTACTTTCTTGGCGGGGTCGTCGGGGTGCACCAGTGAAAGAGTCAATGCACGAGCAGCCTTGTGGGATGTACATGCGATCAATCCGGCGAGCATGAGCATCAGAACTCTTCCAGCGTGCTTCATACAGTTGCCCCATTTCACTGCGCAGAGGTCCGCCTGATAATTAGGATTTCAGTGTACTCGCATTCGTGACAGCCAAGTTCACGAAATGAGGCGATGAAGCGCGTTTTGTTCGGCCACAACGGGCGCGGTCGGGCACCTGCGGCAGTTGACTTGCGGGTTTGCCGCATTTACCTTGCGCTCGAGCCAATACCTGGACCTGAGTTCGACAACAACCTGCCTGAGCGGGTTTCGGGTTTCGATCGCTTTGGATTCTCGGCGCATGATGCCATGTTTTGCATCAAACCCGAAACTCTGACCAATAAGCATCCCTCGGCCGCGCACTGCATTGAGGCGGAGCCTTCGAAGTCAAGAGGTTTGATGCGAGTTCAGCAAGTTAGAATACTCGCCGGGGGAACAACTCCCTCGAGGGCATGGCGCAAGGCGGTGCGGAGGGGCGGAGGAACTCCTGTGAATAAGATCCGGATTTGCTTCTTTTTGTTTGTTGCTGTGCTGGTTTGCACCGCGATGCGGGCCAAAGCGGTGTCGTATTATCCGGTGCGAGTTGAGGATCTGAAGGCGGTTTATCTGACGCCTGACAGCTTTCCTGTCCGCGGCGATGGAGTGACCGACGACAGCGCGGCCATTCAGGCGGCGATCAACCGGGCAGCGGAGCATGGCGAAGGAGTTGTATTTGTGCCCGCGGGACGATACCGGGTGACGCGAACGATCTATGTGTGGCCGTCCGTCCGGGTAATCGGATACGGGAAGACTCGACCGGTCTTCGTGCTGGCGGATAACACACCGGGCTATCAGCAGGGACTGGGATACATGTTTCTGTTTGCCGGAGGGAAACCGCGCAAGGAATCGAGGATCGATTTTGCCACGGGCAGGCCAGCAGAGCCGATTGTGGGCACGGTTCCCCCGGACCCATCGATACCGGATGCCAATCCAGGGACGTTCTATTCGGCCATGAGCAACGAGGATTTCGAGATCGGCAAAGGGAATCCCGCCGCGGTCGCGGTACGGTTTCATGTGGCACAGCATTGTTATCTGGCACATATGGATTTCTGGATCGGCTCGGGGCTGGCAGGCCTGAAGGACATTGGCAATGAGGGCGAGGACCTCCACTTTCACGGCGGGCAGTATGGGATTGTGACGCAGAGGCCATCGCCAGGATGGCAATTCACACTGATCGATTCGAGCTTCGAGGGACAGAGCAAGGCCGCGATCCAAGAGCATGAAGCGGGACTGACGCTGATTCACGACACGTTCAGCAATGTTCCGGAGGCAGTATCGATCGATCCAGGGTACTCCGAGGAGTTGTGGGTAGTGCGGTCGCGGTTTGAAGAGATCAGCGGGCCGGCGATTGTGTTTGGCAACGTGAACAACGCG
>Ga0123355_10020536_pt1 | contig 10553 bp, 9 predicted proteins | sample TergutEmb28metaG_3_FD_89872 | JGI IMG/M metagenome (GOLD analysis project Ga0123355, IMG submission 89872) | Embiratermes neotenicus P1 segment gut microbial communities from Petit-Saut dam, French Guiana - Emb289 P1 | ecosystem: Host-associated > Arthropoda: Insects > Digestive system > Gut ... | reverse complement strand
GCGATGCCGCGGCGGCCAAATACGTCGGGGCGTTCGACGCGGCGCTGCGGGACGACCTCAGCACGCCGAGGGCCCTTGCGGAGCTGTGGGGGCTCCTGCGGGACGGCTCCGTCCCGGCGGGGGCGGCGCTCGGGGCGGCGGTGGGCATGGGCGACGCGCTGGGCCTGGACCTCCGCGCCGGGGGCGGGGCGGGGGCGGCCGGCGGCGGCGGGCCCGGCGAGGAGGAAATCGCCGCGGCCGTCGCCGAGCGGGCCGCGGCCAAAAGGGCGGGGGACTTCGCGAGGGCCGACGCCCTCCGCAGGGGCCTCGCGGAGCGGGGCGTGGTCCTGGAGGACGGCCCCGGCGGGACGACTTGGCGGCGCGCGGGCCGCTGAGCGGGCGGCGGGCGCTGCGTTCCCGCGGGCTGTAACATAAGAGGGCAAGGCTTGTTGTATTTACGAAAACGGATGCCGGGAGCGGCGCATGACTGAGGCGGAATTCAGGAAGGTCTACGATTCCGCCTTCCCCGTGCTGTACAGGGTGGCCTACCGCGTAGCCGGGTCCGGCGAGGCGGCGGAGGATCTGTGCCACGACGCGTTCTTCCGGCTCCACGAGAAGGACATGGTTTTCCCCAGCCTGGACGAGGCCACCTACTGGCTCATCCGGGTGGTCAAGAACGCCGCGCTGAACTACGCCAAGCGCAAGCAGCGCGAGCGCAAGGTCTACCAGCGGGCTTTCAAGGAAAGCCCCAGGCAGGAGGAGACCGGCGAGGGGATCCTCGTCAGGAAGGAAACCAGGGGCGAGGTCGTCCAGGCGCTCAACAAGCTGCCCGACAACCTGCGCATCGTGCTGGTGCTGAAGGAGTACGCCGAGCTGAACTACAGGGAAATCGGCAGGATGCTCTGCATCAGCGAGGGAAACGTCAAGGTGCGGGTTTTCAGGGCCAGGGAAAGGCTCGCCTCCCTGCTTCAAGGAATTGTGCAGGACAGGAACCCGCGAGCTGAAAAGGAAAGGAAGGCGGCAAATGAAAAAGTCAACGTGCCCTGACCGCGAGTTGCTCTCGGTCTACCTGGACGGGGAGCTACCCTCCCCGTGGAGGGAAAAGCTTGAAAGCCACCTCTCCGGCTGCCCGGAGTGCGCCGGGCGGGTGGAGGCGTACGGGAGGCTCTCCCCCGCGCCCATGCCGGGCGGCGGCGAGGCCGAGGCGGCCGCGGAGCGGGTCTGGCGGAGGCTAAGCGCCCCGGCGGCGGGCGGCGGGCGGCGGGCGAGGCGTGGGGCGATTTGGGGGCGGAGCGTCTCCCTGCCCCTGCCAGCGGCGGCCGCGGCGGCGGCCGTGCTGGTCGCGGGGCTCGCCTTCGCGTGGGCGCTCGCGTCCCCCGGCCCCGGGGCGGGCCAGGGCGCGACGCTCATCTCCTCCGAGGCCGAGTTCGGCCTGCCGGTGGACGGCATCGAGAGCGTCATAGAGTACCTCATCGGCCGCAGCGGCAGCGACGTGCTGATGATGCGCCTGCCCGACGACCAGAGCTTCGTCAGCAGCGGCGAGTCCGCCGTCATACTGGCCGCGGACTACTCCAGGCAGATAGCGAGCTGGGGCGCGCAGCCGCAGCGGGGGAGGAACTGACATGCGCCCGCAGCGCCGCGCAGCGCCCCGCGCCCCGCTTTGCGCCCTGCTTTGCGCCCGGATCGCCGCCCTCGCCGCGGCGGCCCGCCCGGCCCAGGAGCCGGCTGGCCCCGCGGGGCCCTCGCCCGCGAGGGAGAGGGAAAGGCCGAGGGAGGGGGGGGGCGGCCCCAGGGAAGGCGGCGGGCGGCAAGGCTCGCCCCTCCGCCTGCGGGGGCAGGCCATCCTCCTCGACATAAACGCCAGGATAATGGAGCAGGACCGCGTCGTGTCGTGGAACGAGTCCCACAGGACGGTAACGATCCCCGGGCACTCGGTGGAGCTGAAGCTCCTCGGCGCGAACGTGGTGGTCGCGCTCCAGTTCACGCCCTACGTCCAGCGCAGGGGCGCGCGGAGGTTCCTCGTCGCGCAGGGGCAGGTTTGGGTGGACACGCCCGACCACGGCGTGAGCTACCACGCCTCGATGCAGGCGATACCGCTGGAGTTCGGCGAGCCCATCTACTTCTTCCCCCTGGGGCCCGTAACCGAGGGCGCGCCCTCAATCGAGGTCGTGCTGACCCTGTACCAGTACTACGAAGGGAGCGAGTGGGAAGACTAGCCGCCCTAGCCGCCCTGGCGCTCGCGCTCGCCGCGTGCCGCCCGGGGGAGCCCGTGATACACATGATATACCCCGCGATAGGGACGATGGGGGAGCCGATAGCCATAATCGGCTCCTCCTTCGGCGGCGAGCGCGGCGCGTCCTACGTCACGATAGCCGGGGCGCAGCCCATAGGCGCGGCCTACATGGAATGGGGCGACAGCGTGATCCGCCTCAGGGTCCCCGAGCTTGGGGAGGCGGGGCTCGTCCGCGTCCACGTCGGCGGGAGGAGGAGCAACGGCGTCCTCTTCGCGAGCCGGGACGCGATCCCGGCGGCGGCCCCGGGCGGCAGGGCGGGGATCGCCCCGTCCATCTCCGCGGTGTCGCCGGCGGCCGCCCCGGTCGGGGGCGCGGTTACCATAACCGGGAGCGGCTTCGGCGGCTCCCGGGGGCCCGGCGGCGGGGTCTTCTTCACGCTGGAGGGCCGCGGCCCCCGCGGCGAGATGGAGGCGATCGAGGTATCGAGGGCCGAGCTGGGCTACGAGCTGTGGACGGACGGCGAGATACGGGTGCGCGTGCCGGACGGCGCGGCCAGCGGCCACGTCGAGGTGCGCACCGCGAGGGGGAGGTCGGGGCCCGCGCCCTTCGCCGTCAGCGCCGGCCCCGGGTCGAGGTCGTTCGCGGACAGGCGCAGCTTCGTCATAAGCTACTCCGTGGACATAAGGACGGGGGGGGCGAGGCCGCCGAACGCCCTGCACCTCTGGGTGCCCTTCCCCGCCGAGTCCGCGGCGCAGAGGAACCCCGAGATGCTCTTCAGCAGCCCCGAGCCGTTCATCCGCGACTACCTCGGCACCGTCCTCTACAGGCTGGACGACCTCGGCGCGCACGCCTTCGCGGGGGTCTCCCTCTCGTGGGCCGTGGATGCGCTGGGCGTGCGCACGTCTGTGCGGCCGCAGGACATAGGCCCCCCCTCCCCCTCCCCCGCACGCGACGCCAACCTCGCCGCCTGCCCCCGCCTGCCCGCGGACGACCCGCTCATAAGGGGCCTCGCCGCGTCGATAGCCGGCGCGGAGCCAAACCCCTACCTAAGGGCCAGGATGATATACGACTGGATGCTGTCCGGCGTCGAGTGGGTCGGCAGGGCGCGGGGCGACGAGCTGGGCGCCGCGGCGGAAAGGCGGGCTGACCCCTTCCTGGGCGCGCTCCTTTACGCCTCCCTGCTGCGGGCCTCAGGCGTCCCAGCGCGCCCCGTCGCGGGCGTGATCGTGTCGAGGGACCGCCAGGCCGCGAGCCACCACTGGGCGGAGTTCTGGATCGACGGGCTGGGCTGGATCCCCGCGGATCCGGCCATGGGCGCGGGCGCCGTCCCCGAGGCGTTCGCCTGGCCCTGGGACCCGCCCGACGGCCCCGGGCCCGGAGGCGCGGCGGGGTTTTTCTTCGGCAACCTCGACAGCCGGCGCATAGCGTTCTCCCGCGGGTTCACCGAGATCCGGCAGATGGACCCCCGCGGGCTGCCGGTCACGCACGTCAGGTCCTACGCGCTCCAGACCCTGTGGGAGGAGGCCGTGGGCGGGCTGGACGCGTACTTCAGCCTATGGGGGGACATAATAGTGGTGGACGGAGGTTAGCATGGTAACGGTGGTATCGCTGGGGGGCTCGATAGTCGCCCCCGCCGGCGCGGACGCGGGGTTCCTCGGGGAGTTCGCCGGCCTCGTCGGCGAACTCCTCGACGGGGACGGCGAGCGCCGCCTCGTCCTAGTCGTAGGCGGCGGCGGCCCCGCCCGCGCGTGGCAGGGGGCCTACCGCGAGGTGGCGGGCGCGGAGGCCGACGACGCCGAGGCGGACTGGATCGGCGTGATGGCGACGAGGCTGAACGCCCAGCTCGTGCGGGCCGCCCTCGCCAGGTGGTGCCGCGAGGACGTGGTTACCGACCCCACCGCCGCGGGGCCGATCGGGGGCAGGGTGCTGGTGGCCGCGGGCTGGAAGCCCGGCTTCTCGTCGGACTTCGACGCGGTCCTGCTCGCCGAGCGCTTCGGCGCGAAGTCCGTCATCAACCTCTCCAACATAGAGAGGGTCTACACCTCAGACCCCCGCGAGGACCCCGGCGCCCGCCCGCTGGACCGCGTAAGCTGGGAAGACTTCCGCGCCATGGTGGGCGACGAGTGGTCCCCCGGAAAGAGCGCCCCCTTCGACCCGATAGCCAGCCGCCGCGCCCACGAGGCCGGCATCAGCGTAATATTCGCGGCCGGCAGGGACCTCGCGAACCTTAGGAAAATCATCGCCGGCGGGGAGTTCGTCGGCACGGTGATAGGCGGGTAGGCCCCCCGCCGCGGCCCCGCCGGTGAAAGCCAGAAAGCCCGTCCACCGCTGCTCCTCCTGCGGCCACGAGGAGCCGAAATGGCTCGGCCGCTGCCCCGAGTGCGGCGAGTGGAACTCGCTCGTCGAGGCGGCCGCCCCCGCCCCGGGCGGCGGCCGCGGGGGCAGGGCCGCGCCCGGGACGCGGCCGCTCTCCTCGGTTGAAAGCAGGGAGGGGGGGCGCGTCCCCTCGGGGATCGCGGAGCTGGACCGCGTGCTGGGCGGCGGGATCATGAGGCGCGGCTCCGTGCTGATAGGCGGCGAGCCCGGCATCGGCAAGTCCACGCTGCTCCTGCAGGCCGCCGCGATGGCCAGGATCAAGGGCAAGGCCCTGTACGCGTCCGGCGAGGAATCTGCAGGGCAGATAAAGCTGCGCGCGGACAGGCTCGAGCTCGCAAAGGCCGGCGACATCGAGCGCATCGAGGTCATCTGCACCGGCAGCCTCTCGGAGATAGAGTCCGCGCTGGACGCGGTAAGGCCGTCGCTCGTCATGGTCGACTCCGCGCAGACGCTCTTCTCGGCGGACGCTGGCTCGGTGCCGGGGACCGTCAGCCAGATGAAGTACTGCTCCTTCGAGCTCGCGTCCTGGGCGAAGGAGCGCGACGCCGCGCTTTTCCTCGCCGCCCACGTTACCAAGGAGGGGACGATCGCGGGGCCCAAGACGCTGGAGCACCTCGTGGACACGGTGCTTTACTTCGAGCAGAACGACAAGGCCGCGGGGCTTTCCGAGGGCCGCGACTGCCGCTTCCTGCGCGCGTCGAAAAACCGCTTCGGCTCGGTGGACGAGATCGGCATCTTCACCATGGGCGAGAGGGGGCTCTCCCCCGTCGAGGACGCCGGCTCGCTGTTCCTCGTGCGGCGCGACGGGGCCCTCCCCCCGGGGGTCGCGACCGCCGCCGTGCTGGAGGGGTCGCGGGCGATGCTGGTGGAGATCCAGGCCCTGGCCATCCCCGCGAAAGGCTCGGTGAGCCGCGTCTTTTCCGACAAGATCGATTCCGGCAGGGTGTCGCGGGTCGCCGCATCCCTGGAGAAGCACCTTGGGCTGCGGCTCTCCGACCAGGACCTGTACGTCAACGTCGCGGGCGGCATCCGCATAACCGAGGTCGGGGTGGAGCTGGCCCTCGCGCTCGCCCTGTACTCGGCGCGCACCGGCCTCCCCCTCCCCGCGGGCCTCGCCATAGGCGGCGAGCTGTCGCTGACCGGGGAGCTGCGCCCCGTTGCGAGGCTGGCCGGCAGGGCGAGGGCGGCCCGAGGCCTTGGCTTCCAGGACTTCCTCGGCCCCAAGGGCGCAGACCCCCGCGAGGGCGGCGAGCAGGCGGAGCTAAAGGCCGCCGCCGACATCAAGGCCGCGGTCGCCCTCGCCTACGGCTGAGCCCGCGGCCCGCGCCAAGCCCGCGGTCTTCGACCAAGCCCGCGGCCTGCGCCAAGCCCGCGGCTTTCCCCGCGCCGGCGGGGCGGGCTCAATCCGCCTCCGAAAAAACAGCCTCCCCCGCTGGGACGCTCGCCGACTTCAGCGCGAGCCTGGCATGGCCGTTCGGCGCCAAATCCCCGCGCAGCGAGACCTGGGTTTCCAGGGCGAGCGCCGGGATCGCGGCCAGCCAGCGGCCCCCCCTTTTTTCAAGGGCGACCGCGTCCCAGACGGAATCTTTCCTGCCGGAAAGGTAAACCATCGTCCAGTGCGCGCGCGACGCCCGCTCAGCCTGGGCGACGGCCGCGGCGGCGGCTTCCCCCGCGAACATCCGCGAGGAAACCTCGGCCGCGGTGAGGGGGGGCCCCCCCCCCAGGGCGGCGCGGATTTGGATGTGGCACAAAAGGTCGTTGTAGCGGCGCAGGGGGCTCGTTACCTGGGCGTAAGCGCCAAGGCCAAGCCCCGCGTGCGGCCCCGGCTTCGCGGAAAGCGACCTGGGCCTCATGCAGCGGCGAAGCTGGTACGACCCCGCGATCCCGGGGAGCGGCTCGACGGGCAGCTCGCCCGCCTCCTGCCCGACGAAGGGAATCGCCAGCCCGCGCCGCGCCGCCCACCCCGCCGCCGCCTCGCCGGCCAGAAGCATGCACTCCCTCACCAGATCCGCGGACTTGTGCCGGGCGACGGGCGAGATCTCCACGCCCCCGCCGCGCAGCTCGATGCGCGTTTCCGGCATGTCGATGTTAACCGCGCCCGCGGCGGCGCGGCGCTCGATGTTGCGCTCGGCGAGAAGGCCGAGCCCGCGCAGGATTGCGGCGTCCCCGCCGCCCGCCGGCCCCGCCAAAAGCCCGTCCGCGCGCTCGTAGGTCAGGCGCGACACCCTCACCGCGGAAGGGAAAATTTCCGCGCCGGCGATTTCCCCGCCGGCGCCAAGAGTTACCTTGAATGTCAGCGCGGGCGACAGCTCCGCGAGGCCAAGCGCGAAGAGCGGCAGGGCCTCCTCGGCGAGCATCCGGCAGCAGCCCTCGGGAACGTAGAGCGTCGCGCCGCGGTCCCGGGCCTCCCTTTCGCAGGGGCTGTCCGCGGGGATCGACGCGGCGGGATCCGCGACATGGACGTACAGCTCGCATTTGCCGCCGTCAACAAGGAGCGACAGCGCGTCGTCGGGGTCGTCGCTCCAGGGGCTGTCGATGGCGAACGCGGGGAGGCGGCTTAGGTCAACGCGGCCGCCATCGGCGGGGGCCGGGGGGGGTACATGCCTCGCCCGCGAGACCGGGACGCCGTAGCGGGGGGGGTGGGGGTTGACGCTGGCCTCCCAGAAGCCGCATTCCAAAAGCAGGGCGTGCGCCTCCTCCGGCGTCTCCCCCAAGCCGAGGTCCCTCATGGTGCGGCTCTTGGCCGCCTTCCCGCGCGCCATCGCCTCGACGTCCTGGATGAAGCGCCTGTCGCCAAGGCCGTCGCCCCCCCCCGCGAGGAGCGGGCGGCGGCTCTTCAGGCGCTCGAGGAAAAGCCTGCGCTCGCCGCCCTCGCGCTCCCTCTCCCCGCGCTTTTTTATGTCAGCCGCGACCTGCGCTTCCCGCCGCGGCGCTATCGCGCCGACGCTCCCCTCGAAGTAAAGCCCGTCCAAAAGCAGGCTGTAGGCCGCCCACGCCGAGGCGGGGCTGTGCTCGCCGAACGCCAGCTCCGCGAGCTCCTTCAGCGAGACCGCCGCGCCGCCGTCCGCGAGCAGGAGCTCCCAGCTTTCCCGCGCCGCGGCGTCGCCCGCCCCGCCGGTTTCGATTTCGCCAAAGCTTTCCGCGGGCCCCGGGTGGAGCGCCTCGACGTCCTTCTCCCGCACCTTGATTTTCCCGCCGCCAAAAAGCGCGATAACGATCTTGCCCTGCGCCCTCTCCTTCACCAAAGCCGGCTTGCCCTTGTACGCCACCAGCGCATTCTCGCCCATCATACCGCATTGTTGCACATCCGCTAATTTTTTGATACCGTGGAAAACGTGATCGTGATGAAATTCGGCGGAAGCTCCGTCGCGGACGCGGGGAGGATCCGCCATGTCGCCGGGATAGTGCGGGCGAACCTCCACAGAAAGCCGGTGCTGGTTTTTTCCGCGATGGGGGACGCGACCGACCGCCTCCTCGCGGCGGGCGACGCCGCGGCCCAAAGGGGCGAGGTGCTGGCCGGGCCCGTCGAAAAGCAGCACTGCGACGCGATAAAAGAACTCGGGCTGCAAGACTCGGCGGGGAAGGAAGCCGCGGTCCTGTTCGGGGAGCTGCGCCGGCTGCTTTCCGGCATTTCGCTGCTAAGGGAGCTGACGCCGCGCACCAGGGATTTCCTCGCCTCATTCGGCGAGCGGCTTTCCGCGCGGATCGTCGCCGCGCACTTCAACTCGATTGGGGTAAGGGCGCTCGCCTGCGACGCCTGGGACGCGGGCTTTGTCTCCGACTCGAACTTCACGTCCGCGGAGCTTGCCGCGGAAAGCCGCGGCCTTATCCGCGAGAAGGTAACCGCGCTGCTCGGCTCGGGCGCGCTGCCGGTCGTAACTGGCTTTATCGCGAAGGACGGGAACGGCGACATCACGACGCTCGGCCGCGGCGGCTCGGATCTTTCCGCGACCGCGATCGCCGCGGCGTGCGGCGCCGAGGAGGCGCAGGTCTGGAAGGACGTTGACGGCATACTCACCGCGGACCCGCGGGTGGTGGAAAACGCCCTGCCCGTGGAGGCGGTAACCTACGAGGAGGCCGCGGAGCTAGCGTACTTCGGCGCGCAGGTTCTCCACCCGCGGGCGATGCAGCCCTGCCTCCCCTCGGGTACGCCCGTGCTTGTGAAAAATTCTTACAACGCCTCGGCGCCCGGCACCCGCATAGTCGCGGCCCTGCCAAAGGGAACCCATCCGGTGCGGGCGATCGCGCTTCGAAAAGGCGTGACCCTCGTTGACATCGTTTCCACCAGGATGCTCAGGCAGTACGGCTTCCTCGCCGAGCTTTTCCAGGGCTTCGCGCGGCACCGCATCTCGGTGGACATGGTCGCGACCAGCGAGGTGTCGGTGTCGCTGACCATTGACCCGGGGCAGGACATTTCCGCGCTGGAAAAAGAGCTTGGGCGGATCGTCAGCATCGACGTCAAAACCGGGAAGGCCATCGTTACGATCGTTGGCGACGTCAAGCGCTCGTCGGAAATTCTCGCGAGGGCTTTCAAGGCCTGCCAGCTTCTGGGCGCGCCCGTGCAGATGGTCTCGCAAGGGGCGAGCAAGGTGAACGCTAGCTTTATCGTCAACGACGCCGAGGCGGACGGGGTCGTCAAGGCCATCCACCGTGATTTTTTTGAGGCGGGGCCCCTGGAAATGCCGGGCGGGCCAAAGCCGCGGGAAAACGCATTGCGAGGAGAATGAAATGAAAATTGCGATTATTGGCTACGGGAAAATGGGGAAGATGGTCGAGCGCGCGGCGCTGGAGCAGGGCTGCGGGGTCGCGGCGATAGTGGACCCGTCGCCGCCGCGGGACGGGGACGCGCCTTCCCGCGCGAGGGCGTACCGGGGGATAGCCGAGGCGGGGGGCCTTGGCGGGGCGGACGCGGCGATCGAGTTCACCCAGCCGGGCGCCGCGCTCGCCAACATCAAGGCCCTCGCGGAAATGCGGATCCCCGCGGTCATCGGCACGACGGGCTGGCACGAGGGCCTTGGCGAGGCGCGGAGGATCGCGGAAGAAACCGGCTCGGCTATTTTCTGGTCGCCCAACTTTTCAATGGGCGTGAATATTTTTTACAGAATCGCGTGGCACGCCGCGCAGCTCGCCGACGCTTTCCCCGAGTACGACGCGGGCGGCTTTGAATCCCACCACAACAAAAAGCTTGACAGCCCCTCCGGGACGGCGAGGACGCTCGTGGAAGGCGTGCTGGCGAGGATGTCGCGCAAGGACGCCGCGGTCTGGGAAACGCTCGACCGCAGGCCCTTGCCAGGCGAGCTCCACTTCCCCAGCCTGCGCATGGGCTCCGTGCCGGGGCGGCACAGCCTTTTCTTTGACTCCCCCGCCGACACCATCGAGATCACCCACACCGCGCGCGGCCGCGAGGGCTTCGCCTCCGGAGCGGTGCGCGCCGCGAAGTGGCTGCTGGGCGGCGGCGGGCGGAAAGGCCTTTTCACGATGGACGACATGCTGGAAGACGCGCTGGGGTGACGGACTACGACTGCATCGTCGTCGGCGGGGGGCACGCGGGAATCGAGGCGTCCCTCGCGACGGCGCGGCTCGGTTTCTCGACGCTCCTTGTAACGCAAAACCCCGACTGCATCGGCGCGCTTTCCTGCAACCCCGCGATCGGCGGGCTTTCCAAGGGCAACATCGTCCGCGAGGTGGACGCGCTCGGCGGCGAGATGGCGCGGCTTATCGACGCCTCGATGATCCAGTACCGCGTGCTAAACCGCTCCAGGGGCCCCGCTGTGCAGGCCCCGCGCGCGCAGGCTGACAAACAGGCGTACCAGTCCGCCGCCCGCGCGGCCCTCGAAGGGCAGAAAGGGCTTTCCATCTTCATGGACACCGTCATTGACGTGATCGTCGAGGAGGGGGGGGGGGGGATCCCGGGGGTGCCGGGGGTGGCCCCGGGCCGGGGGCCCGGGCAGGGGGGGCGGGGGG
>Ga0123355_10020535_pt1 | contig 10553 bp, 7 predicted proteins | sample TergutEmb28metaG_3_FD_89872 | JGI IMG/M metagenome (GOLD analysis project Ga0123355, IMG submission 89872) | Embiratermes neotenicus P1 segment gut microbial communities from Petit-Saut dam, French Guiana - Emb289 P1 | ecosystem: Host-associated > Arthropoda: Insects > Digestive system > Gut ... | reverse complement strand
GGGAAAATATAATTGGGTTTATCAAAAAACAACGATTGAATTGGTTAGGCCATGTTGAGCGCATGAGCGAAGATAATAATGTAAAAAAAATATATAGGTGGAAACCATTAGCTCAAAGACCAAGCGGAAGACCAAAAACACGATGGGAAGATGACGTCTCGGAAGATATGAAAAGATTGAAATTCCGAAATTGGAAGAAAATAACACACGATAGATTGAGATGGAAGAAAGTTGTTGAGCAAGTCAGAACCTTATATAGGTTGTAGCGCTTTATAAGAAGAATATCAGAATGGAAGAACATTTATGTTCGTAAATTTTGGAGAATTTAAGGTCGTTACAATTCCCGTTGTTGAAACAATACCTGTCAGTGAAACTATAAACAGTTTGTCGTTGTTAATTTTGTATGTGAAGGCCTAAAAGTTTGACAACCGTAAGACGGAATCTTGAAAAGGAAATGCCTGATTCCGCGGTGCGTGCGTGCAATGGAATAGGCTGCAGCCGTTGACGGTCATACAGCTAAATGAGAAAGTTTCTATACATTTTATATTTGTAGTTCCGTGCATCGAAATTCTAGGTTGAGGAAATCCAACAAGATGCAACAGTACGCAGATATTTATTTACTGCTAAATTTCTCTACATGTTTCGGGTCTCCATCGCGCTCCTTATTTGGTCACGTTTGAAGAAGCTTGCTTCCCAGGTAGTATGATCTGTACCACAGGCTGCAACTACAGATTTATGTACTCCTGATGATGGACGCCCGAAACATTTAGAGTAATTTAGCAGTAAATAAATATCTGCATACTGTTGCATCTTGTTTGCTTTCATCAAACGAGAAAGTTTCTGTATTTACGAAAACCGACTATACAAGTCGAAGCAATGTTTTCTCTAACTTACCTCTTCAGACACTTCTTATCTCTTAATGTGGTCTCTACACTGCTTGACACGAGGGGAATTAGACTATGCAACGCCAATTTTCAAAGGTCTAGAAGAATTGCAAAATTATACATGATCCTTGCCATTTGAATTGTCTTGTTTGGACAGCCCTACCAGGTCCGTAAACTCCCGCCAAGAACACGCATCCTGACCTCAAATTAAGGTTTCATTCTCATTGTTCCACACGAAACTCAACATCAATGAATTTCAAATTACACGAAGAATACAGGCTTATTTAATGAGAGAAACTAAGACCACGGGCAGGTCCGAATTTCGTACTGGTATCCATATTACAGTAACCATTTGTTTGATGTGTGTGTAATCAGATCACGTGGAGGGTGCTTTAGAATTGCTCGTACATGGTAAAGTAATTTATATCCATTCATGCATTAATTACCAATTTGTTTGTGAGTGATTAATGTATCTGCTTCATGGTCCCTTTGTGCGAGGGTTCGCATGTCATGATATCCACGTTAGGGGTGGCCAATACATGGACAATGAAGATCAATTCAACAGCACTAACGAATTAAGGCCACGAAACATGATGCAACGTCTTACTGAAGTATGACTCAACAACTCATACCCTCGTAAAATGAACAGCTTACATGACTAGTTTTTGTGTAAGGAAGGATAGTGGTGAAAATTACCGTATATTCTCGAATCCAATCTGCACAAATTTTCGCCGATTTCTTAAACAAAAAAAAAAAAGTTAGTTAGCGGTTCTAATCCGCACTTTTTCCTTCAATCGCCTTCAGAAGTCGCGCGGTGGGTGTCGGCAGCATGGAAAGCCGTCCCGGAGAGCATTATCGTCAGATCTTTCAAGAAGTGTTGCATAAGCAATGCTTTGGACGGATCCGAAGATGACATTCTATAACAGGACGATGGTGAAGATAAAGATGATAGTGACTGCGTGACGGATAATGATTCAGTTATGAGTGATGATGGTGAGTCTGATGAATAATAAATTATAAATATTATATAATATATATTATAAATAATAAATTATTGTTTTGTTCTTACGGCACGTACAGCGGCTCTATCATTTTTCCAAAATCCAGCTCACGACCACGAATCTAATCCGGATCTGATTTTTTAGCCCTCTGAAACTGTAAAAAGGGTGCAGATTAGATTCGAGAATATACGGTATATATTGAGAGGTTCTGAGGAAGAAGACAGAGGGGAAATATTGTGACCTAACAGACAGGAAGCAACAGAATGATAGATGAGCAGCATAACAAAGAACAGTGCACGATGAGTACCCATAATTTAACATTATTAAACTGACAGAAACAATGAAGATACTCTATAGGATACCGTAATTGGCATAGCGGAAATAAGAAGTGGACTAAAATATCTAGCCCGGAAAAGAAAAAGAAGATATTCGATACCTAGACAAAGATGAAACGATAATTTTATAGCGGATTTTAGTGACACGGGATATGCTGATGTGGACTGGATTAATGTGGCTTAAGATTAAGGTACAGGGTGATTAAACTTTTCAATCCAAAAAAGGCAGGGGATATCTTGAAAAATCGTTTTGTTAATATCCCTAGAATAAACGTACTCACTGGAATTAAATTATGAAATATTAAATAAATAGAAGGCTATTCAAAATGATTGTCGGGGGTTTAACAACTTGTCATACAAAATACACTTGAGATAGGAGTATATGTGTTTTTTTATTTAATAGAACAACACACCTAGTTTTTGTTACGTACCTTACTGGTGCTCTATAAGTGCACCCTTTGTGATTCTACAAACAAAACAATAAACGAGTTCGTTCAAACTATTTGTATCATGTCAGCGGTGATGGTTTTAATGGCTGTTCTGATTCGTACCTTCAGTTCCGGGATACTTGCAGGAAGAGGAGGAACATAAACATGATCCTTGACGTAACCCCATAGAAAGAATTGACATGGGGTTGCATCCGGAGAACCAGGTGGCAAGTTGTTAAAACCCCGACAATCATTTCGAATAACCCTGTATATCTCAAATTATATTAAGCACACGAGCTATTGGACAATATTTGTTGCTACATGAACTATGGACAGCCCTGTTAATTTCTCTTTCCAAACTTTACATCATCAACCGACAGTTAGCCACTGTTGGGAGATTATGGGCCCATATTCCACTACAGTCAATCATTTAACCCTTCCCATACCAGCATGCAGTCCCAGGACTCTTCAGCTTTTGGCACAAATAAAAATTAATGCCTGTTACTGTATTCATCACTTTTCAGAAACATAGAACTTTTGTTGAATGTGGAGGGTGTCCTATTTATGGTGGAATTAAAGTACTAGATAGCCCACCATTACTGTCATTATGTATCAACGATCCTTATATTAACTGGGCGATTACTGATTTGAAACGTTTTAATTAGCCGCATTACTGTTCAGTGAATATCCGAAACAGGTTCCAGGTGAAAAAGCTCTACCATAGAGGTGTATCGTTCTGTTGGTCCCTGAGCGTACAGAAACGCTGTACTATGAACTAGCCACAAATAAGGAGTTCTTAGTGAAGGAAAGCTTCAGCAGATATCTCAATTTATGTTTTATTACTTAAAATCTCGCGCGTTTAGACAGCTGATCAATCCACTGACAACTGTGTGGTTTATTCCAAGCCGGTCGCTTCGTAATTTTGATCTGACATCGAATGAAATATTAAATACGTTACTATCAATAAATTTGATGTTCAGATGTTAGCAGTTGGAATATGTGATAATCTGTAGGTGTATCATCACCGTTGTGTTTTATGCGATTAGGAAAGAGTTAGGCACGTCAAAACACAACTGTATTTGTATTCTATTTAATATGCTGACGACGACATGTTTCGGCCACAGTGGGCTATCTTCAGGTCACAAAAATATATGAGTAAAACTATACAGGGTGTGATGGCCGAAACATGTCGTCGTCAGCATATTAAGTAGAATACAAAGACAGTTGTGTTTTGACGTAAACCTTTCCTAATGGAATATCTGATGAATGGCCTTGTTGGTTACGGAATGATAAAATGGTGTATTTTTTACGATGTACCCATAAGTAAAGGTAAAGCAGTCCCATTACAAGCCTGAAGTGGTCCAGAGGGTTCCAGGAAGTTAAGATTCCCAGATTTCACAACAACGGCACAGGATGGTAGTAAGGTTGTCGGCCTTACGCAACGGCCGCCTTTACCCCCAAGAAATACTCCTGGTACTCATTTATGTTAGAGGCTGAGTCGACCCCAGGGCCATAGTGCGATCGGAAGGATTTTATGTTAATGCAAAATTCCAGTGACACCATCTGGGATCGAACCAGCGACCTTCCGATTTGTAGCGCAGCACCTTAACCACTGTGTTACTGCGGTCCCTTCTGATGTACCCATACATACCGTATTTCAAGATAAAACCAAATTTTGTGAACTTATATTTGCATTTAAAATTTATTTTACTTATTTACTCATTAAATTGTTTTCAATTGCCTCCAAGAAAAAGAGTTCTTGCTGAGAAACTGACGCTTCCTTGGTTAGTCAATAGATTTTCCTCCTATTACGAATTCCGAAAATTTAATACGAGGGTGAATCAAAAAGTAAAGGCAATTTTTAAATTATGCTGTAACCGGGACAGAGAGGAGCTGCCGCATTGCGCAGTATTGACAATGCCTGTTGAAGAGTTCAGCCATGTGCAGTACAGCGTTCTGCCTTCAGTCGAGTGGCAGCAACGAGGGCGAAAACATGGACGCTTCTTTGCAAGATTGCACCATCGGAAGAACAACGTGGCGTAGTGCGGTTTCTTTGGGCAGAAGGAGTGAAACCTGTGAAAATTCACCGTCGTATGTTGGCTCAGTATGGACAGAGCACCATGAGTCAACGAAAGGTTTATGAGTGGATGGAAAGGTTTAAATCGGGTCGAACACGTGTTACTGATGAAGGTCATTCTGGTCGGCCATCAACATCGCGCAGCCGAAAAGCTTCTTCTCCGCAAGAATACAGAAACTAGTTGAAAGATATAACAAATGCGTTGTGTTGCAAGGGGACTATGTAGAAAAATTATATGTAAAATTGCTCACACTTACTTCTATTAAAGCCGTTAAATGTATTTTGTCTTTACTTTTTGATTCTCCCTCGTATCTTCTTCACAACAGTCTGCCACTAGACCCTGCTCTAAATCAGGCGACCCCCTTGCACCTCTTTACGCTTAATTGCCTCTAAGATTCATTTTCATATTATCCCCTCTACTTCTAGGTCTCCCAGTGCCACTTCGTACACATCAAAACTCACATGGGCCGACATGGAATAGATCACGGTCCTCCTCGTTGAGAGGCTCATATTAACCTCATTTATATTTAAACACTCAGCTCGTACCGCACAGTAAACATTATCCGTCTCTGTCGAAAACCCAATTATTGAATGATGTATAGGGAAATCACCCATTTTGGCTCAGAGATACACACAATAAACATAAATAAACTTTGTGAACAGAAGGTAGAAATTTTTAATGTTAAACCTGTTGGTATATACAGTTACCTCTAGGCCTCAAAGCGTGCACCTGTTTATCGTGACTTGCTAAAAATAGAAACTGGGCTCATACCGTGATTTAACTTAAGGGTGCACTTAGCTTAACGAACTCAACAACAAAGATCTTCAGGCAATGACACTACGAAATGATTATTCACTAAATTGTTGAAGTGTGTTTATCTGCCTAGTGTTTGAAATGGCTCCCAAAGGCACATAAGGCACATCGCAAGACCGCGAGCGATATTACCGCTGCAGTATTGACAATACGCTTATGTCAGCGCGGAAGGTACTACGTAACAAGACGGAAAAGGATTTTAAATTCAAGAGCACGTCCCACCAATGCGAAGAGGGTTTTTTTTTCTGTTCACGTAATATGATAGGCATTGGAGAGCATGGACCCTAAAGTGCCTATATTAAATTACTCTCAGCTTTAGAATTTTACTCAGCAAATTTACTGCCAGAATACAATAGAAAGGTATTTTGACTGTACGTACTCATACGTGTTCGAAATACACACAAAGAATCAAGTAATTCAATCTACAATGTACACATTCACAATTCACTAATGTACTGATATCTGCCAAATGCTGGCTACTTAACGCCGGGTTTTTTGGTTGGAGATGTAATTCTACTGCCTCTTCACGTATGTACGGCGGTAAGAGGAGTAAATTTACCTGTAACTCTTACATATTTTGGTATTCTATGCCATGAACAGGGATATCATTTAACATCACAGGAAGGCTCTAGAGAAATTGTAGCCTTAAGGGCCTTTTTAATATTATCATATGTAATTGCTGAAGATGTTAGAGGGGATCGAAATTTGGGGGAGAGATTAAATAGTAATGTATTTGTGATTCATGACTGCGTACCGTGTCGGCCGTATTGCTTGACAAAATTGATGCAAACGACAAAAGTGTGTTACAAAATACGAAACGTATAGAGGTAAAGGTAAAGGTAAAGGTAAAGGTAAAGATCACCCTAGAACAGGCCACAAGGGCCCAGAGGGAGGAGTAGAGGTATAGCTCTACTCTTACTTTAACATTGTCGCTAGATAGGGTGGGTGGTCAAAGCCACGCCCCGGCCGCATTACCACCGGGAAAGATCCGGTACCCATTGTACAGGAGGCTAGGTGGGCCTCAGAGGAGGTCTGGAGAGTTGTGTAAAATCTCGCCCCCCAATCGGGATTCGATCCCCGGTTCGTCCAGCCCGTAGCGAGTCGCTATATCGACTGAGCTATCCCGGCTTTAAGAAACGTATATTTGCAGGTAGATATTAACGACTTCCGGCAATACACAGAAAAGTTAGGTGGAGGAATGATAGAGCTCATATTTACACTTGGAATGATGCTTCAGTCCCGATTTTGATAGCAGCGGAATGTTGCTGCATATTACAACATGGAGCATGGCCCTTATTTAGCAGCTTGTAACACTCGGGTATTCAAAATACATCCTGTTTTTTGAGGTCTTGATTGTAATGTGATATTACTTAGCGATGATGGGCAGTCTATCACCGAGGTGACCAACTACCCTTATGTAGCATTAACTTGCACTTCCCTGTTCACAAAAACTCACCGCTGGTCCTTGATCTGAGAAACATCGATTAAATTCAAACTATATTACTTTCGTAACATTACTACATGCGTGCTACATACCTGGCCCATTTTATACATCTTTGTCTGTTTGCTGTAACAGTTTCAGTCAAACAATAAATTTTATTAGCCTGCTCGTCATATTTCCCCTAGTCATTTGTTTTTGAGCCATTCACATGAAACCAGAATTCTGACACCGCATTCCCAAACATTTTCTTCGTACTCTCTGACATTGGAGACGGGAAGGGATTTCCAAATTGTTAACCTTTTGGGGCCGGAATTATTTTTTTTTAATTTTAGCACATTCTGTATATAAAATATGAATAAAATAGGAACCAAATACATTAGAATTATGAAACAAACTGCATTTTGAAGAGAGAAAAAAAACCGGAGAGTATGTACCACGTTTAAAATATTCAGTATATATATTTGTTGAATAAATATATAAAATGCAACGTTTAGAGGTTAACGGTGCGGTACGACCACTATAGTGGTCGTTAGGCGTCAAAGGGTTAAAGACAATAAGTAAACTAATATCTTAACGAGAAAGAGACAAATAATTAAATAATTCTCATCTTCTGTGCAACTGTTTATCCTGCAACTAACAAGAAAGTGTACCGATAATGTGTTTTATTTACTTCGACGTTATACGCTACAGGACTTCTACAGATGCACTCATATTTTGTAAACATGCTTATCAGAAAAGGTTGTCTAAAATGCCAGAGTAAAATCGTGACCACCTATGATGGTTTCGGTTAGATATAATTTAATGTCGAGATTTATGTAGAGATGAGACAGAAGAAACTGACTTTAAATTATACAGCATGGAAAGTATTCGGAGATAAATGCGTAAAACCGAAGAATTTATTTTTTGGTGTTGAACACACAAAGTTTTATTACTTTTTAAAACTCAACACAAAACTGCGCCTGTGCGAAATTCGAGGAATGCTGTTGTCTTTATAAAAAATGGCGTCAGCATTTCCCGTCACGGATGATTCAAATTACCGACTATTATTCCTCCATGGCCTTGTGAATGTTATACATACCACCAGGTTCAATGTTCAAAAACTGTACGTTCTGCATACAGACTGCGTTTAAGTGTTTCGTGCCGCTCTTGGAACAAAGATTCTTGACCCTTGAGGATGGAACCCATAGGCAGTCTCGAAACGGCGGTAGGGAATTGCCACTACTCGTTGCGTAACAGCCTAGAAGAGCGCAGTTCTTAGGTTAATTTTGGTATTTAAATGGCGAAGTACCGTATATTCTCGAATCTAATCCACACCCCTTTTACAGTTTCAGAGGGCTAAAAAATCAGATGTGGATTAGATTCGCGGCCGTGAGCTGGATTTTGGAAAAATGATAGAGCCGCTGTACGTGCCGTAAGAACAATACAATACAATAAAATAATTTAGTATTTATTATCTATAATAATATATAATATTTATAATTTATTATTCATCAGACTCGCAGTCATCACTCATAACTGAACTGTTATCCGTCACGCAGTCACTATCATCTTTATCTTCTCCATCGTCTTCCCATAGAATGACATCTTCGGATCTGTCCAAAGCATTGCTTATGCAACACTTCTTGAAAGATCTGACGATAATGCTCTCCTGGATTGCTTTCCATGCAGCCGACACCCACCGCGCGACTTCTGAATGAGGTTGAAGGAAAGGTGCGGATTAGAACCGCGAACTAACTTTTTTCCATTCAAGAAATCGGCAAAAACTAGTGCGGATTAGATTCGAGAATATACGGCAATACAGATTGTGTTGTAAATCTGTAAAGTGGACATGAGCGTCACTAAACGTTGGAAAGTACAGGAAAGGAATTTAATAATAATAATAATAATTATTATTATTATTATTATTATTATTATTACCTGCAATTGGATTGTCACCCGGTGGCAGTGGTTATTTTACATGTATACAAAATATGAATTGGTTACTAATACATTTAAGTCGGGAGGGCTACATGAGAAGCATGTGGTGGCAACTTGGAGTCTTGGGAACCGTCTCAGCATTTGCTTATAGACATAGAGAAACCAAGGAAAACCCGTTTCGAGGTGGCCCGTCGCAGGACCTTCCGAATACTGACTTCTAGTCAGCAGTCCGGCGTCTAAAGTAAAAACAGCAATACACACATAGTACAGCAAATGCACATAAGATGACAACAGTACACACAAGACAACTAACAACAATACACACAAGACATCTTAAAATACAAATTGTACAAAAGGTAAACAACACCAAGGTAAGAAACTACGCTGGGGGACCTTCGTGCAGAAATTAGAACGGCATGTGCAGCAATCCCCATAAACACGTTGACCGAGGTTGCTCAATCAACTGCTCGCCGTTGTAATAGGTGTACTGCCGCTAACGGCAACCACTTTGAGCACCTCCATTAACTGTACAGGTACAAGAAACTTGTATTGTGCTCTATTGTAACGTGCATTCAACTTGCGACGTATAATTAAAATTGGTACTAACATACAACATAGAGTTTTCTTTCGTTAAAGTTTGTATACAATTTTGGCCGTCCCTGTAGTTTCTAGTATTTTTTTTCTCACACATGTTTTACTCTTCCCACACATATTTTATTTTTTCAAAGGAAGTGGTTGGTGAAGATGATATTGAAGAATGCTGCAACGTGTATATTGTTTTGAGACTTAAGTTGACTTAAGGGGCAAGTACAGAGACTACCCAGGGTCCTTCTTTTTGCAGAGACACAAGAAAAATGATAAAAAATCTTGGTTATGACGGTCAGTCACCTGACCGAGACTGGAAGTGGACCCATTCCGAATACACGTCTATGGCATGAAGGTTATGGCTTTCAGTTGCACCAAAGAGCGTGGATGCAAACGACTACGATCGTAACCCCTGTAAAATTCATAACATTGTGACAATAGGCATCGCCATGAATGAATCTCAGTACGCCTAAAATTACTGATAATTTGGTATACATTATTCTTTAGACCTGAGCTGTGACTAGAAGAAATGCGAAAAACATTTTAGTGAGAGAAGTGAAAGGAAAATATCATATGAGAAATGTCTGCATAGCTGTCAAGGTAATATTGAAGTAAATATTCATGATATAGAGCATGAAGGTATGAAAATGTTTCATCAGGTTGACGAATGGGAAGATTGGCGGCGGGTCTATGTGAACACGGCGATGAAACTTCATATCCAATACAAGTCGGTGAATTTCGTTCCTGAAGAAAGAGCAGGTTCTAAGCGACTTCGCTGCAATGAATAAATCCATGAGTTAAAAGTAACAGGAATGCGCAGTGTTACAATCACGTGTTCTGACGACACAACCTTCAGTCTATATAAAGTAAAAAACTTAAATGAAAATGCGGAATGATGGAAGATTGATTCTTGACCCACTCAGGAGCACTGTTGCAACAACTGGGACTATACAAAATGACTAAAGATTGATTCTTGACCCACTACGTAGCATTGTTGCAAAAAATGAGACTATACACAATGATTGAAGATTGATTCTTGACCCACTCAGGAGCACTGTTGCAACAACTGGG